>Ga0209517_10005757_pt1 | contig 15601 bp, 14 predicted proteins | sample PeaSoiMetSII2010_FD_187695 | JGI IMG/M metagenome (GOLD analysis project Ga0209517, IMG submission 187695) | Peat soil microbial communities from Weissenstadt, Germany - SII-2010 (SPAdes) (version 2) | ecosystem: Environmental > Terrestrial > Soil > Wetlands > Peat | place: Germany... | reverse complement strand
GCTTCAGCCTACGCTATGCTCGTAGCACCATGCATGATCTGAGCTATTTCCGGGAACATCTGGACGTCTTCGCCGGGATGGCGAAACGTCGCAACATCACACTCGACCTCGATGGCTTTCGCAAGCTGGACAAAGAGCGGCGTGAGCTGATTACCGAGAACGAGCACCGCAAGGCGGAACGCAATAAAGCCAGCAACGAAATCGCGCGCCGCAAGAAAGAAAAGCAGAGCGCGGACTCCATCCTCGCGGAGATGAAGCAGCTTTCCGAACGTATTAAGCAGGCCGATGAGCGCGTCGCCGAGATGGACGCCACGCAGCGCGAATTGCTGCTTACCATTCCGAACATTCCCCATTCCAGCGTGCCCGCGGGTCACGGCGCCGAGGACAACAAGGAGGTCCGCCGCTGGGGCACCGCGCCGAAGTTCGATTTTCAACCACGGCCTCATTGGGAGGTCGGGGAACGCGCGGGAATCCTGGACCTGGAAGCCGCTGCGCGGATTACGGGAGCGCGGTTCGCCGTATACAAGGGTTGGGGAGCGCGATTGGAGCGCGCCCTGGCGAACTTCTTTCTCGATGTGCACACGCGCGAACATGGCTACACGGAAATCTTGCCCCCGTTCCTTGTAAATACCGCTTCACTTATGGGCGCGGGCCAACTCCCGAAGTTTGCTGCGGAGCTCTTCAAGTTACAGGACACGGATTTCTGGCTGACGCCTACCTCGGAAGTGGAGCTACACAACCTTTATCGCGACACTACGCTCACAGAGGAACAGTTGCCGATTCTCGTGACCGCTTGGACTTCCTGCTTCCGCTCCGAAGCCGGTGCGGCGGGTAAAGACACACGGGGCATCCTGCGCCAGCACCAGTTTCAGAAAGTGGAACTCTTCAAGTTCACGCACCCAGACAAGAGCTACGACGAACACGAAGCCCTTGTGCGCAACGCCGAGACTATTCTGCAGAAACTTGGATTGCATTACCGCACCGTGCTGCTCTGCTCCGGCGATATGGGTTTTGCTTCCGCAAAGACGTATGACCTGGAAGTCTGGCTGCCCTCAAGCAACGAATTCCGGGAAATCTCTTCTTGCTCGAATTGCGAAGCGTTTCAAGCGCGGCGTGCGGGCATCCGCTTCAAGCCTAAGGTCGGCGGAAAAAGCGAATTCGTGCACACGCTTAACGGATCTGGACTGGCTGTGGGCCGCACCTGGATTGCCGTTGTGGAGAATTACCAGCAGACCGACGGATCGATAGTGATCCCGGAAGTGCTTCGCCCGTATATGGGCATAGATCGGATTCCCGCTGGGAAATAGCTAGGAACGCCACACCAGGGCGAGAACGTGGCGGCAAGTATAACCACTCTATTTACATATAGTTACATTCCGTTCAAGCACAGTCGGGGCACCTCCCAGGCAACCGTCAAGTCCCGCAACCCCTTGAAAGCACAGCTTTTTGTTTGACTCCCCGTGAGCCCATGCATACACTCGCCTCAACGCCGTCCAAGGGGTAGAAAGGTTGAGTGGGGCGGCGGCCACACTCGCATTCAGAGATGACATTGATTGTTCGCGTGCTGCGGTTTTTATTCTGGGTCGTCGTGGTTTCCTGGAGCGTGGCGCTCCTCCGCCGCCTGGTGCAGCGCATGGTTCAGAACGCCACGCAATCGCAGGCACCGGTGGATGCGCCGAAAGACGCCATGACGCGGAAACTGGTGCGAGATCCCGTGTGTGGTATGCATATGGCCGAGGTGCTGGCGCTGCCGCTACGGCAAGATGGCGAGTTGCTGCACTTCTGTTCCGCCGCCTGCCGAGACAAGTACGTGAATGCGACGCGGAAAATCGCCGCGACCGGCTGATGCCAAAGACTTTGTAGAACGATTAAGTAGTTCAACGCAATCGTAAGCTGCTACAGAAATCCAGCGCAATGGAAAGGACCGAAGCTGATGGCCACGGTCGCAAAACCTCAAGTCCCAACCCGTCCGGTGGGTGCCCCACCGATGGTGCCGCGGATCGCGCCGCGCGAAGAACTGAATCCCTTCCGCATCGCGCAAATTCAATTCGATATGGCGGCCGAAGTCCTGAAACTCGATCCCGGACTTCGCCAGGTGTTGCGCACCCCCAAACGCATTCTGGAAGTGTCGCTGCCGACGAAGATGGACAACGGTCAGGTGAAGGTGCTGACCGGCTATCGCGTGCAACACAACATCGCGCGCGGGCCGGGCAAAGGCGGCATCCGCTTCCATCCCAATGTAACACTGGACGAAGTGAAGGCCCTGGCGGCGTGGATGACCTGGAAGACCGCCGTGGTGAATGTGCCGTTCGGTGGCGCGAAGGGTGGCGTCATCTGCGATCCAAAGCGCATGTCCAAGAGCGAGTTGGAGCGGCTGACGCGCCGGTTTGCCAGCGAGATTCTGCCGGTGATCGGGCCCGACAAGGATATTCCGGCGCCAGACGTCTACACCGATGCGCAGACCATGGCCTGGATCATGGATACCTATTCCATGATGGTGGGCCACACCGTGCCGGGCGTGGTCACCGGGAAGCCCCTTTCGATCGGCGGCTCGGTTGGACGCGCGGAAGCGACCGCGCAGGGGCTGGTGTACGTCGTCGAGGAAGCCTGCAAGATGAAGAAGATCTCCTTGCGTGGCGCCACCGTGGCCATCCAGGGATTTGGCAACGCCGGTGCCACTGCCGCGCGCCTGCTGGCGGACAGAAAGGCGAAGATTATCGCATTGAGCGATACGCGCGGCGGCGTCACAAACTCGCGCGGCATCGATCCCATCAAGGCCATCCGCTATAAGGAACGCTCCGGGACGGTCGTCGGCATGCCCGGCGCTTCCCGCATTTCCAATGACGACTTGCTGACGATGAAATGCGACATCCTGGTGCCCGCGGCGCTGGAAAACGTCATTACTCTGCAAAACGCAGAAGCCGTGAAGGCGCGCATCGTTGCGGAAGCAGCCAACGGACCTACCACGCCCCACGCCGACGAGATTCTCGCGCGGCGTGGCATCACCATTTTGCCGGACATTCTCGCGAATGCCGGGGGCGTCACGGTCAGCTACTTCGAGTGGGTGCAGAACCAGGAAGGTCTGCTGTGGGATGTCGACGAGGTGAACATACGCCTGCAGAAGATCATGGTGCGGGCGTTCCACGACATGGTGGACGCCATGCGCAAGCACCACGTGCCGCCGCGCGCGGGCGCCATGGTGCTCGCGGTCAGCCGCGTCGCCGAAGCCACGCTGGTCCGCGGCCTGTTCCCGTGATGATTGGCTTCTCCATGTCATTCTTTTCTGAGGCGCACGGACGCTTTCATCTTCCCAAGCCCATAGACTCGGGCCGAAAATCCCCACCATTCTTCCTGTAGGTGAAAAACATCTTGCACGGCGAAATGAGTGCGCGTACATTCGCAAGTGCCGGGCGTTTTCTGGGTTGCGGTAAAGCTTCCGTGTTCCAGGTCAAACGTGACCGGCTATTTTCTTGACGGAACGCGAGCTAGACGATCGATCATGAGCCATCTTCATGCCCAAGGGATCGCTGCTCCGCCCATTCTGCTGGCCATCGGGGGATTTGACCCAAGTTGCGGCGGGGGCGTTGGCGCGGATCTCAAGACTTTTGCTGCCTACGGCTGCTACGGCGTGGCGGCCATTACTTCGTTGACGGTGCAGAACACCCAGGGTGTGGAAGCCATTCACAACACGCCCAGCGCGGAATTGCGCGAACAACTGGAAGTCCTGACGAAAGATTGCGAGATCGCCGCGGTGAAAATCGGCATGCTGGGAAACCGCGGAAATGCTGTCGTAGTGGCGGAGTTTCTTGACGCTAACAGATTTGTCCACGTGGTGCACGATCCCGTGATGCGCTCTTCCAGCAACTCCGAGCTCCTGGATGCGGCTGGAATCAAGTATCTGGCCGCCGAACTCCTGAATCGCTCCAGCCTGATCACTCCAAACATTCAGGAAGCGGAGACTTTAACTGGCCTCGCGATCAAGGACGTGGCGGATATGGAAGCGGCCGCGCGCAAGCTGGTGGAAATGGGCGCGCACGCCGTTATCGTGAAGGGTGGCCACCTGGAGAAGGCCGTTGACCTTCTCCTCGATGGGAATGAGCTCCACCTGTTAAGCGGCGACAGAGTCAAGCTGGAACACACCCACGGAACCGGCTGCACCTTCGCCTCGGCTATTGCCGCACAGCTGGCCGCCGGCAGATCGTTGCTGGAGGCGACCACGCTGGCCAAGGCCTACGTCATGAAGGCCATTGAACGAGCTTATCCGGTAGGGAAGGGGCGGTTACCGCTCGACCACTTTTACCGTATGAAGATAGAACCGCTCGCGCGGGGAACGCATGAGGTGCCGCAGCACGGGTTACATCCTGCTGCTGAACCCGCGGCGCACTGACGAAGAAGTTCGGAGCTCAGGCTCCTCCGAGTTCGATAAGGAGGGCATGTGCAGAAAATCTTCCGATGCGCAAAGTGTCAACGTGGAATGCGTGTGGTTGGATCCACGGGGTTGGGGAAAGAGGTCCAGCGCGTGGCGCCCTGCCCCTATTGTAAAACCAAGAACAAGGTGATGTGGCCGAAGGGCGACAATTTCAACGTGCAGCGCATCGCCACGCGCTAGGCGCCTTTTCGCCCCTCTCTCGTCACGGCAAAGTCTCTGCTTCGTTTGTGCCAGGCACCCGTTCCGCCCGTGCAACCTCGCGTCACCAGCCGCCACCCCCGCCGCCTCCACCACCTCCTCCGGAACCCCCCGAACTGCCGCCCCCGCCGGAACCCGGAGCCGAAGACGAGATAGCGCTGGTCAAGGCACTGCTGAAAGCGGAAGCGAAGTTGGCCCCCGCTAATCCGGCGCTGGAAGCGCCAAAGTAGAACGATTTTGTGTAGACCGTGCTGGATTGACTAGACGCAGAACCTGCCGCGAAGAGAACACCCGAGAACTTGTTCGCCCAGTCCTGTTCGACGTCCAACGCCAAGGCATACGGAAGAAGCTTCTCAAACACCGCGGGAGTCTGCTGCGGCGGCATCGCGCGGTTCAAGCGGTCGCTATCCACTTCGCCGAGGAACATTTTGAAGCCCGCGACCTGGTCCAGCAGGTGCCGCCCGGCGATCGTCGGAGCTTTCATCAAATAGAGAAAAAGAATGTGCAGCAGCCCGCTGGCAATTACAAACAGCACCAGGGACATGGAGGTGGTCCGCATGAGAATGGCCAGAACCACCAATTCCGCAAAGACAAAGGGAATGGAAAAAAGCGTCAAGAAAATTGCCGAACCAGCTTTGCCCGTAGAGTTCGGGCCGCCCGCAGAAACCGTTCGCCAGGACCGTACAACAGTTCGCAGCAGCGCAGCCACGCCGATGGACCAGAAGGTCAGCCAGAAGCTCAGGAAACCCCCAATGAAAAGCTGCGGGCCTCCTTGGGCCAGCAGGTAGACGACTACAATCGCGAGGGAAAGAAGAACCGGCGGCAACAGATAGCGGGAATTGGTCGCGAAATAGACCTTGTTCTCGGCGTTCTTCAGCCACTTCTGGACGGCCAGCTTGGCCGACTGGATGACCTGATGATTTTCCTGACGCAGCCAGATTTCTTTGCGCCCTTGGAACAACACGCCGGCGATCTGCTTTTCGTCGGGTGTGAGCACGCGTTCGTCCTTGTCCGCAGGGCTGAGCAGGTAGGAACCCGCCTCCTCCTTGATGTTCAAGTAGCCGCGTGCGGCCATGTCCAGAATTGCGGCGGCGAACGTCTTGTCATCGAAGCCCATGCGGACCAAATAGCGCATGCCGGCCGGCGAGAGAGTAGGGGGCGGTTCATACAGCGGCATGATGACGCCGGGGCGCGGGTCGCGACCCACCTCCGCCCAGGCAATCAGGTAGTAAAGAAGCAGAACCAGCAGACCAGTGGCCAGGAGAAGCGCGTCGCGATTGTCCCGGAAGAAATACTCGGCTTTTTGCGAGAACGTGGGCGGCGTGACGTAACCCTTGGGCCAACTGAGCAAAACGCTCAGGCCTTGCTTGGGGCCGAGTGGGCGCGTCGTGGCGAATTGGAACGCATCGGCCTCCCGCGAACTGGATAGTTCGGATCCTCGCGAGCCCTGCGGCCCGGTGAAGCCCGCTAGCGTCACCTGGTCTGCTGGGATCGCGGACAGCAAATGCACGGTGGCGCTGGCGCGGTCAATGGGGAAAGCCCAGCCCAGCCCGGTGACATTCCAAAAAAGCTCGTCATGATCGGTGAAAAAGCCCAACTGCCTGTTGGTCGTGTAGGTAAGCGTGTAAACATGACGCCCAGGCGGAACCATGACATTGGGGTCGCCAAGGTAAATGCGCACTCCATTGGAATAGTCCTCGACGCGAAATGTCTCTTCCCTGGAATCGCGCGTGGCCGAGAGCATTTGGAACCCGACAACATAGTGGTTGTTATAAGGGTCGGAATAACGCGTGGGGAATTCGCGAAAGATGCCGTGGCGGATCAAGCTACCTGCGGCGACCACCGTGATGGTCTCTGTGACCTGCAGAGAGGAGTCGTCCTGTAGCGTGATGTCGCTATGGAAATCAGGGATGCGCTCGGTTTGGGCTCGGGATGCCGCGGCCCAAGCAAACAGAGCGGCAAGGAGAAGAAACATACGGCTGTTGAACAGGTGGCGCATGGATGGGTGCTCTCCATGAGTCTAGCTGTAACAGAGCCCGCATGCTTGTAGTTGCGCCGAGTTTGTTACGTGGTAATCAGCAAGAGCAGGAACGGGCCGCTGCAGGAAAACTCGCCAGGCTCCAGCATGAATGCGGCGGGCTGGAAAAGCGCTGCGCCTCGCCTTGCATTACAGCTCAAGCGCGATAGACAATCTTGCCGGCGACGATGGTTGCGGCCGGGCCACCCTTGAACGATTTGCCATCGAACGGCGAGTTGCGCGATTTGCTGGCTGACTCGTTCACGTTATACGTCCACGTCCTATCCGGCGAAAAGATAGTGATGTCCGCGGGCTCACTAACGGCAAGTTTGCGTTCCTTGCCCAAAACTCGCGCGGGCCCCGTAGTAAAGAGCTCCACCATGCGCATCAGCGAGAGCTTGCCGGTGTGCACGAGTTGCTCCAGCGTCAGGGCGAGAGCCGTCTCGAAGCCCAGAATGCCGAAGGGCGATTTGTCGAACTCCACATCCTTGAGAGCCGGCTCGTGCGGGGCATGATCGGTGGCGATGGCGTCCACGGTGCCATCGGCAAGGCCCTGCCACAGGGCTTCCCGGTCGGCCCGCGCGGCCAGCGGCGGATTCATTTTGTAGCGTGAATCGTAAGTCACATCCTCGTCGATCAACGTGAAGTGGTGCGGCGTGACCTCGCAGGTGACGCGTAGCCCGTTCTGCTTGGCATAGCGCACCTGATCGAGTGAGGCTTTCGCCGAAAGATGCGCGATGTGCAGCCGCGCGCCGGTGAGCTCCGCGAGCTGGACATCACGGGCAACGCAGACGGATTCAGCGGCCGCCGGCATGCCCGGCAAACCGAGGCGAGTAGAAGCAATGCCTTCGCGCATCACCGCGCCCGCGGCCAGAGAAACATCCTCGGAGTGCTCGATCACGGGGAGTTCCAGCGTGCGGCAGTACTCCATAATCTGCCGCGCGAGTTTGGCCGTCGCGATGGGTTTGCCGTCGTCGGAAACGCCCACGATGCCGGCTTCGCGCATCGCCGCAATCTCGGCAATGGCTTCGCCTTTGCTGCCCGTGCTGGCTGCGCCAATCGGCCACACGCGCACGTGGCCGTGGACCTTGGCACGATCAACGATGAACCGGGTGATCGACGCGTTGTCGTTCACCGGCTTGGTGTTGGGCATGCAACACACGGCCGTGAAGCCGCCGCGCGCCGCAGCGAGTGTCCCGGTCTCGATGGTCTCGGAATTTTCCTGGCCGGGTTCGCGCAGGTGCGCGTGCATGTCAATGAAGCCCGGCGCGACGATCAGGCCGGAGGCGTCAAACACTTCCGCTTCGTTCGCGAGAGATGTTTTCCCGCTTGGCGCGATCTCCGCGATGCGCTCGCCATCCAGCAGGATGTCGCGCGGCGCGTCCGTCCGGGACGCGGGGTCGAGGACGCGCCCATTCTTAATCAGAAGCATGAGCAGATTCCTTGGGCTTCGTATCGCCTCTTGCTTCGAGCGCAGGATGCGTGCCTTCCGTGGCGCCTACCATCAGCAGGTAGAGAATGGCCATGCGCACCGCCACACCATTGGTCACTTGTTCCAGCACGGCCGAGCGCGGGCCATCGGCCACTTCCGGGGTGATCTCGATGCCGCGATTGATTGGGCCGGGGTGCAGAATCAGCGCATCCTTCTTGGCCAGGCGCATGCGTTCGGCGTTGAGCTGGTAAAGCAAAATGTAGTCGTTTTGCGAGAGAGACGGCTCGTGCAAACGCTCGGTCTGCACACGCAAAACCATAATCACGTCCGCGTCCTCCAGCGCCTCTTCGACCCGATAAACGCAGCGGATGGGCGTTCCCGGCGGCCCGATCTTCTCCAGTTCGCGGGGAACCCACATGGCGGGTCCGCAGAGGGTGAAACGGCAGCCGAATTTTCCCAGCAGATGAATGTTGGAACGCGCCACGCGCGAGTGCGAAATATCGCCGAGGATGGTCACGTTCAGGTCTTTCAGGGTGCCCTTGCGGTCGCGGATGGTCAGCGCATCGAGCAACCCCTGCGAAGGATGCTCGTGCGTGCCATCACCCGCATTGACCACGGGAATTTCCAGGTGCCGCGCGACAAAGTCCGCCGCGCCGGAAGAAGAATGGCGCATCACGAAACAATCCGGCTTCATGGCATTCAGGTTGTTCGCGGTGTCCAGGAGCGTCTCGCCCTTCTTCAGGCTGGAGGCCTCCGCCTGCAGGTTCATGGTGTCCGCCCCGAGGCGCGAAGCGGCCGTGCCGAAACTCAGGCGCGTGCGCGTGGAGTTCTCGAAGAAAGCGAGCACCACGGTTTTGCCCCGCAGCGTGGCAAGCTTTTTTAGCGGGTGGCGCTGGATTTCCTGGAATGGCTGGGACTGATCGAGGATGAAATTCAGTTCGTCCGCGGAGAGCGGTTCAAGGGCGAGCAAATCACGAAAACGGTACGTCACATTTGGACTCAGATGATCACGCGGCGGGCCTCGGAGCGTCGAGGACTTCTCCGCCCCTTCCTTAATTTCATTTTACGCGGACCCGCGTCACGACGCAAAAAATTCGTGCTGCTCCCTAAGACTCCACGCGGTCCACGAGGATGACGCGCTCTTCGTTGTCGATCTCTCGCAAGCGAACCTCGATAATCTCCGTCTCGCTGGTCTGGATATCGCGGCCCACGAACTGCGCCTCAATGGGCATTTCGCGATGGCCGCGGTCAATCAGCACGCACAATGATACCCGTTTGGGCCGGCCAAGATCGAACAGCCCGTTCATGGCCGCGCGGACGGTGCGCCCGGTATACAGCACGTCGTCAACAAGGACCAGGTCCAGGCTGTCCACCGGGAACGAAATATGCGAAGACTGCAGCACCGCCTGTGGCGCGACCTTCGACAAATCGTCGCGGTATAAGGTGATGTCCAGCGTGCCCACAGGGACTTCAACGCCATCAATCCCGCGCATAGCCTGCGCGATGCGCTCCGCCAGGGGCACGCCGCGCCGGCGTATCCCAATCAACGCCAGATGCCGGGTGCCACCGCTCTTTTCCACGATCTGGTGTGCCAATCGTTGCAACGTGCGGTCGATTTCCGCCGCGGACATCAACTGACCTTTTTCGACGATTCGCATAGTTGCGTAATCCTAGCACAATTGGCGGCCACAGATGGCGTGACGCCGGGCACAGAATCGCGTGCGCAATTACGGGCCATCGCTCGGGCATGCTGGACTTCCGCCGACACAGGAAGGGAGTCGACGAAATTGCGCTGCGCGGGGCCGATCACCTTGTAAGGCGGTTTTTGTGCGTAACATTTGCGGGGGCGTTGTTCACTGCACTGGCTTTCGGGGCCCAAGTGCCGAGGAAGTCCCCCGCCAGGAACATCCCGCATCTCGCGCACCCGAAACTCGTGGTAATGATCGTCGTGGACCAGATGCGCGGCGACTACGTGGACAAATTCCGCGGACAGTGGACGGGCGGTTTAAAACGATTGGTGGAGGAGGGTGCGTGGTTTCGCGAAGCGGCCTATCCTTATGCGGCCACAGAGACCCGCGCGGCCGCAGTCTATCGTGCGGAAGACTTAAGCGGACTTGATTCGGGCGGTTCGCAAATCCGTACCGCCTTGACGCTTGATTATTTCCATGGCCGCAGCGGTGATCAATTCATTGTTCCGAGGCCCTACTGGCACGTACATGGGTCGCCTGCAGGCAAGAAAGCTGGTGGCGGCACGGGCCATGGCACTCCTTACAACTACGACCAGCATGTGCCCCTGCTTTTGTTGGGATACGGAATTCAGCCAGGCGAGTATTTTGCTGCGGTCACCCCCGCGGATATCGCACCCACCTTTGCCGCGCTTTGCGGCATCACGCTGGCCACGCGCGATGGGCGCGTCTTGGAGGAAGCTCTGCACACACGCGCGTCCAAATAATTCCACAAGCGGCGCAGGATTTTTCGGATGGACAAGAAACTTCGTGCTATTCTCTCCGGAGCGTGAGTTCTTCTGACCGCGTTGACCTCGGTGTTCAGGTTGGCGCCCTGCGCCTCGCTAATCCCGTCATCGCTGCAAGCGGCACCTTTGGCTACGGCTTAGAGTTTGCTCATCTGGTTGACTTGAACCGCCTGGGCGGCTTCGTCACCAAGGGTATCTCTCTCGAACCTATCGAAGGCGCGCCTGCTCCCCGGCTCTGTGAAACTCCTTCCGGCATGCTGAACGCGGTTGGCTTGCAGAACGTTGGCGTAGCCTCGTTCGTCAAGGACAAGCTGCCGCTGTTGCAAAAATACAACACCAACGTCATCGTTAACGTCTTCGGATATACCATCGGAGACTATGCGGAGGTGATCCGACAGTTGGAAGACGTTTCGGGAATCGCCGCTTATGAGCTAAATGTTTCCTGTCCGAATGTCAAAAAGGGAGGGATGCAGTTCGGCAGTAATCCCGATTTGGTTGCGGAAGTCGTTGTGGCAGCCCGTCGCGCCGCCAGGCAGCGCCCTCTCTGGGTGAAGCTGATGCCATTGGTCACGGACATCGGTCTGATCGCCAAAGCAGCGGAATCTTCCGGGGCGGATGCCTTGACCGTGGCCAATACCTATCCTGCTATGGCCATTGATTTTAGGACTGGTAAATCGAAACTAGGCAACCTCACTGGAGGGCTCTCTGGCCCAGCGATCAAGCCGATTACACTTCGCCTGGTCTGGGAGGCCCGGAAAGCGGTGAAGATCCCCATAGTTGGCCTGGGAGGGGTCGAGACGGCAGAAGACGTGCTCGATTACATCTACGTAGGCGCGTCGGCAGTACAGGTCGGGACGGCCAGTTTTGCTGACCCAAGGGCCAGTGAGGCAATCATCGGGGGTTTGGGAGCATTAGTACGAACGATTAAATGCAATAATATCAATGATTTAAGGGACAGATTCGGGACCGATTTTGGTTGACATAATGCTGTTTTCCTACTACACTTTCTGAACGTTTGTAGTAAAAAGAACACACTATGCAACGACCACTCTTCATCGCTTGGGCTGCTATCCGGTGGGTGCCGCTTATGTTCCTCATCGCGCCCGTCATGGAAGCTCCCCTTGTCGCTCACCTGAGTGAGCCAGTTAAACCCATCAAGGTCTGGGTTGGCAATGCCAGTTGGTACGGTCCGGCGTTCAATGGCAAGCGGACGGCCAACGGGGAGACCTTTAGCGCTGAGGGCCTGACCGCAGCGCACCCCAACCTACCCTTTAACTCCTGGGTGCGCATCGTCAACCCTCGTAACGGTAGGTTTGAAGTGGTACGCATCAATGACCGAGGTCCCTACCAAGAGGGCCGCGAAATTGATGTATCCTATCGGGTAGCCCGGAAGATTGGCCTGATCCACTCGGGAGTAAGCCAGGTGCGGCTGGAACTGATGCAACTACCGCCCCAGCGCGACCGAGCCGACGAAAGCCAGAAGTAAATGTTTCGGGCACAGCCCGAACCTTGACCTTCGACGCCCATCCACGCAGCAGTTTGATTGTTGCTCTCGATTTTGACTCTCTATCCACGGCGCTGAAGTTCGCCAAGCAGGTGGCGGATCTTGTCGGCATGTTCAAGATCGGCAGCCAGCTCTTTACTTCTGCGGGGCCCGAAGCCGTCCGCCAGGTGGCGCAATTGGGAGCGGACGTTTTTCTCGACCTGAAATTCCACGACATCCCCAACACAGTCGCGGGGGCGGTGCTTGCCTCTGCGGCGATCCCTGGTGTGCAGCTCGTGAATGTTCATGCGCTAGGTGGCAGCGCGATGTTGCGCGCCGCAGCACAAGCGATCAGCGCTGGCGTGCCCATGGGCGCAGACCGTCCGCGGCTGCTCGCAGTGACTATCTTGACCAGCATGGATCACAAGGCCATTCGCGAAGTGGGAATTGCCGGGCCGCCGGAAGCGCGCGTGGTGAAGCTCGCGAAACTTGCGCAAAAGGCCGGTGTCGATGGCGTGGTGGCTTCTGTTCGCGAAACCAAGGCCATTCGCAAAGCCTGTGGCCGGGATTTCCTGATTGTGACCCCGGGGGTGCGTTCCAAAGACACAACAGCCGGCGCGAGGAGAGACGACCAGATGCGCACGGCAACTCCTCGCGAAGCCATTCGCGCCGGAGCCGATTTCATCGTCGTGGGACGCGCCATTCTGGCGGCAGCCGATCCGCGCGCCGCGGCCCAGGAAATTGTGGACGAAATCGCCAGCGCCAAATAACAGAACTATAGCGAACAGTTTCCGTTCAAGTTTCGGCGATGCCGGGGCCGCCATGCAGTCTGGCCGCGAGTTCATCCCCTACGGGCAGCAAACGCCATGCAGTGATGAGGCTGATAGTTTGGTAAGCGAATGGCGCGAGAAATTCAATCAACCTGGAATTCATGAACTCACCTCTCAAGAGCGTAATCGTCGGCACCGCCGGCCACATCGACCACGGGAAGTCCACTCTGATTGAAGCTCTGACCGGCACGCACCCGGACCGCCTCGAGGAAGAGAAGCGCCGCGGCATCACCATTGATCTGGGCTTTGCCTTCCTGGAAGAAGGTGGCGTGCGCTTTGGTTTTGTGGACGTGCCGGGGCACGAGCGCTTCATAAAGAACATGCTCGCGGGAGTTTCGGGGATCGATCTCGTTCTGCTGGTCATCGCAGCCGACGAAGCCATCCGCCCGCAAACCCGCGAACATTTCGAGATTTGCCGCCTGCTGGGAGTGCAACGCGGCGTGATCGCCCTGACGAAAAGCGATCTAGTGGACGCGGATACGGTGGGGTTGGTGCGGCTGGAAGCCGAAGATTTCGTCAAGGGGTCGTTTCTCGCCGGTGCGCCTATCCTGCCCGTCAGCGCGAAAACCGGCGCGGGAGTTGCGGAGCTAAAGGCCGCACTCGTGCAAGCGGCGTGCGAATCAGGTGCAAGAGACACGTCGCGCTATTTTCGCCTGCCGATTGACCGCTCCTTTCCCGTGAAGGGTTTTGGCACGGTGGTAACCGGCACGGCGATCTCCGGTCAGTTGGCCGCCGGTGAAGAGGTTGAATTGCTTCCAGCGCGCCAGGTTCTGCGCGTTCGCGGATTGCACTCCGGCGGAAGAGCTGCTGAGCGCGTGCAAGCAGGCCAGCGCTGCGCAATCAATCTTTCCGGAGTTGTGCACACCTCGGTTCAACGAGGCATGGTCATTGCGTCGCCGGGGCGCTTCCGTGCAACACGCCGTGTGGACGTCCGTCTGGAATTGCTGCCTTCAGCCGCAAAACTAAAACACCGCGCGCAAGTTCACTTTCACGCCGGTACAGCCGAGACCGTTGGCGAAATCTATCTGTATGACGGAGCTTCCATCCTTCCGGGGGCGGGTGCTTTGGCGCACTTCAAGCTGCAGGACGAGATCGTTTTGGGGCCTGGCGACCGCTTCATTGTGCGCCAGTTTTCGCCGGTGGTGACCATCGGTGGTGGCGCGGTCCTCGATCCGCTGGCACGGCGGCCCGCGCGAAAAGACTCTGGCCGCGTCGTCTATCTGGAGACATTGGAAAGGGGCTCGCGGGAGGAAATCCTGGCCGCGCTCGCCGAAAGAAACATTCTTGGCGTCCCCATGCAGGAAATCGTCGCCCGAACGGAATGGCAGGAAAGCGAAGTGCGCGCCGCAGCCGAAAAGCTAGCGCGGGCCCAGCAGGTGCGTATCGTCGCGGTCGAGCCTCTCCTTGTGCTCTCTGAAAAAGCCTTCGGCGACATTTGCGAAAAGCTCGTGGGCCGCGTGGAACGCTTTCACAAGGAGAATCCGCTCTTGCCCGGCATCGCGCGGGAAGACTTACGAGCCAGCCTCGGAAAGCGCGTGCGGCCAGAATCTTTTCGGACAGCGCTTGGAGCGCTCGTGGAGGAGAAAAAGCTGGCGCTGCAAGCGGAGTTGGTGAAGAAACCCGGCGTGGGAATCACCCTTACGCTCGAAGAAGAGCTCGCCAAGCAGCAGATCGAGCAGACCTTCGCAAAAGCCGGTCTGGCGGCGCCCTCGGTGAAAGAGGTTTTTGCGCAGATGTCTATCGAAAAGGCCCGCGCGGAAAAGCTGCTGCAGATTCTGCTTCGCGAAAAGGTGCTGGTTCGCGTCTCGCCCGAACTCATTTTTCACGCTGCCGCGCTGGAGCGCCTGCCGGCACTTTTGAGCGACTACAAGAAGGCGAAAGGTGAGCGAATTGCGGTAGCGGCCTTCAAGGAGCTCACCGGAATCACGCGAAAGCACGCGATACCGTTACTCGAATACCTTGATCGGCAGCGCTTCACGCGCCGGGCAGGGGACGAGCGTGTTATCCTATAGGCGTCGAAAACAGCGGCGGCCAAGGCTTGCGGAGCAAGCCGCAGTGCGCTAGCTTGCAGAGTAGCGTGAAAATGGAGAGTCGCCGGGAGGCAGTTCATGGGTGAATTCAGCATCTTCCACTGGCTGGTGGTTCTGGCCATCATATTGATCTTCTTCGGCGGACGGCGCATTCCCGAAGTGATGAAGGGCTTGGGCGAAGGCATTCGCAGCTTCAAGGAAGGCATGAGCGGCACATCGCAGACGCCCACACCTCCGCCCGCACAAACGCCGCCTCCTCCACCGGCGGAAGAAAAGAAGTAGTTACAGCCGCTACAATTTGAAAGATTTGGTGTGGGCGGCCCGTGCGGCCGCCCCTTTTCTTTTGGCGACCAGGATTTCGGCGGTCCGCGAAGCGCTATTGCTCGCGCTGCTACATCGGTTCGTTCTCCGTCCAGCCGAGCTCCCGCAAAGCTGCAAGAAGACGTTCCAGGGGCAGCCCGACCACGTTGTAGTAGCAGCCCTCGATCCGCGGGATGAAGCGGCCGGCGCGGCCTTGGATCGCATAGGCGCCGGCCTTGTCATAGGGCTCTTCAGTAGCGAGGTACTTCGAAATTTCCTCCCCCGTCAGCCGGGAAAAATGCACCAGCGTGGTTTCCACGAATTGCAGGCGCCCCGCATCCGGCAGTCGAATCAGCGAAACGCCAGTGTGCACGGAGTGGGTGCGCCCGGAAAGCTGTTCGAGCATGTG
>Ga0209517_10005756_pt1 | contig 15602 bp, 16 predicted proteins | sample PeaSoiMetSII2010_FD_187695 | JGI IMG/M metagenome (GOLD analysis project Ga0209517, IMG submission 187695) | Peat soil microbial communities from Weissenstadt, Germany - SII-2010 (SPAdes) (version 2) | ecosystem: Environmental > Terrestrial > Soil > Wetlands > Peat | place: Germany... | reverse complement strand
GTCGGCTGGAGAGCATCCTGGCGAAAGAAGGGATGAGGGTGGCTGTACTGGCCACGGAGGTTGCCCCGGAGCTGCGGGAGTCCTGGTACGAGCGGCAACTGCGGGCTGGCGTTCAGGTCGTGATCTCGCACCCGCGTTTGGTTCAGACAGGGCTAGACCTCTGGTCCTTCCCGGACATCTTTTTCTACGAGACCGGCTATTCCATTTATACGCTGCGGCAGGCCAGCCGGCGATCGTGGAGGATCGGACAGCGCTCGAACGTAAACGTCAAATTCTTCTACTACACCGGCACCATGCAGGAAGCGTGTTTGCGGTTGATGGGTAAGAAGCTGTTGGTTTCGCTGGCAATGGAAGGAAAGTTTGCAAGCGACGGCCTTCAGGCTATCGACGAAGGCGATGACATCCTGATGGCGATGGCGCGGGAACTGGTGACGGAGAAAGGGATCGGGGAGAACGCGGATGCGGTGTGGAAGCAGTTGCAAAGGCAGCAGGCGGAAGTGTTCGGAGTTCGGGCCGCGGAGACACTGCCAGCGGAAATGGAAGCAGAACCTCCGGGGAAGGATGCACTAGAAGTCATCATTCCACCGCCAGCACCGATCCCGGCAGTGGTGACACAACTCCTGATGTTCGGTATGTCGCACGAGGCGGTACAGCGGCGCAAGGCTTCACATAGGCCGTCGGGTCCCGTCACAGCACCGGATCAGCTCGGATTGTTCCCGACCTGAGAGTGAGGCAAGGTGTGGCCGGCGGGGGCCTCTTTATTAGGATGCTATCGTACAGCTTCGCGAGCGGTTCTGACTGGCGCAAATGAGAGCGACGTCGCTCAGTCTTGTTCGCCACACCTCTGAGGGGAAGTAAGCGTCCAGCCTTTATACTCGGCCTATTACACCTGCGGTAAGGCGGCCACGCGACAGACATGATCCTTTCCAGGAAGGTGACTTTTCATTCCCAATCTGATCACGACGCAATAGATTGCGTGGTAGTCATTGATGGGCCACTACGAACAGTGCGAACGAAGCATTACTACATCACATTAAGACAGTAATCTCGTCTCAACCGGGATCGCCCCTTCCATGTCTGGAAGCTAGATCCGGCACTGACGCTTCTGCGGAAATCCTCAGACAAACGGCGGGCATGAGCCCGCCGGACGCGGGCCCATGTAGGAGGCGATGGGGAACAGGCTAGGCTGGAGGAACCACGTCCCGCTTCCACATGCTGCGCAGCACGCCGAGAGCGATAGGCACAGCACCGAGGAGGATAAAGGTTATGTCTCCCACCATGCGTACCCATTCCAGCTTGTGGTAGAGGCCGCCCATCAGGAAGGTCAGGCGGCGCGCGTGCCAGTACCCATTGGCAATGGAGTCCCAAAGCTGGAGAACGCCTCCGGGAAACAGGTCCAGGAGGATCATAAGAGCGAGACCCACGTTAGCACCCCAAAACCCTACCCTGATGAACTTCTCTGTCCCCTTCCAGACGGCGTCGGATTGCATGGCCCTCAAGCAAAAGACGAGGACCGCCAGCGCCAACATCCCGAAAACACCAAACAGGGCGGCGTGTCCGTGGTTGGGGGTGAGTGTCGTGCCCACCTCGAAGTAAGACACAATCGGCAGATTGATAAGGAAGCCGAAAATCCCTGCGCCGACAAAGTTCCATACACCAACCGCCATAAGAAAATAGATGGCCCACTTCTGGGTCGTGGCAAATTCCTGGCCGCACACGGAGCACTGCTGGTTCTTCAGCTTGATGAAGTCCCAGGCGTCCAGGGTTAGAAGCGTCAAGGGCACAACCTCCATAGCGGAAAAGCACGCTGCCAGGCCCATATTGAGCGTCCCCTGTCCGGTGAAATACCAGTGGTGGCCTGTGCCAATGATCCCGCCGCCGAGATAGAGGATAGCGTCAAGGTAGATCAGGCGCGTGGCGGTCTTGGTGGTGACCACGCCCATCTGGTGGAACATGATGGCCACCAGGACCGTGGCGAAGAGCTCGAAGAATCCTTCCACCCAAAGATGGATGATCCAGAAACGCCAGTTATCGATGACCGCGAAGTTGCTGTGGGGACCGTAGAATAGGGCGGGGAGGTAAAAGACGGGAATGGCCACCGCGGCATAGAGAAAGAGCGAGGACAGCTCACGCTTGCCGGGATTCTTGATGGCAGGCTTTAGAGCCCGGAACATCAAAAAAAGCCAGAAGACAAGGCCCACTGCGAGCAGAAGCTGCCAGAACCGCCCCAGATCCAAATACTCGGAACCCTGATGCCCCAACCAGAACCACAGACGGCCCAGCTTGTCGTTGATGCCCAGGTACTCCCCGAACAGGCTGCCGAAGACCACTACTGCCAGTGCACCGAGGAGAGCGTACACCCCGGCTCTTTGGCCACGAGGCTCCTCGCCACCCACCCAGGGCGCCAGGAAAAGGCCGCCGCCTACCCAGGCCGTAGCGATCCAGAAGATCGCGAGTTGGAGGTGCCAGGTGCGCACCAGCGTGTAGGGCAGGAACCGAGCGAGGTCGAAGCCGTAGAAGCCTCCCGGCTCCACGCGGTAGTGGGCAAGCGCGCCTCCCAGGAACGCTTGCGCCAGGAAGAGGAGCGCCACCACGGCAAAGAACCACCCGGTGGCCCATTGGCTAGGCGTCAGTTTGAGAGCCGTGGGAGCGGAGTGCGTGGTGTGCGCGGAATCCCCTTCACCCTTCCAGCCCAGATAGTCAAACTTGCCGACCATGAAGAGGATAAGGCCCAGCCCCCCCAGGAGGGTGATAAGACTCATGGCGCTCCAGACATAAGCCTCAGCGGAGGGCCGGTTGCCCACCAGGGGCTCATAAGGCCAGTTGTTTGTGTAGGAATAGTCCTTGCCTGGCCGGTTCGCCGACTCAGCCCAGGCGGCCCACGCGAAAAAGGCGCTCAGCGCTCGGAGTTCCGTTGAATCCTTAATATAGCTGGCAGGCAGTCCAGGGGCGGCGCCCTGCTTGGTGAAGTAATCGCTCCATTCGGCCGTCTGGCTGCGAGCCGCCGCCACCTCCCCGGATGTGAGGAGGAGCGTTCGTGAGGCCGGTTCGTACCGGTTCTCCTTCAGAACCCTCCGCACCTGCGCGGATGCGACGGTTTGCTCGTCCGGTGAGAGTTGTGCGAAGGGTCTGCCGTACTTCTCCACCGCGATCGTATCCCGAGTCACCTCGCTGAGTCTGTGCAGATACTCGGCGCTGTAGTCAGGGCCTAGATAAGCCCCGTGGCCCCAAAGGGTCCCGTGTTCCATTAGGCCGTATTTAAAGAAGACCTCCTGGCCTTTTTGGATGTCGGCGCCTGTGAACACCATATTCCCCGCCGCATCCACGGCCCTGTCGGGAATGGGAGGGGCGTTCGCGTAGGTCAAGACGGTTACGAAAGTTAGAACCGAGAAACCACCGATCATGACGAGAATCGCCGCGTGTCGCCACCACGGCGAAAGATTCGTAGCCCCGCTAGACGTGTCTGTCATTTCATGCTCCCTTTTAGTTTTTGGCCGGAAGTTCCACTCTTGGTTTGCGGTTCGATCGCAGGACATACCCAAAGGAAGCCAACAATCTTCCCGTGTAGCATGCTACCTGCTTATCAATCATGCACAGCACGTTCTAAGGCTATCCATGGACTACTTCGTAAAACTTCGGCGTGGGTTTGCCATCAAACAGTGGGCGCACACGCTCGCCTGCTTCATCGTGGATAGAACTGCTATGCATCGCCTGGAACGCGGATTGAGATTCAAATTCAACTATAGCCGCGTAGCTTCCTCCTTCCACCGGCTTGAGAAGCTTTCTGCTGACGAAACCCTCAAAATCGGAGAATGCTTGGTTTGACGAGTCAAACCATTGTTGAAACTCAGCATCCTTCCCATCTTTAATGGGTGGGAAAGAAATAATCACTACAAACATAAATCACCTCCAAGCCTTCGCTTTGAGACCGTGCCCCGCATTGGGTGGGGTCCGAATCCACTTGCGCGCTTTCGATTACGATGCTCAGGCACGTGGCAAAACCAAGTTGCAGGTCCTCGTGGCCACAATCCGCCAGCTTCTCCACGCCATCTATAGCACGTTTAAACACGGCCAGTCATTCCGTATTGCAGGGAGTAGCTGCTGCGACTCTCGGCTCATACACACAGCGAGGTTCTTCAGCAAAAGGATCCCCCGTGAGGGCAAAGGCACGAGCCCGTGAACCTCCGCACACGTTGCGGAATTCGCAGACGCCGCACTTCCCTTGCAGGCGGGATGTGTCGCGCAAGGAAACAAACAGCGGTGAGTGCTGATAGATTTCCGCAAGCGTTTGCCTACGCACGTTGCCCGCGGACACGGGCAGGAAGCCGCTGGGAAAAATCTCGCCCAAATGGGAGATGAAGATGAAACCCTTGCCGTCGTTCAACCCCCGCGGCGCTCGGCCAATGCCGTCCGTGTCCTTCTCCATCGCGAATTTGTTAGGTATTCCTGCCATGGGTAAGACTGTGGAACTATTGGACGATTCCTGACTTTTGCGTGCCGCCGCACGCATCTGTAAGACGTAGCGACGATAGTGCTGCGCCTCGGTAGTCTTGATATCGAATGGCAGACGGCGGGCGACCTGGTAAAGCTTTGCGAAGACGGTCTCAAACTCCTCCGCGGAAATCAGATCGTCCAGTTGTCCACGTCCCGTGGGTACCAGAAAGAAAACACTCCACATGGCGATATCGAGCGTTTCCAGCAGCCGCACCGTACCGTCAAAATCTGCTAGATTGCGGCGTGTAATCGTCGTGTTGATCTGAACGGGGAGGCCCAATTCGCGGGCCCAGCCAATGGCACGGAGCGTCCACTCATACGAACCCGCCACGCGCCGGAAGGCGTCGTGAATTTCCGCTGTTGACCCATCCAGGCTTACCGCCAAACGCGCCAACCCCCGCCGCCGGAGCTCGGCAATCGCGTCGCAGGTCAGAAGCGGCGTGGCGCTGGGGGTCAACGACGTCCGCACCCCACGCGCGGTCGCGTATTCCACTAAGTCAAAGATATCAGACCGCTTGAGCGGGTCGCCACCCGTGATGACGAACACCGGAACCTGCATTGCGGCAATCTGCTCGATCAGGCGCTGCGCTTCGGCCGTCGAAAGTTCAAATGATGACCGCAGCGGTTGCGCGCTCGCCCGGCAATGCACGCACGCCAAGTCGCACGCCTGGGTCGCTTCCCAGATGGCGATAAAGGGCCGTTCGTTGAAATCCACCTCGTGCTTGTTCCGGGCTGCGTCTCGCATGGCTCCTCCTCGCTACCCATTTCACACCTGCAACGACGTGATGGCGATGACAGAAGTCACAGGGTAGTTGATCGTCGCCGGCCCTGTGACAGAAGTCATCGCCCCCAGTTCTCGGGCAAATTATCCTATGACCGTAAATTCGAAAGAGGAGACACATTCATGGCAATCATCACGTCCGAAATGAAGGTTGGAGAAATCGTCAGGAACTGGCCGCAAACGATGAAAGTCTTCCGAAGCCGCGGACTGAATCTGCAATGCGGGGGAACCCATTCCGTCGCCTTTGCCGCCGGCAAGCATGGGTTTGATCTGGTCACATTCCTGGCAGAGCTAAACGCGGCCGTGGGTACGGCGGTACTTCCTAAGCTGGCAGGCATCAACACGATTGGAACGGAGAAATCATCATGACGGAAATCACCAAACTTATGAGCGTCGCCGACATTGTCAAAGCTTGCCCCACGGCGCGGCGCGTCTTTGACAAATACGGGCTGAAAGGTTGTGGGGGCGAGCACGGTCCCACCGAAACGCTGGAGTTCTTTGCCGCCGTCCACAATGTTGATGTCGATGCGTTGGTGGGGGAATTGAACGCTGAAATGCGCAATCCCCATAAGGAAGAGTACGTTTACCAGGAATCGCTGGGAGATTTTATCTACCGCCGATTCTTCAAGGCGGCAATCGTCATCGTTCTTTCCGTGGGGGCGTTGTGGGGCGCCACCAATCTCCTGCAAATCGCTCTGGGAGGCACCTTTCTGCAAGTTCGCCTGGTGCCCGCCATCCAAGCGCACGCGCACGCCATGATTTTCGGGTGGATGGGATTGTTCGTGATGGGCTTTGCCTACCAATCGTTCCCACGCTTCAAATACGTTTCGTTGTGGCGGCCGGACTTGGCCAACATGACGCTCTGCCTGATGGTGATCGGCATCGCCTCGCGCGTGGGTGCGGAACTGCTCCAGCCCATGCCGGTGGGAGTGGGCCTGGGAATTCTGGCGGCGGGTACCGAGCTTGCGGCCATCACGATGTTCATCGTCATCATCCTCAAAACCGCACGGCAATCCGTGGAACCGCACCAGATTTATGAGAAATTTATCTTCGGGGCTTTCTTCTGGTTTTTCGTTCAGGCACTCGTGAGCGACCTGCTCTTTTTTGCCAAAGTGACAGCCGTCGGGGTCGACCAGGTGGTGATGCGCATTGCGCTGATTGACGGCCCGCTGCGCGATATCCAGTTGCTGGGCTTCGGGGCGCTGATCATCGCCGGAGTCAGCCAGCGCTTTGTGCCGGTGGTCTATGGCATGGGCAAGCCGCGGCACGACCGCCAGTCGCTGGTCTTCTGGCTCATCAACGGCTCATTGATTCTCGACATCGCGAGCTACGAACTGTTCTTCTCCAGCGGCAACCTTTATTACTCTATTGGGCTTGAGCTGGCGTTCATTCTGATGGCGGTATGGGCGCTTCTGCTGGTGATGCAACTTCGCGTCTTTGCCAAAACCTCGCAATCCGACCGCAGCCTGAAGTTCATCCGAGCCGCCTACGCCTGGCTGCTTATTTCCATGGCCATGCTGCCTTTCTTCCTCGTCTACGGAGTGCTCACACACCAGGGCTTCTCCCATGCTTTTCTGGGTTCATACCGTCATGCTTACACGGTGGGCTTCGTCAGCTTCATGATTCTGGGAGTGGCGTCGCGCGTGGTGCCGATCCTGGCGGGCGTGGATTCCAGCCGCGTCAGCTCGCTGTGGGGACCCTTCCTTCTTCTTAACGTGGGATGTGCCGGGCGCGTGATGCTGCAAATCCTTACCGACTTCATTCCCCGCGTGGCTTTTCCGCTGGTCGGAGTTACGGGATTCATCGAGGTGGCGGCCCTGGCGTGGTGGGGAGTGGAACTGTGGCGCACCATGAATCTCTCCCAAACTCATCGCGCCCAACTGCTTCGCGCCCCGCTGCCATTGGAGGCACGTTAACCTCGCGGGGGATAAGATGAACCGACTGCACCGTTGGTACTGCCAGTCAAACCACTGGCGACATAGACTCCGCACTGAAATCTTGCCCTGGACTGTGAAGGGAGTGGATTTGGGCGGCGAGGTCCTGGAACTCGGACCAGGGCCAGGCCTCACAACGGATTGGCTGCGCCCCCAATGCCGGCACATCACGTGCCTTGAACTGGACCCCGAACTGGCATGCTCTCTCCGTCAGCGTGTTGCTGGCACCAGCCTCACCATGCGAGTGGGTGACGCTACCGCCATGCCGTTCTGCGACCAGACGTTTTCCGTTGTTCTCTCATTTACGATGCTGCATCATATACCTTCGTCCGCTCTGCAAGACCGGCTGTTTTGCGAAGCATTCAGAGTTCTCAAGCCGGGCGGCATCTTCGCCGGCTCGGATAGCGTGTGGTCCGTATGGATGCAGATATTCCACTTCGCCGACACGATGGTTACTCTCGATCCGGGGCTATTGCCGTACAGGCTGGGAGCGGCTGGCTTCAAAGATCTGAGTGTTGAAACAAACGGTGGGAGATTCCGATTTTGGGCAAAGCGTCCGGATTCCCTCCCATCCGGAACTTACTCCCTCCGCGAGGCTCCAGAGCGCCTACGTTTTCCCTCGGAGGAATAGCATGTTCAAACTAAAGCGGATTTACGAGGCGTCTGAGGCGTCCGACGGTTACCGCGTTTTAGTGGACAGGATCTGGCCGCGCGGCGTTTCCAAGGAGAAAGCTCGGATCGACCTCTGGATGAAAGAAATTGCGCCGTCGGATACGCTGCGAAAGTGGTTTGGGCATGACCCTGAACGTTGGGAGGAATTCCAGAGGCGCTACCGTGAAGAGTTGCAGAAAGCAATTGGGCTGACAAACCAACTCCAGCAGCTAGAGAAGCAGCACGGTGCTTTGACGCTGGTCTTTTCGGCCCGAGATGAGCATCACAACCAGGCGGTCGCACTCCGTGCATTCCTCCAGAGGGGTGGGTAACTTGGGTTTCCCCTGAGCCCTGTGCATCGATATATCGGAGCACGATATATCATTTCGTTGGCGTAGTCGGCCTGCCAAAGAAGCTCAAGGACAGATTCATCGCGAACACCGTCACGGCGGTCATTTCGGCAACGGCTGATACGGGAAGCCACGACCAAGCAGAACCGAGAAAGCCCTGATAAGCAAGAATCTCCGAACTGACGCGCAGCGCGCATCCTACACCCAGGAGCAGAAGAGCTGTGAACATCAGCTTAGTGCTGAAAAGTGCGTGTGCGCCCGCAAAAGCGGGAAGCACGCGCTGACCAATGGCGAACACCATCGTCGCCAGGAAACCGACGGTCAACGCGTGACGAGAGGCACCCCAAATGCCGTGGGCGTTCCCTGCCGACGCAGCCCAAACGCCGAGTCCTGCCGCGACCAACGCCCACCCATAAGCAATGCGAACGAAGCTTGGGAAACTGCTGTGTACGCCTTTGACCTTGGCAGGACGCACGGGCATTTCAAACAGTCTCAGCGCATAAACCCCCAGGACCATTCCGGCGAGCAGCAGGAGCGTGGCCGCGGACATGGTGTGGAGGAACGCCGCCAGAACGCCCATGGAATTGAGCCCCAAAGCCAGCAACAACACATGCCCACGTGTCGTCCGCAATCCAAGAAAAACCGGGAGCCACTTGGCGCTGAATCCCCACACAAAAGGCACCAGGAAACCCCACGCTTGGAGGACCAGAAAGCTCTGGTCGAAATCCACTCCCACTGCGGGGGACACACCTGCAAAGGCGAGATAGGCGGCACTACCGAAGTTGACGAGGAGCGAGAGTAGCAGACCCACCGTTCCCGCAATGACCACGAAGACCCATTCGCCCAGCTTCTCATTGCCCGCGTCCTGCGGGCGATGGCCGGAAACAGTGCGGAAGAAAATCACGAAGGCGGCAAGTTCCAGAGCTGCCGAAAGTGGAAGCAGGATGCGCCAGTGCCATTGATAGACGTTGGCGAGCCATCGCAGGGCGACCCCGGAGGTCCACAGGCCCCAGGCGACACCCACCACCAATAATCCAAATGAATGCGCGCGGCGGAGCTTGGGGAGGGAATAAAAACCGATTCCCAGGATGAAAGTTCCGATCCAACCGAATATCTGGGCGTGGCCGTGCGCTTGAATCCACGCTGCCGAAACGGAGTCCGCCGCGCGGTGGCTGCTGATTGCCAGCAGGTTCCAGACACCCAGGAAAGTTCCGGGAAGCAGCATGAAGAACAGGCCGGTGCAGATATACAGCATCAACAGGCGCGAGAGCGCGGTTTCGCGGGCAGCGTTGATGCTGAAGACTTCTTCCGCTGTGGCCCGGCGTGGAGCCTCTTCTTCGATTATCGTCGCAAGTGGAGACATGAGTGACAGCTCCGATTGGGGCGAGCGGCGTTTGCCCGAGGGCCAAACGCCGTTCGGCCTTCGAAATCAGTGAGTTTTTTCCATTTCGATCGCCCGGGGAAACAGGATGTTATTTTCCAGGTGAATGTGCTGATGCAAGTCAGCCTCAAGGTCCGCCAGGGCCTTGTAGAGCGTCTGGTAGCTAATGCACGCGTCGGGGGGAGCGGTATAGCCCCGGCTGATTTCCCTCAGCGTCCGCAAGGCGTTGCCGGCGGAATCATGCTCGTGCTCCATCATCGACACGGGGTTCTGGACCGTGCCGAAGGGCGGGGGCAGGATGGGCGCTTTTTCGATCACGGCCTCTTCCATCCTGATGATGTACGGGAAAAGGACCATTTCTTCTTTCATCAGGTGGGTCGTCAGCTCCTGTGAAAGGCCCGCGAAGACGTCGCGAAGCTGCAGGAGCTCCGGGTGATTCGCTCCATGGACGGAACAGACCTTGGCGAAGAGCGGGCCCAGGCGCGAGATCTCTTCACGCGTGTACTTGTGGTGAGTGTTGGTAATGTGGGAGACCAGGTCGCCTAGCGGCTCTGTTTGCCAGGCTCGGTCCTCCCGGCCCGTCTCCGCGGAATGTTGCGCCGCTTGGAGCGAGTCCCGTACCTCGTCAACTGAAAGATTGCTTCCTCGGCAAGCTTGTTCGAGCGTTTGGTTGCCGCCGCAACAGTAATCAATACCAAGCCGCTCAAAGACCCGTGTAGCCCCGGGATTTTCCACCACTAATTCCCGGACCGTCCTTTCTGCGATTGCGCTCATCATTTCCTCCTTGGGGGCCGAATTCACTCGTCCCGGCCACCTTTGATAGGTCAGTGTTACAGAACCTATGGAGGCGTGCCGATGACTTTTGTCACGGCAACCCAAACAGTAGTGGGGCAAACTTAAGATTCGAACGCGAAGTGTGAATCTTCGGACCGTCGCCGTCATCAGCATTCATACAGCTCTGAACGCGATGAAAACGCTCCGTAGGTCAGTACCCAAGGATGGGCGAGGACCTTTCAAGGGGATTCACCGTCGCGCTCTTAAGGGGGAGGTATGATTTCTTTCGATGCCGCACATCGGGCAAGGACCGCCGTTTCCGCATCTGGATTCGCCCTTCCATTCTGATCGGAATCGCTGTGGCGATTCTCGCCGCGGTTCTCGCGTCCTGCATTGAGTTTGCTGTGGCAGGTCTGCCTCACGTTCCACCCGTTCCCCAGATATATCCCAACAACTTTGCCGGGCCGCAGGGGTTTCCGCTCTGGGTCCGTTACTGCCACTTCTTCAATTTCCTTTTTGTCATGATGCTGATTCGTAGCGGTCTGTCCATCCTGGTGGATCATCCTCGTCTGTATTTCAATGACGACTGCACGCCGGAGAGCGAATGGATCCGGTTTACGCCGCTCAAGGTTCCTCGCGACCGCATCTGGACGGCGAAAGACGATGCCCGCTATATTTCGCCGATAATTGGTACGCCGGGTTATACATGGAACAGAGGCGGCCACTTAGGAAGGACGTTAGGACCAGTTGGCACCAAATTCTTTGGAATCGGAATAAGAACCTGCGCCCCCCCGTGTAAGTCGCTGGAAATAGATTCAATCATTCCTGTCTAATTAGTCCTTCTGCCGGATTGTTGGGGCTAAAACCCGCCAACGTGAGCAAACTTGACCAGACACGACCCCGCCGAGAATGTCTTAATTGCTGCGTGGGACTTCGAAGTGAAAACCTGGGCTTGGTGTTGGCCTTTCACCCAAAATGAAACCCCGACAGTGGCGTGTAACGAGGAGGGGAAGTGCATTCGCCGAAGCGTCATGTCTGCAAGCGATTTGAGACTCGGGTTGGATAAAGCCATCCCGCATAAAATCCGGGCACTGGAGGACAGTGAGTTCCTCCCCACGATCGAGAGGGAGATTAAATGAGCGAGGCAACAGCGGTTGAAATGCTGGAGGCGGAACATCGAGTTATCCAGAAGATGGTGGCCAGCATGTCGGTCCTGGCAGAGCAGATTGAGGATGGAGAACCAGTGGATGTCTCGCTTCTGGAGAGTATCGTGGTGTTCCTGCGCACGTTTGCGGATCGCCTCCACCACGGGAAAGAAGAGAGTTTCCTGTTCCCGGCCCTGATCCGCCGTGGAGTGCCGTCGCAAGGCTGTCCAATAGGCGGCTTGACCATGGAGCATCAAAAAGGGCGGGTGATGGTGGGAGAGTTGGCCGATGCCATCCGAGGTTACGCCGCGGGAGAACCTCCCGCGCGAGAGAACCTCGTGAAAAGCCTGCGGGTGCTGGTGGCCTTCTATCCTAGTCATATTTGGAAAGAGGATTACCTGCTATTCCCGCTGGCCGGCAAGGTTCTCACTCCAGAAGACCAACAACAGCTGATGGAAAAGTTTGAGACGGTCGAGCGCGAGCTTGGTCTCGATGTGCACGAGGGATTCTCTAAGTTGGCAACGGAACTCGAACGGAAGGTATCCGGAATCGTTTCATCTCCCAAGGAGGGGTGAAAGACCCCTTCAAGTCGGAGCCGAGAAGTCTGGCGGAGGATTCGGTCCGGTAAATAATGAGGTCTGTGGATGAGTCTCGTGAAGCTTACCAGAGAAAGCCTATGCCACAAGTGAGGAACATAAATGAATGATGACCCTTGGAGGCCAAGAAAGGTCGTGATTGTTGGCGCCGGCGCTGTGGGTTCCACTTTTGCCTACGCGCTGGCCCAGAGTGGTTTAGCCGATGAGATCACCTTGCGGGATGCTAATCATGAACTGGCCATGGGACAGGTCCTCGATCTGGCTCATGGCCAGGCCTTCTTCCCGTCCGTTCAGATCCGTGAAGCGCAGGTGGCGGATTATGCCGATGCGCGCATGATTGTGATTACCGCCGGGGCCAAGCAGCGGCCTGGCGAGTCTCGTCTTGATCTGCTGCAACGAAACGTCAAAATCATCCACGATATCGTTGACGAAATCGTGCTCCAGAAGTCACCAGCCGTCGTTTTGATTGTGAGCAATCCGGTGGACATCCTGACGTATATCGCCCACAAACGGTCCGGCTGGCCGCGCGGACGCATCATCGGGTCCGGCACCGTGCTGGATAGCGCGCGATTCCGTCATTTATTGAGCCAGCACTGCGGGGTGGATGTGCACAATGTCCATGCTTACATCCTAGGTGAACATGGGGACAGTGAATTTGCCGCCTGGTCCATCACGAACATAGCCGGCATGCCCATCGAGCAGTTTTGCCGCCTGTGTTTGAAATGTGACGATTGGCAGGCAGCCCGCCGCAAAGTCGCGGACGAAGTGAAGCATTCCGCCTATCACATCATCGATTACAAAGGGGCCACCTGGTTCGCCGTTGGCCTGGCCCTCACACAAATCGCTGCGGCCATCTTGCGCAACCAACATGGAGTGTTCACGGTTTCATCGGTGTTGGAAGGGGAATTCGGCCTTAACGGTGTGAGTTTGGGGGTTCCTTGCATCCTCTCTCGGAATGGCGTTGAGCGGGTTCTGCAGATTACTTTGCCACCCGACGAGCAGAGCGCACTCATGAAATCCGCTACCATCTTGCGGGAAGCTATCGAACAACTTGAATTGGCGGTCGCATCATAAACTGAAACAGAAAGGTAGAGACGCCATGCAACCGGAAACCGCGCCTAAACTCAAAGGACTCTCCGGCGCCAAAGTCGCGAAGGCTGCCGAGTTGGTGAACTACCAGGACGGCGCGGTCGTCAGCCGCGAGATCGTCAAGAAGCCTACTGGCAGCGTGACAATCTTCGCTTTCGACGAAGGCCAGGGTTTGAGCGAGCACACGGCACCATTCGACGCACTGGTGCAAATCGTGGAAGGCGATGCCGAAATTATGATTTCTGGCCAGGCGCACCAGTTGCAGGGCGGTGAGATGATCCTTATGCCCGCTGGTCTGCCGCATGCGCTCAAGGCGCTCAAGCGGTTCAAGATGATTCTCACCATGATTCGATCCTGAACCTGAAACCACAAACCAATCATAAGAGATAAGAGTTATAAAGCCTGTTACCTTAGCGATTGCGACCGGATTCCGGCACTCTCGAAAGTAAGTCCGTCGGTTGCATAATGCCTTAACCTTTAACCATAGGGACGCGTGTACGGGGACCTGAGCAAAGGGAGTCAGGCAAACAGGTTTCTAAATCCAAAGTGGCCCCTTGCACTCAGATTCTCTGCCAAGCGTCGGGCGGACATAGGTGCCTCCGGCACATTGCTTTCGAGTGCGAGCTTGATCACCGCCGGGGGGCACCCTGCACGTTTCCTGTGAAATTCTCGCCTATCAGGCTTTCGGTGCCTGGGTGTGGTCAGTGCTGCCGGCTTCGGCGATTCGCGAGCTGACGGGGCTCACCGCATTTGCAGCCAACATTCTTGGCACGTTCCTTTTCGAGCCTAGCCACGCACAGAAACCACCGTTGGTGGTGTGCATGCCGGACGGGATATCGTAGTGGACAGGCCTTGTGCCTGCTCTCCCTTTCGGGGCGCCCACGAGGGGTTGGCCTGTGACTTTTGTCATAGACACTACCCTGGCCGATGGTGCAAAGTCCTGCATCATGCCTTCGACCCGCACCATCCTTTGGGCAACAACCCTTCTCAGCGCCTTGGTGTTCCTCGGCATGACCGTGGATTCTCTGCGCAAGATGGGAGCGCGCACCCACGCCGACCAGCTCTCCGCGCAGGTGGTCGAGGGCAAATGGGTCTGGCAACATTACGATTGCAACGACTGCCACACGATTCTGGGAATCGGCGGTTACTACGCTCCCGACGTCACCAAGAGCTACGCCATCCGAGGCGACGCCTGGTTGCGGCAGTTCCTCAAGGAACCGGGGAAGATGTACCCCACGGGGCGGCAGATGCCAAACTTCCACTTGGCCGAGGCGCAGATCGATTCGCTCGTTGCCTACTTGAAGTGGGTGAGCGAAGTGGATACGAACGGCTGGCCGCCAGCGCCACAGGGTGCGGCCCGCGCGGAGTCCCCGGGTACCAAGATCTTTCTTGCTCAGCATTGCAACACGTGTCATTCCATCCGGGGCAGCGGCGGAACGCTGGCGCCAGACCTGTCGCGCGAGGGCAGCCGGCAAACGAAGGACTGGATCCTGGTCCAGATCAACGACCCCCGCAGCCACAAGCCGGATTCAATCATGCCAAGTTTCAAGAGGCTCCCGGACTCCGACAAAGAAGATCTGGCGGATTATCTGGCCAGCCTGAAGTGAGGAGACGCAATGCGCTACAAGTCGCAGAAGATCGCTCGCGAGTATTTCCTGGCCGCGCTGGCGCTTTTCCTCCTCCAGGTCATCTTCGGAATTCTCGGCAGCATCAAGTACGTTTGGGGCTATGATCCGCTGCTGAACGTCATACCCTTCAACGTCGCCCGCGCCATTCACATCAATCTGCTGGTCTTCTGGCTGCTGCTGGCCCTGATGGGTGCCACCTATTACATGGTGGCGGACGAAATCAAGACGGAAATCTACAGCGTCAAGCTCGCTCGCCTGCAACTTGCCATCCTGTTGGTGAGCGGCGTGACCGCTATCGTGGGTTATTTGTTCCGGTGGAGCTTCGGGATGCCGTTCCTGGAGCAGCCCACCGCCATCAAGCTGGCCATTGTCGTGGCAGCACTCATTTTTCTCGCCAACGTAGCCCTCACCATGTTCACGAACCACCACACGCTGACTCGTACCACGGCGACCCTGCTCGGCGGGATGGTGATGCTTTCGGTCATGTTTCTGTTTGGGATCCCGTTCATGCCCAACCTCAGCACCCAATATTATTTCTGGTGGTGGGTCATTCACCTCTGGGTGGAAGGCGCCTGGGAACTGATTGCGGCGTCGCTGGTGGGCTGGGCACTCATCAAGGTGACGGGAGTCTCCCGCCAGCGCATCGAAGGGTGGGTCTTTGCGGAGGTCTGCCTGGTGCTCCTGACGGGCATTATCGGCACCGGTCACCACTACTACTGGATCGGCACGCCGCAGTACTGGCTCTGGTGGGGTGCGATCTTCAGCGCCGCCGAGCCCAT
>Ga0209517_10005753_pt1 | contig 15616 bp, 15 predicted proteins | sample PeaSoiMetSII2010_FD_187695 | JGI IMG/M metagenome (GOLD analysis project Ga0209517, IMG submission 187695) | Peat soil microbial communities from Weissenstadt, Germany - SII-2010 (SPAdes) (version 2) | ecosystem: Environmental > Terrestrial > Soil > Wetlands > Peat | place: Germany... | reverse complement strand
ACATCTGCACGATTGCGGTCACACGCGCGGAAACGAACTTCTGCGGGCGATTCGCAAATCGAACGTGGAGTATGAAGCGCTGCTCGAAAAATTGCTCACACAGGAAACCTCGTTCTTCCGCTATCCGGCGGTGTTCGAGGCCTTCGAGAAGCGCGTTCTGCCGGAACTCCATACCAAGAAATTCTGGAAGAATCCGCGGACGCTGCGGGTTTGGAGCGCGGGGTGTTCGACGGGTGAAGAACCCTACTCGATCGCCATCACGATCCTGGACTCGCTCTCCTTCGCGGACGCCTGGAACGTGGAAATTTTGGCGACAGACGTTGGCCGGCACGCTTTGAAGCTAGCCGAGCGCGCAACCTACTCCGGCCGGAGCATCGCCAGCGTGAAGGAGCAACAACTGGCGGCGCATTTCACCGCGGCGAACGGCGGGTATCAGGTGAAGCCGCGGCTGCGCAGGCTGGTAACGTTTGCACAGATGAATTTGGTTTCGCCGGTGTATGTGGGGCGCATGGACCTGATCTTCTGTATGAACGTGCTGATCTACTTCACGGAAGAGCGCCGGCATGCGCTGGTGCAGAAGTTCTATGAATCGCTGGAACCGGGCGGCTATCTAATCCTGGGGCACTCGGAGTCCATTTCTAAAATGCCCGTGAAATTCCAGGCCATCGTACTTGGCGATTGCATCTTGTACCGTAAGCCAACGGCGGAAGAGTTGCACAAGCCGGAATTGGTGACGGAGGGACGCGCGTGAGCATGCCAGACCGCGAATCCGTCGAGTTGTTCCTCCAGGAGGCCTCGGAGCACCTGCAGTATTTGCGGGAGTACGTGGGTGTGCTGCAAGAGATTTCGCCTCGACGCGAGGACATGGAACGGCTGTACATCGCCGCGCACACGCTGAGCGGAACTTCGGCGAGCTACGGCTTTCCACGTTTTTCGGAAGTGGCAGCGAAGCTGGCGCATGTGTTCCAGTACGCGCTGAATGCGCCTCTGGGCGACGATTTGCACGGACCGCTGACGGAGTTCCTCTCCGACGGCATTTCCCTTCTCGAGACCTGCCTGTTGGAGATGAGCGACACGGGCCAGGAGAACGTGGAAGATGTGGCCGCGTTCAAGGAACGGTACCGTTTCGCATTTCCACCGGAGCCGCCGCCATTGAACCTCTCTATGCCTGGAGAGGATGCGCGGGCAGAAGCAGCGGCGCTGGCCGAAGAGCAGGCCGCCGCACGCGAGGCAGAGGCCGCACCTGTTGGATTGACGGGTTCGTATTTTGATACTCTGCCCACTGATGATGAAGTTCCTGACGAAATCCTGGAATTCTTCCAGCCAGAGGCCGAAGAACACCTGCAAATCGTGAGCGATTGCCTGCTCTCACTGGAAGGCAACAACAATCCCGAAGAGATCAACCGCCTGTTCCGCGCGATTCATACCGTGAAGGGCTCGGCGGCACAAGTAGGATTGCGGCGGCTGGGTGCGATCGCCCACCGCGTCGAGGACTTGATTGGGCGAATGCGTGACGGCGAGATTCAACCGTCACCAACATTGGTGGATTTGTGTCTGGAGTCCGTGGACGTCTTGAAGAAGACGCTACATCGCGACTGGGAAAACGAAGCGGACATGCGCGCGGGCGTGGACTCGCTGCTGGGGCGAATCGCGGAATTCGCGCCGCTGGAAGCTGAGGAAGAGGCGACGGCGATTGCCGCGGCGGAACCCGAAGTAGCATTCGAGGAAAGTGCCAAGGCCGTTGTGGAGCGCACTGCGGCGAAGCAACGCACGCGTGCAAGCGCAAAACAGGCATCGGTCTCGAAGTCAGTGCGCATCGCTCTTGCACGGCTCGATCGCATGATGAATACGGTCGGAGAGTTGGTGATCAACCGCACCAAGATGCTGGGCCGCGTGGCGGAACTCGAGAAGCTGATTGATACATTGAGTTTTTCGAAAGAACGCCTGCAGAACAAGGTCAACGAATTTCAGGAGAAGTACGAGTTCAACCGGCTGAAGACTTCGCAGTTGGGCACGCCGTGGGCTTCGTCGCAAACGCAAAAGATTCTGACCAGCGCGGCGGCGGGCGAAGCATCGTACCTGGAAGAGTTCAGCGAACTGGAGATGGACCGCTACGACGACTTCAACATTCTGTCGCGTTCCATGACGGAAATCTCCGCCGACGTCAACGAGGTGCTTTCGCAGCTAGAAGGCTTCATCGGGCGCGTGGAAGGTGATATCGACGAGTTCAGCAAGCTGGCACACCACCTTCAAGACGAAATCACCGCGGCGCGCATGGTCCCCATCGGAACGCTCTATTCCCTTCTCTCTCGCACGGTGCGGGACGCCGCAAAATCGGCGAAGAAGCAGGTGGAACTGGAATTCTCCGGCAGCGAGACGGAACTCGATAACAATATCATCCAGCAGATTTCAGACCCGCTGGTGCACCTGGTTCGTAATTCCGTGGCCCATGGGATAGAGGGTCCGGCGGATCGCGCGGCTGCGGGAAAGCCCGAACGAGGCACGGTTTACCTTCGTGCGTATCATCGCGGCAATCACATCTACATCGAAGTAGAGGACAACGGCCGCGGCATCGATTACCAGCGCGTGAAGCAGAGCGCCATCGATTGCGGTCTGGTGTCCGGAGAAACCGCGGACCGGTTAACCGAACGCGACCTGCGCGAGATGCTGTTCCACCCGGGCTTTTCGACAGCGGTAGTGAAGACGGAATTGGCGGGACGCGGCGTGGGTCTGGATGTGGTGCGCTCCAACCTGAATCTGTTGAATGGTGAAATCGAAGTGCAGAGCACCGCCGGCGTGGGTACCAAATTCACGCTAAAGGTGCCGTTGACCTTGATCATCTCTCCGGCACTGTTTGTGCGCTGCGGGGCAACTCATTTTGCGCTGCCGTTGGCAGTGGTGGAAGAAATTCGTCGTTTGCGCGCCGATGAAATTGAGGACGTGGGCGGAAAGCTGTTGACGAAGGTCCGCGACGTGGTAACGGAAGTGGTCCGTCTGGATTCGTACCTGGGGTTGCCGCCGCTGGAGCCCATCAATGGATACTTCCGCATGGTCGTGGCGAATGCGGGCAGCCGGCAAATTGGATTGGTCGTCGAGGAAGTGCTCGGCAAAGACGAAATCGTGATCAAGAACCTGGGCGAATATTTGCGCCGCGTGAAGCTCTTTCCGGGGACGACGATTGCTCCGGATGGCAGCCTGATTCTGCTGATCGATTTGAACCGCATGGTGGCGAACGAACCGAACGAGCGGCGGGCGGTACAAGCCAGCGCGAGCGCGGCACGCGTGTTTGCGCCGGGTTCAACGGCAGTGGCACGCGGCACGATTCCTACGGATGCGATCGATCGCGTGGAGCAGGAGCGCGTCATCGTCATAGCGGACGATTCCATCAGCGTGCGCAAGTTCGTCGGACGCATGCTGGAGAAGAACGGCTATCGCGTGAAACTCGCCGCGGATGGACTGGAAGCCGCGGAACTGGTAACGCAACATGGGTGCCACCTGGTGATTACGGACCTGGAAATGCCGCGCATGACGGGCTACGAATTGATGGCGCAATTGCGGCAGACTCCTTCGACGCGGCGTATTCCGGTGATGGTTGTGACCTCACGCGCAGGCGCGAAGCATCGCGACCGCGCGTTGAAGGAAGGGGCTTCGGCATTTTTGACAAAACCGGTACAGGAAGATCAGTTGCTTGCGGCAGTCGAGCAACTGATGGGCAAGGAGGCGGCACGTCCGGTTGTGCCGGTCGGATAAGTGAGTACCGTGAGCAGCCAGCCCAAAAAGTTTCGCGTGCTCGTTGTGGACGATTCCACGTTCATGCGGCGTGTGCTGGAAACAATTTTCAATTCCGATGATCAATTGCAGGTAGTGGGTCACGCCAAAGACGGGCGCGAAGCCATCGCGCTGGCAGAAACGCTGAAGCCGGATGTGATCACCATGGACTTGAACATGCCGCACATGGACGGCCTGCAAGCCACGGCGCACATCATGACTACCAACCCGCGCCCGATCGTCGTGGTGAGTTCAGAGACAAAGGAAGGCGCGGCAAGCACCCTGAAGACACTGGAACTGGGCGCAATCGAATTCGTGACGAAGCCCACGGGTGGCGTTGATTTGGACATGCAGAGCGTGAAGGAAGAACTGATTCGCAAGGTGCGCATGGCGGCGAAAGTGAGAGTGGTGCGCACAGCGTCTCGCATGGTTTCGGCGGTGCAGGGCACGGGAAATGGATCAACCCTGGCGGCGCCGGTGCAACGAGAGCGCTTGACGCAGACAGGCCCCATCGTTCCGGCAGACTTGCGCTTCCCCGTCGTGGTGCTGGCGGCCTCAACGGGAGGCCCCGCAACGGTGATGCGTTTGGCGCCGGGGTTCACCAAGGATTTTCCAGCGGCGGTGTTCCTGGTGCAGCACATGCCCGCGGCATTCACCACGCAATACGCGTTGCAGCTTGCGGAGTTCACGGGAATTCGCGTGAAAGAAGGCGAATCAAACGAATCCGTGCAGCCGGGAACGCTCTATATTTGCCCGGGTGGACAGCATTTGCGCGTGACGCCCACGGGGCGGATTCAGTTGGACAGCACCACCGGACGCATTGAGGGTTACCTGCCCAACATTGATGTGACCATGGAATCGGTCGCGGCCTATGCGGGCGCGATGAGCATTGGCGCGGTGCTGACAGGAATGGGCAGCGACGGGGCGCGCGGGGCGCGTGCAATCAAGTCCTCGGGCGGGTTTGTGTTGGCGCAGGATGAAGCAACGTCGGTGATTTTTGGCATGCCGGCAGAGGCCATCAAAGCCGGTGTCGTCGATCAGGTGCTGGGGATTGACGAAATTTATCCCGCAATCGAGAAGCGCGTGCTTGGCCTGACTCGCATGGCACCCGTGGGAGTACGGTAATGCGGTTTGAGCCCGTGCACAAGACGCCCGCAGTGCGCACAGAGCAGATCATCCTGTTCCGGAGCAGCAATCAGGTATTCGCGATCTCTTCCTCTTCGGTGCAGGAAGTGCGCAGCGTGGACAGCCTGGCCGGAGCGGCGATGGAGATCGACGAACCGGCCGTGCCCAAGGTGCACCACATGCTCCGGCGCGGCGAGCGCAACGTCTACGTCGTGAACTCGGCCACGCATTTTGGATTGCGGCCTTCGCCGGCAGCGCTGATTTTTCTCTTGCGGAAAACGAGGGTGGCGTTGCTGATCGACGGCATCGAAAAGATGACCACAATGACCCGTCTGCAAGCGTTGTCTGGCGCCTTCTGCCACGAGGAACGCGTGTGGTACCGCGGCTTGACGGTGCTGGATCAGAACGTGATCCCCGTCGTGAACCCGCTGGGATTTTTGACGGAGCAGGAATTGTTGGTGCTGGACGCTGCAGCGGGCACCTTGATTGAGGCGGAAGCCGCGAACGCACAAGAAATGGGGATCACCCCATGAGCTGGACGGAACAATACGACGCGCGCTCGTGCGTGCTGCTCCGGCTCGGCGACCGCCGGTTCGCTCTTGCGGCGGACCAGGTGTCTGAACTCGTGGCCCCGAGCCGCCTGTTTCGTTTTGCGCACCGCACACCCGAGATCGACGGGGTCATCCTGCGACGTGGGCGAGTGGTGCCCGTTTGCGATGTTGCGGAAAAACTGATCGGAAAGCGCCTGAGTTCGCGGCGTTTTTACCTGATTTCGACGCGGCGTCTGGGTGCGACTTCGGATTGGATTGCTTTGCCGGTCAGCGGAGATTGCGAATTAATTCAAGCGGATCTTACGCCGGCGGGGCCCTCGGATTCGCCGCACGTGGCCGCCTGGCTTTCCCATGATGGTGAAGTGATCGAAGTGCTGAATTTGAACGCCCTGACGCCGGGGATGGAGCCACAGAACAGCGCGAACGGGAACCCGGTATTGGCGGAGGCGCAGGCATGATGCTGCCCGGCAAACCCGCCAAGGTTTTGCTGATCGACAGCAATGTGCTGTTCACCAAACGGCTTGGCGACGCCCTGAAACGCGAAGGCTTCGAAGTGCGCTCGACAACGCAAGCTGCCTTTGCCTTGACCACACTCGAATACGACGCGCCCACGGCGATTGTGTGCGCAACCAATATGCGGGAAATGGGCGCGCTCGAAATGGCCAAAATCATTCACGCCGATGCGTCTAACTCTTCCCTGCCCATCATTGCGCTGGGAGACGGCAGCCAGCGGGCCTTGATGGAGGCATTTCAGGCGGGCTGCGACGATTACATTGACCGGCAGCTTCCGCCGGCGACCATTGCCAACCACATAAAAAACATCATCATAAGCAAACTCGATGGTTTCCAGCCGACCCAGATGCTGGGTCAGGCGGACACAAGCTTGAGCGGAAATTTGACGCACCATGACCTGACCGGCGTGATGCAGATGTTGGGCCACGCTCGGCAGACGGGCGCCTTGACGATCAACGCGGGCGAAACGGACGCGGTTATGTTTTTTGACGCGGGCGAAATTACTCATGCGGAATGTGGCGCGCTGTTCGGCGATGAAGCCGTCCTGCACATCCTGAAGAGTTGCGTGGATGTAAACGCGGGCGTCTACAAGTTTGTTTACGGAGCGACTTCGGCGCAACGCACGGTGCTGCGTTCCGCGACAGACCTGATGCTGGACGCGATGCGGGAGTTTGACGAGACCGCGCGCGATACCACCGACGAACTTGCGGACAAGGAGGCTCAATGAGCGACGTGATCGCCATTCCGCCAATCAACGAGACCGAGGTAAAGCACACCCCTACGGTCTACTTTATTGACGACAGCGCAACCATGCGCGAAGTGATTAAGATCGCGTTCCGCCGTGAGAGCATACACGTGATTACTTGTGCGGACGCGGCCTCGGCACTCGCGCAGTTCGAGGAGCACCCGCCGGACGTGGTGATCACGGATGTGATCATGCCGGACCAGGATGGCTATTCGGTCTGCAGCCAGATCAAACAAAGCCCGCAATACGGGAAGACGCCGGTGATCTTGATGTCCGGCGTGGTGAACAAGAACGTGGCGGACCGGGCCGTTTCGGTGCAAGCCGACGAACTGGTGCGCAAACCGTTTCAACCGCAGGAATTGATTGGAAGGGTAAAACATTTGCTGGCGCCGGTCATGCCTCCGGCAGCCACGCCGTCGGCAGTGGATCGGCCGTTGGCGGTACCTTCGCTGAGCAGTTTGTTTGCTCCCCCAGCAGCGCCAGCAGCGCGCGTTACGCCGATTGCTGCTGTGCCTGTGAACCCGCCACCCCCCGCGGAACAAAGGCAAGATGACGCACCATGGTCGCGCGCCGTGACGGAAGCTTTTATGGGTCAGCGCCCCGCCGATGGCGTACCGCAGAGTCCCGTGCCCACCGCACCGCCAGCCATGCGCGTGAGTGGGATGTCGATAGAGGGCAAACTTCGCGCGGAGATCGCGCACCTGGAACTGCTCATCAAAAAACTGCAGACCGAGCTTCAGATCGAGCGTCAATACAACCAGGCGCTGGAACTGCACGTTCGCACGCTGACGCACACCGAATAATAGGTTTGTTTGGTCACTCTTCGATTGCGGCCTGGATGCCCTAATCGCGTTCGATCATTCGGAAGGGTGCAGCGCAAACCACGCTTGCAAGCTGGGGACATTCCGGAAGGTCTGCGAGTCAATCTTGCCAAGAGCGGTCATCCAGTAGACAGTTGCGATACTGGCATCGCTGTCCAGACAGATTCGCCGGTGCGTCTTCGTAGCCGTATCCGGTGATTCTTTCCGAAGCCACAAGACCGTGCCGCCGTCGCATTCCTCCACGGCAACAAACCCACAATCGCGAGCAGCGGTTTGGAATTCCATAAGCTTGTCCATGATACTTCCAGTATGGACCGGTTCCATGCGCAGCCCCGTTGATATCGCACGCAGTTTCCACAGCGTTATGCGCGTATAATGTTTATAGAGGATTGCACAAGCGTGTCAGAAACTGAGATCGATCAGAAGGGCAAACGCGACGCCTTGAAAGTCAAAAGGGATCGCCTCTTCGAGCGGCTGTCGAAGAACCCGATGAACATCAGCCTCGCGGCGGAAATTAAGCTGATTGACGACCAGATTGCTGAATGCGTTCAGCATCTCCAGCGCAGTAACGCAACCCAGCGCTAAGCACGCGCCTTGACGATCGTGTGCGGGCTCATCGCGATGGGATGTGCAGTGACGTCATGGAAACCGGCATGCGCGTGTATGTCCGCCAACTCCCGGAACGTGTAGGCGTCCCCGGCCGGCGTTGTTACCAGCATCGTCATGCTGAAGGCGGCGGGCTGCGGCGGAGAGACGCGATCTTCATTTGGCACGAATTCCAGCGTCGCAACACAGCCGCCTGGCTTCAGCGAGTTGCGCACTTTCTTCAGCAGCCCGATACAAGTCTCTACATCAAAGTGATGCAGGAAATTCGTCAACAGCACGGCGTCGTACGGACCGCCAAAGTCCACGGTGAAGGCGCTGCCCGCGAGCATGTCATAGCGCTCTTGAACACCGGCCTTGCGCGCGTTTTCCAGCGCCACACGCAACACGGGCGCCCAGTCCAATCCCGTCACGTGAGCCTGTGCGTTCTGTTTCGCAACTTCGATGCCGAACAATCCGTGGCCCGCGGCAATGTCCAGCACCTTCATCGGCCCTTCGCGGCCCTCCAACACAATTCTCCCCAGCGGCCCTGCCAGCGGCGCCATCATTGGGCCCATGCTCTGCGCGAACTGCACCCACACGGGGTTCTCGGGCTCCACGGTCCCGTCTCCCGGAAGCACTGTCCTCCCCGCGCGAACGATGTCCGCAAGATGTTCGAAGGGCTCGCGCAAGGATGCGTGCGACAGGAACACTGCAATGGAAGCCAGACAACTGGGCGAGTTAGGGTCGAGGAAAGCCGCACTCGATGGCGTGTGGTGGTAGCGTCCATCGGTTTTCTGTAAGAGTCCGTTCACCACGAGAAAATCGCACAGAATGCGAATGCCGCGTTCAGAGGCGGAAGCGTGGCGGGCGATGGAGGCCACATCACCCGGTCCCTGGCCCACGGCGCGAAAGACGTCCAATTCAATCGCCGCCTTTAATGCGGCCGTCCGCTGGAACGCTTGCATATTCTCGAAGACGATACCCGGGGTCAGGGGAGCGCCAGCAGCGGGATCAGTGTGCATCTCGAATCTCCTTGTAATTAGTCCGTGATTTTTTTCAGAATGAAAGGGCTGTCGAGTATAAACCGATTTCCAGTCAGGTCAAACCCACGCGGTGCAATTGTGCATAGGCACTCTATTGTCCGCTGACAACCGATGTCGTTGGATAAGTTGGCACACGCACAAGACGGCAAGCGCCGCGCACCAGTTACATCAGGCCGCTTTGGCGCGCCAAGCTGAGAGCTTCGATGGCTGCGCCGCGGGCTCCAGCAGTATCTCCGTTCGGCATGACGAAAATGGGAACGTTGGCTTGTTCTTCGCGCTGCGTGCCCATAGCCACCCGGACTTCCTGCAAAAACCACTCTTGAAACTTTTTGCTGGCTTCGAGGGCGCCGCCGCCGACGATTAGCGCGTCCGGGTCAAACGTATTGATCATCTCGTCGAAGAAGAGCCCCAACGCGTGAGCCTGCACGCGGAAGATATCCTTGCACAGCGCGTCACCTTTGTCCGCAAGACCGCGCACGTGCTTGGCTGCTTCGTGGGCAGTCTGTTTCCCCAATTCGTGCCCGGGATAGCGCGGCAGAAAATACGGCAGGATATTCCTTTCGATCGCGCCAAGGGAGCAGAGCGATTCCAGATCGCCGGCGCGTCCGCAATTGCAATGCGGCTTAATCCCTGCAGTCCCCGCGATACTCTGATACGGAATGAGCACGTGGCCAAGCTCTCCGCCAAAACCGTTTTTCCCCTTCACGACATGCCCATCCAGAATGATGCCGCCGCCATTGCCCGTCCCAATCACGATGGAGATCGACGTTTCGTGACTGTTCGATCCAAATATAGTGTAGTGCCCCCAAAGAGCAGCGGCGTTGCCATCGTTCAGATAGGAGACCGGTTTGCCGAGCTTCTTCGCCAGCCCTTCGCGAATGTCGAAGGACGCCCACTTCGGATGAACGAAGTTGGTTGAGCCTCGCGCGCTCAGCAGGCCCGCGGCGCTGGCCGGGCCGGGCGTATCCAGGCCAACCGCGACCACGTCCGCCAGGGAAACACCCGCTTTGTCGGTGGCAATCTTCAGGCCATCGGCAATCTGCTGCAGGCAAATGTCCGGCCCCTGCTTGGCCAGGGCCGGGTGCTCGCACAATCCGTCAATCAGAAATTTCTCCTGCTGATTGATCAACGTATAGTTGACGGCGGTTCCACCAAGATCCACTCCGGCCACGACAGTCACGCGAGTTCTCCTCTACCTTCAGTCAAATGCATTGCCCAGCGTAGCAGAATTGGCAACCGTCGGCTAACGCTCCATGCAGCGGCATTTCCTGTAAAAGGAGCTTCACCACGGGGCATGGGGCACCTCCCGGGAAGGGTGACCAGTGCAGAGCGTTCGTGCCCACGACGACGGAATCTGGGTTAAGGTAGAGCTAGGCGAGGCGCGCCATGGCACAGATACGAAACCGCGCACATGGAGGCTGTTATGCCTGAGGGCTTGTGTGCATGGCCCGGCTGCAAGGCTGCAGCGGAGACCCTGCTGGATGCGCGCTTGTGGTGCCGGACGCATTTCCCCGATGTGGCTGCGAAGCGCCTGAAAGAGTACGACGCACGCTTGCACAAGGGCGAACCACCCCAAGCCGAACGAACTGCAATTACAACATTCCTCTCGGAATTGATGAGCCAGGCGACGAAGCTGATCGCCGGCGCAAAATCACTAACCGCTACCCAGCGCGAACAAATCCTCGCCGTCTCCTTCTCCGCAATGGAGTTGTACAAACAACTGCAAAGGCAGCCTCGCGTACAGCGTGATCCTCCCATTCCGGTTTATCTCGAAGAGGATGCAGGCGGAAAACAGGAACTCGCGAACGCGTTGAATGTCAGCAAACTGGGAGCTTGCATCGCAACGGCGCGGGCGTCAAAAGAAGGCGAAACCGTTTGGATTCAGAAACCACAGAGCAAGCTGAGAGCGTATGCGCGTATCGTTTGGGTGAGAAAAAACGCACCATCGCAATACCTGATCGGGGTCGAGATACTGGATTGCGAGAATTTTTGGGAATCGGACAACCCGCCACAAAACATCCGGTAGAATACCGTGGACCTTTTTGCTCTCTATTCAAGCGGAGGCACGTAGAGACTCGCGAAAAATTTTACTTCACCGTACTCGCGAACAAGATCCGAAAGCGCAAACACTTTTGTCTGCGTTTTATATTCCGGCAATCCATCGGTCCACAGTAGCGTCACCGGGTGTTGTGCAGGATAGGACCGCAACAGAAAACTCATCGTCAAATCTACCCGCGGAGGCTCCTGCGAATGCGTGGTTGCTTCAATCTGGCAGACCATCAGGGCCAGGCGCGGCGTGAAAAGACCGTACTGAAGATGCGTCAGAGGTAAAACGACCTGCAGCCCCAGCGAAGAATCGAAATTGATGGCCGCCAGCGCCTCATCCAGGAAGCTGACCCCGGGAAGCACACGAACCTCCACGCTTTCCTTCGGAGCCCAGGCACGAATCAGATTCGTCGTCACTTCCAGCACGTCGGGGCTCCCGGGAACTGCATAGACCACCTCGCTGGCCAGAGTAGCTTCCTTCAGCAAAGCAACCACCATGAACTCGTAAACGTCGCCCGGTTTCACCCAGTGGCTGTCGTAGAGTTTGTCGAAACAGACCACATGCTTGCCCATGCCGCGAAGCCATTCGTAAACCGGGTGCGAGCCAACACGAAAAAAGACCTTTTGCGCGCCCAGCAGCGCCGCTTCCGCCTCCCGCGTTAAGCAGGAGACGGGCCCGGGCCCTATGCCAACGACCGTGATTCTCGCCATGTTCCTCCCGCAATGATGCTTTGCGCCGACGTGCCAGCAACACGCGCCTTTGTGTTTTCCATATTACCGTGAGGTCCGCTTCCCTTTACAGGCGTTGTGCGATTTGCCGGAGGCTGCGGTAAACTGGGCGGCCATGAGCGTCATTGACGAAGTCCTGATTGCCAACGAACTTTACGCGCGCACGCATGAATTGCGCAAACTGACCCCGCGCCCGGAACGCAAACTGGCCGTGCTGACCTGCATGGACACGCGGCTTTCCATCCAAACCCTCGGCTTGAAAGCCGCTGACGCTCACATCATCCGCAATGCCGGCGGCATCGTTACGGACGACACCCTGCGCTCCCTACTCATCTCCCACTATCTCCTGGGCACCGAGGAGTTCATGGTGATCAATCACACCGATTGCGGTCTGATGCACGCCAACGAACAGGATTTGCGTACCAGAATCCAGAATCGCGCGGGCACCGCGGCGGTTTCGCCGGCGTTTTTCTACGCGTTCCAGAATATTGAAGAGAATGTCCGCAACCAGTTGCAAAAGCTCCGCAGCCATCCCTGGGTGCCGCAGAGCGTGGCCGTCCGCGGCTTCGTCTACGACGTCACCAGCGGCCTGCTGCGGGAAATAAAAGAGATGTGACAACCGCGCTGTGGATTCTCATCCTTGGTCACTTCATCGATTTGGACATCCGCAGGCAAATCCAGCCAGCGAATGTCGCCTGTCCAATTCTCCGTTTGCGTGGAAATCAAACGGCTGACTGCGACATTTGCCGGTATTCGTCTCCGGCAGCATCAGGCAAGAGTACGAAGAGCGTATAAACACCCAGTGCAGTGTCAAACGGGGGATGAATGAGGGCAAGAAATCCCATCACCAGGGCAAAGGTGCGGCCCCAAGGTTGCATCTTGAGCAGGCCCCATCCGGTGACAATGCGGAGGGCCGCCGAAATCAGGAATACCGCGCACAGGATCAGGAAGAGTCCCGGCGCAAAGACGAAAGCGATCTTCGGGGCTCCGTGCCCCGCCAACGGCACGGTAATGACTGCGGCAAGCACCGCCATGACGAACGCCGGAATGAGCCAGAACGCACCGAGCACAAACCATAGAATGGCAAGGAGATGAACGTGTTCGGCGACCCGCGTGCGCGCTGCGATTGCGACGCGCGCCCCCATGGTACTCCTGCCGCACTGCGAACAGACCGTTTGCTCCTGAGCGATGGCTGAACCGCAATGGTTGCAGAACATGCGTCTCTCCTTCCGGGCGAAAACAGGTAAATGCCTGAAGAGACTATAGCCTGACGGCTGCTATCAATGTTAACGGAATCGCTCGCCTATGTTTGCGCCCAAGGAGTTTCTCTTGCTCGCCAGGTTTCTTTCCTAAGGTATACACCCAAACTCGGCGAACCCAGCGCAGCATCGCTAGAGACCAGGGATCCTCCAGGAGAACTCTCCCGCTCCTCCTGGAGGACGCGCCTGGCCGATTCACTCTGTTGTTGTTTTCCTGAGCTAGTCTCGTATCAATCTCGTATCGTCCTTCTCAGCGGTGACTGCCACCACTTGAAGAGGACGAACCACCACCTCCGCCCCCGCCACTATGGCTTCCACCTCCGCCTCCACCACTACTTCCTCCTCCACCGTGGCTTCCCCCACCTCCGTATCCACCGCCACTGCTATGGCTTCCGCCGCCACCAGCGCCGCGCGACCCTCCACCTCCTCCCGAGTAGCCTCCGCCATATCCCGAGCGTGAACCGCCACCAGATCCTGAAATGGAGCCGAGGCTTGCAACCACCACGGGCCGTCCACTCCCTCGCTCGCTTGTAGTACCACCCGAACGCGTAATGAAATTCTGCGACTTGTAGTCGAATCGAATGCTCTCCTGATTCTTCTGATTCCCAGCCAGCGAGGCGGTCCGGCTCGCAGAAACGATCGTGCCCTGCATTAGTTTCCCCTCAATCACCGGCTTTCCCACTCTCGGCAGACTCCAGGCCCATTTTCCTTCCAGAGCACCCGGCAAATCGCTCCTCATGCGCAGAGTCTGCGGTGCTGTTTTTATTTGCATGACTTCCGTGCCATCTTTTTTGTGCAACGTCAAAACTCCATCCTTCGCATTCAACGGCGGCTTGCCCGCAACATCCCGCGGATGTCTTGGAATCAGTCCCACTCCTCTTCCGACTTTCACTCGCAGAAAAGAACCGCTCCTCTTTTTTTGCCCTACCACCCACACCTTCCTGTGTGGCGGATGGCACTTCCCCGACCCGCCTCTCTTCCCCGTGTGGCAGCCAAAGTGTTCTTCTCCGCGCTGGGGAATCCAACTGCCCGCATAGCACGTCGCCCAGTCATACCCCCGCCACCATTGCGATACGCCCGTGCCCGCGGGTTCCCACTCCGTTCCAAAGTGCTTCTTCACCACCTCGCCTTCCGGATGCTCCGCAGTAATCTTTAGGGTCTTTTCGACATAGTTCCTCCCTCTCCTGACCTCGCCGGTTCCGCAAGGACCGTCATAGGAAAGCGTAGGGCCAAGGTCTTCTCTTACTTTCTGATATCGCACGGTGGCAGTCTGGGGAGGGTTGGAATTCGCTGCACCCTGCGCTCCTGGATTTTGGCTCCGCGGCTCTTGTTCCATTTCCGCCTTATCCAGTTCCAACGCATTCCCCGCCGACGCTTCCTTCGGCTCCCAGCATTTTCCATAGGGAGGACAATCGGAAAAAGTTCCATCTCTGGCCAGATCCGCAAGACCGGGAATGGGCGCCGCAAGTCCCGATTCTTTCAGACCCGCAGCGATATCGACTTTCCTTGCCGTCTGCCGCTCATTCACCCATTGGTCCCACGCCTTCTGATCGGGGTCGTCTTGAGAGTTTTGTACGCGCGAAAGCATGCCATCGACACACTTCACGGTTTCGCCCGATCTTATGGTGACCTTCGCTGGAGGTCTTCCTTCGTAGAACCCAAGGTAGCCTTCCACCACGTGGACCACGACGCCATCCAGTGCGCTATCTACTCGTAAAGTTTTCGCACCCCACGTCTCCAATTCTGCCTTTGCCGTGTAAATTGTGAAGAAATCGTGTGCACTGGACTCGATGACGAAGGTCGCCCTTCCCGTCAACAAAGTAACGTGGGTGCTCGTGCCTTGGGAATTGCTGGCCAATCTATCGAATTGCAACACGGAGTGCTCCGCAAGATAGGCCATCGAACCATTTTCAAACTCAACCTCCGCTCTTCCCTCTTCGGTGGCGAGTGTGGCCCCCTCTTCGATCGGGAAATTCACCCCTGCGGCAATCCAATGCTTTCCCAAGTCCGGACTGCCGTCTATCCCCAAGGACAACTTCACCTCTCCCTGGACATAGCTCACCCGCACGATTTGCGGACCGTATTCTTCTGCTCCGTGCGTTGGGATTGGAATTGCGAGGCTGGCTAAACCAAAAAAGACGAGGAGGAGCGCGAACGGCTGGGTAGAGCGCATGAGCAACCTCCAGAACGAGCAACTTACCCTGTTCATTCCGTAGGACGCACGCGACGTGTTAGCGGTTACGTTAATCTATCCATCAATAAGTGGGCGTTGCCTTCTCGACCGCACCTGTCCCGTTTCTTCCGCCTAGTCCTTCGTCCAGTTGACGCCCCCCGTCTGAATTGAGTAGCCTCGGTTTACGTCGAAAACGTGCCCTGTGTACACAGTGGGGAGTAGTCAGGGGTATTGCGGATGAACAAAAGACAAGGGCAA
>Ga0209517_10005752_pt1 | contig 15627 bp, 12 predicted proteins | sample PeaSoiMetSII2010_FD_187695 | JGI IMG/M metagenome (GOLD analysis project Ga0209517, IMG submission 187695) | Peat soil microbial communities from Weissenstadt, Germany - SII-2010 (SPAdes) (version 2) | ecosystem: Environmental > Terrestrial > Soil > Wetlands > Peat | place: Germany... | reverse complement strand
ACGGAGATCTATCCCTTCCTTCGGCTCCTGTTCGTGAAGCTCGGGACACAGTACTGCCCTGACTGCAACGTGCCCATTCAACCGCAGAGCATTGAGGCCATCCTTGCGCGGGTCCTGCGCGATTACAAAGGCAAACGAGCCGGCATCTTCGCTCCCCTGGTCACTGCTCGCAAAGGGTACTACACGGATCTCGCGGCATGGGCCGCGGCAAAGGGGTTCAGACACCTGCGGGTGGACGGCGCACTTCTTCCCACTGTGCCGTGGCCCCGTCTGGACAGGTTTGTCGAACACACGATCGAGCTTCCCGTGGCAGAGGAGTCCGTCAGTGCGGATCGGGAAGGGCCGGTTCGGGAGGCCATCAAGCGCGGGCTTGAGTTCGGCAAGGGCGTCGTTCGGATCAACGAGACGGTCTTTTCCACGCGCAGGGCCTGCCCCCGGTGCGGAAGGAGCTTCGAAGAGCTGGATCCCCGACTGTTTTCCTACAACTCGAAGCACGGGTGGTGCCCTTCTTGCTTTGGCACCGGCCTTCAGCTCTCTGGGTTCGATTCGGAGCAGACAGGAGAAGAAATCTGGTGGAACGACTGGTGGGGAGGACCTGAGAAGATCTGTCCTGAGTGCAAGGGTATGCGGCTTCGGCCCGAAGCGCTTGCCGTGCGCTTTCGCGGCAGAAACATCGCGGACTTTGCCCGGCTGCCAGTCCAGGAGATGGAGCGGGAAATGAAAGGCCTGCGCCTTGCCGGCCGGGAAAAAGAAATTGCCCGGGACATTGTTGGCGAAATGCTCTCCCGGCTTGAGTTCCTCCAGAAAGTGGGACTGTCGTACCTGTCCCTGGACCGCTCAGCGCCCACTCTCTCAGGCGGAGAAGCGCAGCGCATCAGACTTGCCTCTCAGCTCGGCTCGAACCTCCGGGGAGTCTGCTACATCCTAGACGAGCCGACCATCGGGCTGCATGCCCGCGACAACGACGTGCTTCTGGACACCTTGCACGCACTTCGGGTAAAGGGCAACACGGTCGTCGTCGTCGAGCACGATGAAGAGACCATCCGTCGCGCAGAGCACGTGGTCGATCTCGGTCCCGGCGGAGGAGCAGCAGGGGGCTACCTGGTAGCGCAGGGCAACCTGGCGGCCATCATTAAGAGCAGGAAGTCACTGACCGGAAGATACCTCAGCAACCCCTCGCCGCACCCCTGGGCCGGCAGCCGCGGACCGAGAGATGACAAACAAGGGGCAATCAGGATCAGCGGGGCGAACTTGCACAATCTGAAGGGCCTCGACGTCGAGATCCCCCTTTCGAGGCTGGTGTGTGTCACCGGTGTGAGCGGGAGCGGAAAGAGCACGCTCGTGCGCGATGTCCTGTACGGAAACCTGCATCACCTATTGGGAGCCGCTCGAAAGCGCAGCGCGCCAGGGAAAGGGCCGGAGGCTCTTCACGGATGTACGGCCATGGAGGGATGGAACAAGACAAGCAGGGTCTTGGAGGTCGACCAGACCCCCATCGGCAAGACCCCGCGTTCCTGTCCAGCCACGTACGTCGGGATCTGGGACGACATCAGGCGCCTGTTCGCCGCATCCAGCGAGGCTCGCATGAGGGGCTACACGGCCAGCCGTTTCTCCTTCAACGTGGCCGGGGGCCGCTGTGACGAGTGCGAAGGCCAGGGCATGAAGAAGATTGAGATGAGCTTCCTGCCGGACGTCACGGTGCCCTGCGACGCGTGCTCGGGTGCGCGCTTCAACCCTGAGACCCTTGCAGTGAAGTTTCAGGGAAAGAGCGTCGGTGACCTGCTGGCCATGAGCGTGGATGAGGCTGTGCCGTTCTTCAGCTTCCACGTGGGCATTCGCCACGCCCTTGGGCTGCTCCAGGATGTTGGTCTGGGCTACCTTTCCCTCGGACAGCAGAGCCCGTCGCTGAGCGGAGGAGAAGCGCAAAGGATCAAGCTTGTCACTGAGCTCGCCAAGGCGCGCTCAGGCCCGAACGGTCTGGGCACCTTGTACGTTCTGGACGAGCCGACCATCGGCCTTCACATGGCCGACGTGGAGAAGCTTGTACGCGTGCTGCACCGGCTGGTGGACGCTGGGAATACCGTAGTGATTATCGAGCACAACCTGGACATCATCGCCGAGGCGGACTGGATCATCGACTTGGGCCCGGAAGGCGGCGACGACGGAGGGAGAATCGTCGCCCAAGGATTGCCACGCGATGTGACCCGGGTCCGCTCGGGCTCATACACGGCCGCCTTCCTTGCTCGGTTCCTGAGAAAACGCAGCGCGTGATGCGGGACCCGGGGCCGTGCCGGAGGCTGCTCCAAACCGTTATGCAAGAGAAAGAATATCTTGCCCTCTGCGGTTGCCGCCCTGCGGAACATACAGGCACGCAGGGTCTTCCTGGTAGGGATCGTCGAACTCGGCATAGGCGCGCGAGCGTGAGCCGCCGCACACGCCGGCATGCTCACATGCCCCGCATCGTCCCTTGAGCTTCGAGGGATCCCTCAGCCCGACAAGCAGCGGGTGGGAGACATAGATCGATTTCAAGCTTTCCTTCTGAATGTTTCCCAGGGGCAGGGGCAGGAACCCGCTCGGATACACCTCTCCGTCGTGCCCAATGAAGATGATTCCTTTCCCGTCGCCGGTTCCGCTCAGTCTCACGGAAGGCGGATTCTTCGGCTCCCCCTCCAGCTCGCGTAACCTCCGGGCCAGAAAACCGTACAGCTCTCCTTGAGGCAACTCCTGGTCTTTCTTCCGCTGCAAGGCAATGCGCCGGAAATGAGGTCCTTCCGAGGTTCTCACGGGGATCCCGTACTGCGTACAATCATAGAGGAAGTGCGCGACTTCTTCGCACTCCCAAGGTTCTGGATTCTCAAGCGCGGAACCTCGCCCAGTGCGCACAAGGAAGAAGACCTCCCACGCAACAGCGCCTCTCTCCTGGATAAGATGGAAGATGTCCGCGAGCTGCCTGAGATTGCTTTTCATGACGGTCGTGTTGACCTGCAGGCGCAAGCCGCACGCTGAAGCGGCCACGATTGCCGCAAGAGTTGCCTCCCACGTGCCCTGAATATCCCTGATCTTGTCATGGACCGCCGCGGTTGCCCCGTCCAGGCTCACGGAGATTACCTCCACACCAAGCTCCTTCATGCGTTCCAGCCTGTCTCTTGCGAGCAGAGGTGTAACGCTCGCAGCGACCGCTGTGTAGATTCCTTTGTTGGTGGCGTGCTTGATGAGATCGAATACGTCGGATCGCATGAGCGGATCCCCTCCCGTGAGCAGGAGGGCTGGATAGGGTTCCGTGAAATCCAGGAGTTGATCGATCAGCCGTACCCCCATTGCGTGGTCCAGCTCGCCGGGAAGGCTGCTCCTGATGGCCGTGGCCCTGCAGTGCCGGCAGGAAAGAAGGCAGGACTTGGTAGTTTCCCAACAGACGAAAATCGGCTTTTCGTTGAAGTCTATCTTTCTAGTCCAGGGGGGCTGCATCGTCACGGTCCTCTGTATACGAATCTATTTTCATCGACCCGATCTGTCAACGAAGAGACCGACATTTCCGGGTCCGCTTCGTTCCTCAGATTGAAAAGAGCCGACCCCGGGAGTAACATTTGAAGACACAGCCTGGAGATGCGGACATTCCGGCACATGGGTTTTTTCGAGCCGCCTTGCGGGACGGGAGGTGAGCGCTCATGCCCAACGCAACTGTCGTGCCTATCGCTATCCTTTTTCTTCTTGGAAGCGCCACAGTCTTCCTGGGACTGATCCTTCGCAGGACCTCCGCGAGAACCTCCCGGCTGGATCGGCAAGAAGAGCTTCGCACAACGCTTTACAGCATCGGGGATGCGGTGATCACCACCGACGAGTGCGGCGCCGTGAGGCAAATGAACCCGACGGCAGAGAGGCTCACGGGGTGGAGAGAGTCAGAGGCGAGGGGTCGTGATCTTTCGGAGGTCTTCTTTATCACGAACGAGGAGACCCGAGCGCAAGTCGAGAGCCCGGTGCGCCGCGTGCTTCGAGAGGGAGTGGTGGTCGGATTGGCAAACCACACGCTACTCGTCGCTCGGGACGGGACCGAACGCCCCATCGCGGACAGCGGCGCACCGATTCGAGCTACCGATGGCTCTCTCAAGGGCGTGGTGCTGGTGTTTCACGACCAGACGGAAGAGCGCGCGGCTGCCCGGGCTTTGCAGCGCAGTGAGGAGCGCTATCGCTCCCTCGTAGAGAACCTTGAGATGGGAATCCTGACCGTTGACCCGTTGGAGGTGGTCACTTTTGCCAACCCAGCAGCGGAGAAGGTCTTCGCCGTGGGGGCGACCGGCCTGCTCGGCCGAAGCTTGCCCGAGTTCCTGAGCGACGAAGAGTATCAATGTCTGCGTGAGCAGACATCTCGGCGCAAGGCGGGGAAGAGAGACTCGTACGAAATCACCATCCGCCGGGCGGACGGGGAGCAGCGGCGCATCCACGTGACGGCCGTGCCTCAAGTAGATGAAGCCGGCGAGTTCGTGGGCACCTTCGGCACGATGTTCGACATCACGGAAAACGCTCTGCTCAAACAGCGCGCCGAGGAGGAAAGAAAACTGCTCCTGACCCTGATTGACAATCTTCCTGACGGCGTGTTCATGAAGGACAGGGACTGCCGATTCGTCCTGGCCAATCAGGCTGCGGCCGACATGATGGCTGCCGGGCCCGCGGCAAATCTGATCGGCAAGACCGAGCACGACTTCTATCCCCGTGAGTCAGCGGAGCAGTACCGGTTGGAGGAAATGGAGGTCCTTACACAGGGCAGCCGGCTCCTGAACAAGGAAGAGCAGCGTTGGACGGGAAGCTCGCGCAGGAGGATCCTCACGACAAAAGTTCCTGTCACTGACGCTGACGGCCGCATTACGGGGCTCGTGGGCATCAGTCGGGACGTGAGCGAGCTGATGGAGGCGCGGGAGGCTCTGGAACGAGAGCATGCCCTGCTCTCCGCCCTGATGGAGAACATTCCCGACCACATCTACTTCAAGGACCTCGAAAGCCGCTTCGTCCTGAACAACAGGGCGCATGCACGCCTTTTTGGATGCGATGATCCGCAAGAGCTTATTGGAAGGACGGAGTTCGACTTCCGCGCCCCCGAGCATGCCCAGAAATCCTACAGCGACGAACAACACATCATTCGCTCGGGGAAGCCCGTCATCGACAAGGTGGAGAAGGAGGCCTGGCCTGGACGAGCTGACACCTGGGTGTCCACAACGAAGATGGCCCTCCGTGACCGAGACGGAAACGTCATTGGAACCTTCGGAGTCTCCCGTGATATTACCGAACGAAAATGCGTTGAGGAGGCTCTCCAGCAGAGCGAGAAGCACTTCCGCAACATGTTCACCAACGCCCCGTTTGGAGTTTTCCACTCCACAACGGACGGGAAGCTTCTCCGGGCGAACCCGGCCCTTGCCAGGATCATGGGCTACGAATCCCCACAGGCTCTCGTGGAGGCCGTGAACACGAGAAATCTGGCCGAGGTGCTCTACGGAGATCCTGAGGTCCGGGGTCGGATCTTGGACAGGGTGGGACGTGCCAAGGGTGCATGGTGTCAGTTTCGTGACAGCTACCGCAGAAAGGACGGTCAGGTCGGCATCGCAAATTTGCGGATTCGCACATATGGGGGCTCCACAGGACCGGGCACGGAGCTTGAGGGCTTTGTCGAAGACGTCACTGATCGAGTCCAAGCCGAGCAGGAACAAAAGAAGCTGCAAGACCAGCTGCAGCAGGCGCAGAAGATGGAGGCAGTGGGGAGGCTTGCTGGGGGCATCGCCCACGACTTCAACAATCTCCTCACCGTCGTCAACGGGTTTGCCGAGATGGCTCTGGCGCACGCAACAACCGGACAGGACATTCAGAACGATCTGAAGGAGATCAAGCACGCAACGAGGCGCGCTGCAACACTCACGTCGCAGCTCCTGGCTTTCAGCCGCAAGCAGATACTCCAGCCACGAATCCTCGATCTCGGCGAGCTGGTTGTCGGGATGGAAGAGATGCTGAAACGCCTGCTCGGCGAGGACGTGAACATCCGTATCCATCGGCCCGAGAATCTGTGGAACGTCCTGGCTGACCAAGGAAGGATCGAGCAGGTCGTGATGAACCTCTCCGTGAACGCCCGCGACGCCATGCCCACGGGCGGAGAGCTGTCGATCGAGACGTCCAACGTGGTCCTGAACGAAGACTATCCCAACGAACACATCGCAGTGAAGAAGGGAGAGTATGTCCTTCTCGCGGTCAGCGACACCGGGTGCGGAATGACAGCTGAGGTTCAACAGCGGCTCTTCGAGCCCTTCTTTACGACCAAAGAAAAAGGCAAGGGTACGGGATTAGGTCTTTCAACTGTGTATGGTATCGTCAAACAAAGCGAGGGATACGTTTTCTGCTCCACGGAGCCCGACAAGGGCACGACCTTCAGGATCTACCTTCCCCGCGCCCACGGAGTGCCCCGGACGCTGCGCAGGGAAGAGCGAACTGCGGGGAAACCGGTTCGGGGAACAGAGACGATCATGCTTGTCGAGGATGACGAGGCCGTGTGTCGGCTCACCGCAGCGGTGCTTGAATCAGGGGGCTACACGGTCCTCTCGGCAGGGACCGGAGAAGAGGCCTTGCAAAAACTGGCCGCGGTGACCCTTCCCCTCGACCTTCTCATCACCGACGTCGTCATGCCTGGCATGGACGGCCGCGAAGTGGCCCGTCGGGTGAGCCAGCGCTTTCCGTCCATCGGCGTGCTCTACATCTCGGGCTATACCGAAGATGCGATCGTGCACGACGGCGTCCTTGACCAGGGTGTTGAGTTCATGCAGAAGCCCTTGGATGGAACGACTTTGCTCCACAAGGTTCGCGCGATGTTGGCAAGGCCGAAATCCTCGTCTTCGCCGGACTGACAACGAACCGGATTGCTGGCTCAGATGTTCATGATGTCCGCCTCGCCGTCGAACAGCGCGTCGTTCTGACGTTGAGAAATACCCTCAGAAAGGCGACAATGCCCCTTGCGCGCGGGTCGAGCGTTGACATTCACCTTCCGCCGTGACCCCTATGGTCCCATGATAGAAACGCTCACCATCCAGGGAGGCTGCGACAAGTCTGGCATGCCGGAGTGTGTCCGGGAAGTCGAGATATCCCGAGGCGAGATCGTCGGAGTGGTTGGGCCGACAGGGAGCGGGAAAAGCTCACTCATCGCGGACATCGAGCAGCTCGCGCAGGGGGACACCGCGACAGGAAGGCGAGTGCTGGTCAACGCAGCAGCCCCCAGCGGTTACGAGCGAACAAATCCGAACACGAAGATCGTTGCGCAGCTGTCGCAGAACATGAACTTTCTCGCCAACATGACCGTGGAGGATTTCCTGCGGCTTCACGCCAAGTGCCGACGAGTGAGCCCCGATCGCTTCCGCGAGGTAATCAACACTGCCAACACTCTCACGGGAGAGCCCATCGAAGAGTCGGACGAGCTGACAATCCTGAGCGGCGGCCAGTCACGGGCCCTCATGGTGGCCGACGTCGCCATTATCAGCAACTCTCCCGTCGTCCTTGTGGACGAAATAGAGAATGCCGGCATCAAGAAACATGACGCGCTTCGACTGCTCGCCGGCTATGGAAAGATCGTTCTGGTGGTGACCCATGATCCCGTGCTCGCACTCATGACCCAACGCAGGATCATCATGAGGGGTGGCGGAATGGCCAAAGTGGTGAGGACGACTCATGGGGAAAAGCTGGTTTCACGGAGGCTGCGACTCATCGATGAATGGATGCTCCAGCTGCGGGATCAGGTGCGCTCGGGGGAACAGATCGAGGACGTGACCGACCCGCTTGCCCAGTGGGCGGAAAGCACGACGTGAAGCTTGCAATTGTTGCTGGCACCGCGGGGTCCGGCAAGACTTCCATCCTGGTGCATGCTGTCAGGCTCCTGAAACGCAAGGGCCTCAGCCTCTCCGTGGCCAAGATCGACTGCCTGGCAACAGACGATGATGAACGTTTCGCCCGACTTCAGGTCCCAACCCTTGTGGGGCTCTCCAAGGATGTCTGCCCCGATCATTTCACGATCTACAACCTCGAAGAGCTTCAGCAGTGGGCTGAGGACCGGAACACGCGGCTGCTCGTCGTCGAAACGGCAGGGCTCTGCCATCGCTGTGCCCCGTACACAACGGCCTGTCTTGGCGTTTGCGTCATTGACGCAACCAGCGGTCCCAACACGCCTCTGAAGGTGGGGCCCCTTCTCAGCACTGCCAACGTCATCGTGATCACGAAAGGCGACATGGTCTCCCAGGCTGAGCGGGAGATATTCCGCGAGCGTCTTCTGGAGATGAACCCTACGGCAGAGCTGGTGAACGCCAACGGCCTGAGCGGTCAGGGAGCCGCGGAGCTGGCAGCCAGGATGGAGACTGTTGCCGATGTCTCTGCGGGGGACGACCGGTTGCGCCATACTGCTCCCCTGTCGGTCTGCACGCTCTGCGTCGGGGAGACCAGAGTGGCTCGGCAGCACCATCGCGGGTTCCTGCGCCGCATCGACGGGCTGCAGAGCTTCGTGGGAGAGTAGGCCGTGGAACAGATGAACCGTCATCTCCCGGGACACAACTGTGGCGGCTGCGGGTATCAGCGCTGCGACCAGTTTGCGGCCGCGCTCCAAACGAGAGAGGCGCAGCTCTCCGGGTGCTCCGTGCTGCTGCAAGAGCGCTATCGGGGCAATAGGGCCCGGCTGGAACGGTTGCTTGAAGGAGACGCGGCGCCGGCTGCTAGGAAGAGACCTGTCGGGCTCATCGATGGCTACGAGGCGGATTTCGTCCTCGCGCCCCTTCCTGGCGAGCCGTCCTGCCGGGAGATGCTCTTTCCGCTTGCGTCCCTGGATCTCTGTCAAGGAGAGGTGATCCGCTACAGACCCTTGGGATGCCCCATCACTCATTTTGCCCGGATCCTCGAAAAGAAGGATGGGCTCCTCACGGTTCATGTCGTGGGTCCCCGGCACCGCCTGGGCGATACGACGTTCCAATACACGGACGTCGGCGTGTGCATGGTGATCGGCTTCGAAGGAGTTGTGGAGGGAAAGCTCCCGTCAGTCGGCGAAACCGTGCGATTCGCGCCCGCAGAGTGCATGATGCAGAAAGTTCACTCCGCGGTAGTAGTGAAGTGCGAAGGCCGCACTGTTCTCCTGGAAGGGCTGGACCTGAAGGTGTGGGCGCCGGCTATAAGGACGACTGGGCCATGAGGCAGGCCGGGTCCTGAAGCGGTTGCGGTTGCTACCTGCAGCGCCTCCCTCATGACGGGGAGGAAAGCACCCCCAGCTTGAGAAGCCCATCGTAGACGAACTGCACAGACATGCCCGTCAGGATGATCCCCATAATCCGCTCGATGACCGACACGCCCGTCCTTCCCAAGACGCGCAGAAAGAACGAGCTGAGATACATCGTCACGGCTGCGATGAAGAGCGCGAGAATCACGCTTGCCACCAGGACGGGAAGGATAAACCCCGGTGCCTTGTCCTCACTGACATAGAGAAGGATCGTGGTGATCGTGCCCGGTCCTGCGAGCATAGGGATGGCCAGCGGAAAGATAGAGACGTCATCCCGCTCCTCACCGTGCTCCTCACCCGAGGTCTTCGTCCTCCCTGGCTTGCCCAGGAGAAGGTCGATGGACACGATGAACATCAGGATCCCGCCGGCAATGAAGAACGACCCGGGCTGGATGCCCAGGAAACGCAAGATTGCGTTCCCTGTGAAGATGAAGAGGCACAACACTGCGAAGGCAACGAGCACTGCCCTGCGGATTGTGAGGCGCTTCTTTCGAGTCGTGAAGTCCGAGGTAAGGGCTATGAAGACAGGGACCACTCCGAACGGATCGACGACGATGAACACGGCAAGGAATATCGAGACGACCTGGCCTGCAACGGACATCCCTGGACTGTAGCATGGCAGGCCTCTGCGGCAAAGCAGGCCCGCCCGGGATGCGGACCTAGAAGGTGCGGTAGACGAACTCTCCGCCCACCATGGTCGCGCTCACCGACACTGCGGAGAGCTCATGGGCTGGGATGGAAAAGATGTCCCGTTCCAGTATCGTCAGGTCAGCAAGCTTTCCGGGAGTGACGGAGCCCAGATCGGCCTCTTTCCCTGCAGCAAACGCAGCGCCCAGCGTGTAGCCGTGCACGGCCTGTTCTACGCTGAGTCTCTGCTCCGGCCGCCAGCCATCGGGCCCCGGGCTTCCGTCCGCCCTGCGTCGCGTGACGGCCGCGTGTATTCCAGCCAGCGGGTCCGGGGTCTCTACAGGGCAGTCGGACCCGAAGGCAAGCCGTGCGCCCGCATCCAGAAGGGACTTCCACGCGTACGCCGTTTCGCAGCGCGATCCCCAGTGTTGCTCGGCAATGAGCATGTCCGAAGTTGCGTGCAGGGGCTGCATCGAAGCTATGACGGAAAGCTGGGCGAATCGAGGAATGTCGCCCTGATGCAGGATCTGGGCGTGCTCCACTCGGTTTCTGAGGCCGGGGCGGCCCCTTTGCTGCCGGCCCAGGCTCGAGGCTGCGCGCCCAAACGCGTTCAGCACCACGTGGCACGCGGCATCTCCAATAGCATGTACGGCGCAGGCAAGGCCCGCCCGGTTGGCTCGAAGAATGTCATCAAACAGTTGTTCTTCACTGAGCGTGGGAATGCCTGTTGACCAAGTCCCCTCGTAGGGGGCGAGCATCCAGGCGGTTTGAGGCCCCAAGGCCCCATCGGCAAACATCTTGACCGGCCCCACCTGCAGCATGTCGTCTCCAAAGCCCGAGCGAATCCCCAGGGCGACCGCCTGCGGAAGCATCTCGTGGGGGATTCCCTTGACCACGCGGATGGCGAGCGAGCCGGATGCACGCAACTCCTGAAAGGCCTCGAAAGCAAGGGTTCGGTCGAAGTCATGGATGCCGGTAAGGCCGCGGCGGTGTGCCTCTGTTTGGGCGCGACGCATCATGGTAGCCAGCTCCGCTGACGAAGGCCGGGGAACGACCGCCTGCACAAGCCGCATTGCGTTCTCAAGCAATACCCCGGACGGCATTCCATCCCTGCCGTGCGCGATCTTGCCGCCGTCGGGGTCCGGCGTGTCCAGGCGTATCCCGGCCTTGTCCAGGGCCAGGGAGTTGACCCACAGCGCATGTCCGCTCTTTGCCTCCAGCATCACGGGGTTGCGCGGGGCTGCCTCGTCGAGGGAGAACCTGTCAGGGAACGCACCGTCGCCCCACACGTTATGATTCCATCCCGAACCTGTGATCCACGCGCCGGGCCGGCTTTCGCTGGCCCGGGAGCGCACTCGATCCAGGGCTTCGGCCAGCGTGGCTGTCTCCGCGTCGACGCCGTGCAAAGACTGTGCGTACCACATGAAGTGCAGGTGGCTGTCCACCAAGCCCGGCAGCACGCATCGGCCCTCAAGATCAACCTCGTGCATGCCGGACCGGCCGGCGAACGCGGAGCGCGCGCCGGGCTCGTCGCCGACATGGAGGAAACGTCCGTCACGGATTGCCACTGCCGACGCGCGGAGCGCGCGCGGCTCCATGGTGTGGAAAGCGCCGTTGAAAAGCAGAAGGTCGCCGCTCATCGCAGGAAGCACCCGGCCTTACAGGCTGTATTCATGGACCCGGTTCGTGGGGAAACTTGATGAACTCGCGCGTCTGCCGTTTCGTGACGACCTTCTCGACGGTGACTGCCATAGGCGCGCCTCTCTTTGCGGATTGATGTTAGGCGCTACAGTAGAATCAGGGTACCGCATTGTCAAGGCGCTGCAGGGAACGGGCTGGCGCATTCGGGATGAAATCGCCGCAATGATGTATGTATGATGAAGGAAAAGTATCTTAGAATACGAGGCAATGGAAATCGCTGAAGGCGATCCAACGAAAACAAAAAAACGGCCTGCCGAAAAGGGACCCCGGTCTCTTCACGGATGGGATCGTGTGAGCTTTCTCAGCCCGCGCGCCTTTTTCTGGACATTTGCAGCAGGAACAACCGCGCTCGGGGCGCTCTTCGGGCTCGGCCTCTGTCTGCTCGTTTTTGGACGCGTTCCGGCAACGTTTCTCCTAGGCTGGCCGGTGATGGCCGCCTTTGCGTCCACGGTCTCCTCCTTTGCCGCGGCGCGCGTTCTGAGCCTGGCGCTTGAGCGTCAGAAAAGCCTCGAGCACTTCGCAACAGTGGATGAGCTGACCGGCGCTCCCAACAGGCGAGTCTTCGCATCACGACTGGAGAGCGAGGTCGACCGATGCAGTCGCATGGCGAGCGCTCTGTGCGTGGTGTTCATCGATATCGACCTCTTCAAGAGAATCAACGATGAGTATGGCCACCAGATCGGGGACCGAGTGCTGAAGGAAATCTACTCCCGGCTGGAGGAGAACCTTCGTCTGTATGACTTCGTCGGGCGTCTCGGCGGGGATGAGTTCGTCATGGCGCTCCCCGGGACCGACGCCCAAACGGCGTTCGGCGTCGCGGAGCGTCTGCGGGAATCCGTGCAGAGTGATTTCACGCAGGAGCTGCCGAGGGTCACAATCAGCCTGGGCGTGGCTGAGCTCGGACAGGGGATGGGCTCCGACCAGCTCATTGGCAATGCAGACATCGCGTTGTACACAGCCAAGAACAACGGGAGGAATAGGACCGAGGTTTATCGTCCGGCCCGAGGGGCCGGTCACCCCCCCTCGTAGATGTAGCCGTTTTTCTCCAGGTACTCGAACACCAGCTCGACAATCTTCTCTCGTCTGGCCAGGGGGATCATGATGTCGACCCTTGCCAGCGACTCCAGCGCGCTGACGCACGCCTCGAAGCTGATTTCACCTTCGGAGGTATTCCAGATTTCTCCGATGACCCTGTCGATCTCGTCAGAGATGAAATCCGGAAGGGGAAAGCCAAGGCGGGGGACAACATAGTTCCAGACTTTTGCCGCATCGACATTCTCCGAGTTGCCGCGCCTGCCTCTGTCGAACTGCAAGATGCGGGCCATGGTTGTCCCGAGGGCATCTTCTCCCCAATGCATCAGCAGCGCAAGGGCTACGGCACGCAGCTCATTGGATGGCGCTAGTCTTGCGGCCTGAGCGCGCGCGCCGCGGGGGAGCCTGCCAGGTTCGGGTTTGCCTTTGCATAGTCCCAGGCCGTGAGCCCAGCCGACGACTTCATGTTTCGATCGGCTCCTGCGTTCAGGAGCGCAGAGACGACATCGGGGCTGGTCGTGAACTGGGCTGCGTACATGAGCGGCGTCTTTCCTCCCGGACCGCGCTCGTTCACCAGCGCGCCGCCTGCCACGAGGGTCGAGATCACACGCCTCTCGTCGTTCAGCATGGCCGCGAGCATCAAGGGGGTCATCCCGTCCGAGTTACGCGCGTCCACGATGGCGCCGTGCGACAGGAGGACTGCGACGACCTGGAAATTGGAGTTGTGAGCTGCCGCGGCCATAAGTGGCGTTTCGCCTTCCTTTGATGCGGCGTTCACCGGGGCCCCGGCGGAGATGAGTGCGACGATGACTGCCGGACGGACGTTGGAACGGCTCGCGATCAGGAGCGCTGTCTGGCCCTTGGCGTCCGTCTCGTTCACCAGAGCGCCCGCGGCAAGGAGCACGGAGATCACGCTGGGATTCATCGTGAGCTCCGCCGCGTGCATGAGCGGCGTCCATCCTTTGTTGTCCGTCTGATTGGCATTTGCCCCTCCGGCAAGAGCTGCCATCACCTGCGCAGGAGTGCCGTTTTCAGCAAGATGAAAGATGTCGTCTGCGGCCAGAGCTGCGATAGGGAGCAGCAGGATCATTGTCACTACCGCTTTTTTCACCGCCCCTCCACGCCGTGAGCCACGCCTGCAGTCCCCCACGGAGCCACAGAACCAGTATACCGCATCCGCCGTGCCGCGCACCACATTTCTTTGATTATATTAGGAACCGATGAGAGCCCAGGATCAGCTGCTTGGAAGTCGTACACGAGTGACTCCGCGCTACGCTGTCCTCCCGCTGGAGGGCGTGCCTTTCTCACGGCTCCCTGAGTGGCCGGGAGCGCAGGTACGCGTGCTCGCCGGACCGGCGTTGGGCGCCGGTTTCGCCGAGTACTCCCTTGAACTGGCGGCCGGTGACACCGGCGCTCACGCGGCGGACCAGAAGATCGAGTTCTTCCTCTACGTGCTCTCCGGCAGCCTGACCCTCACGACAGAAGGTCGCACGCACGTCCTTCGCCAGGGAGGGTATGCCCTGCTTTCACCGAAGAGCGACTTCCAGGTCGTCGCGAAGGAGCCAACAAGCCTCCTCCTTCTGCGAAAGCGCTACGAAGTGACTGCCGGCGTCGGCCCGTTCGAAACCCTGGTCGGCGACCAGGCGGACATCGCCGCCTCGGTGTACTGCGGTGACCCCGGGGCTCGACTGCAGGAGTTGGTCCCGAACGATCTGTGCTTCGACATGGCCATGAACATCTTCACGTTCGACACGGGCCACAGCCTCCCCGTGACCGAAACACACGTCATGGAGCATGGCCTTTACATGCTCCAAGGCAAGGGCGTGTACTACCTGGGGGAATCCTGGATGGAGGTGGAGGCGACTGACTTCATCTGGATGGGACCCTTTTGCCCGCAGAGCTACTACGCCACGGGTCCGCTCGCCTCCCGGTACATTTACTACAAGAACGTCAACAGAGAAATTCCATTATAAGGGGACGGAAGTGGAAAAAATCTATCGCGATGCTGATGTTGACCTGAACATACTCAGGAACAAGACCATCGCCGTCATGGGCTACGGGATCCAAGGCAAGGTGCAGGCTGCCAACGCCCGGGACAGCGGGTGCACTGTCATTGTGGGAATCAGGCCGCCAGAGCAGAGCCCTTCCCGGGCACAGGCGCAGACCGACGGGTTTGCTTCTATGAGCTTCGCCGAGGCGGCAAAGAAGGCTGATGTCCTTCTTATCGAGCTTGCTGATCCCGCTCAACCAGCCGTGTACTCGGCCGAGATCGCGCCGCACGTACGGGCGGGACAGACCTTGTGCTTCTGTCACGGGTTCAACGTACTCTATGGCGCTATACGACCTCCGGAGTACGTCAACACAGTGCTCTTCGTTCCGAACGCGCCCGGTGCCTTCGTGCGGGAAAAATACAAGAAGGGTGAAGGGGTCTATGGGTGCGTGAGCGTGGAGCATGACGCCACAGGAGATGCACGGCAGATCGTGCTGGCAATCGCCAAAGCAGTAGGCTCCACGCGCGCAGGGGTCGTCGAGCTTTCCTTTCAACACGAAACGGAGGGAGACAACTTCGAGGAGCAGATCCTCTACGGCGGGGCCATACAGCTCATGCGGCTATGCTTCCAGGTCATGGTGGACAACGGCTATCCCCCGAGTTTCGCTTACGCCAAGGCAGTTCGGTCGCTTCGCAGCGTCATGGACGTGATGGACGAGAACGGCATCGAGAACTACCTCACCACCCGCAGCAGCCGAACCTGCGAGTTTGCCGTCCGCACCCGGGGCCCGCGCGTGATCAACGAGGAGGCGGTGCGCGAGATCTTCCGCGAAACGGAGAAAGGCATCTTTGCGCGGGACTGGATGCAAGAATGGGCCCTGGGGATGCCGCAGCTTCACAGGCTGCGCAGGACCGCGGCAGAGAGCGCGATGGAGCACACAGGCACTCAATGGCGCAGGGATTTCGGGAAATGACAGCGCCCCCGCGCGCAGCCGTAGAC
>Ga0209517_10005747_pt1 | contig 15631 bp, 18 predicted proteins | sample PeaSoiMetSII2010_FD_187695 | JGI IMG/M metagenome (GOLD analysis project Ga0209517, IMG submission 187695) | Peat soil microbial communities from Weissenstadt, Germany - SII-2010 (SPAdes) (version 2) | ecosystem: Environmental > Terrestrial > Soil > Wetlands > Peat | place: Germany... | reverse complement strand
ATCCGCAATACACGCCGTCCGCTAGACTCCCCGCCCCCTGTTGGTAGACCGGGTGCTATCTTTCGAGCCGTGAGGCAGGGACGGGGCTGCGGTCTCCCCCGGGCCCTCTCTGGCATCGTAGCTTGCTATTGACAGATTGTCTCAACCGCGCGCTTCTCGCGGAGAAGCCTCTCTGCTTCGCCCTCCCTCCCGGCGCGACAGAACTACCCCCACAACTGAGGCTGTTTACTGGCATAGGAGAGGCATTAGACTCAGGAAGATCGTGTAAGCACTCGAATCTTCTCTACGTCAGCCTTCACCAGCAGCAATTCTAGTGTCTCCAACTCTCTCTGAAGTTGCTTCCGATGCTCATCAGAGGTTGACGGGTTCTGCAATGCTTCGTCGAGTGTGATCCTCGCCCGCCTAACAACGTCGGCCAGTTCTCGCCTATTAGCACGTTCGTCGATAGCATTCTTAACCCACCCATATAACGTGCTGATCGCAATTGAAGCAGACGGGGCAAGCAAAACCAGCCAAGACTTCCAGGCATTGCTGTCAGGAAGGTTGTTTGCTAGCAGCACGAGCAAGGTGCCGGCCCCGGCTGCGCCGGCTCCGACTTTCAGGTCGGAGTTCCGACCGGAAACACGCGTCCGCAGCCCATTCATTGAGTCCACCAAACCGTTCTGCTGGAAATCCCGCAGATCCGCGGGACGTGGTGAACAAGCAAGGGCCGATCGTTCGCCGGCAGCGCCGCTGCGGTGGCCCCGTCAATTGCGGGAAGCATACCTGCCCATCTCCTTTTCGGCGTGACGGGAAGGAAGCGCTCTCTAGAACATTTGGGGTTCGCTCATGCGGCCGGAACGGGTATGGAGCACATCCTCCCCCAAAAGCTACAGACAGGCCCGTAACCGGTATCCCTGGCTGAGGAGCGAGGTGGATGTGCGCCATGAAGCAAAAACCAGGCGCGATGGGTGGCCAGAATGTTGACATCGCCTCGAGCCATCATCCATCGGTGGAAGGTGGCCCGGCGACGTGCGGCATTGAAGGCGCTCTGCACGATTCGTCCGATTGCACGGAGGAATCGATGAGCGGCGTCGAGGGCCGCTGAAACAGCCCGGACGCATGGGGCAGGAGCGTCGCTATTTAAGCCGGCAGCGATCTCTTTCCGGACGCGGCGTCCGTGATCGATCAGGACTTTTCGCGCGACTGCAAACAGCCATGCCGTAAGCCGGCCTTCAGAGACCTTAAAATTCCGGTACTGCGTGAAAACGCGGAGAAGGGTCTCCTGAACAACGTCGTCGACGTCGATCCCGTCAAAGCGGCGGTGGCTGATGAAGAGTTTGAGGCGGGGACTGATCTCCCGTATCAGCTGCTCCCAGTCAACCGGTACCGGACGTGAATTCTCGTCTTCCATGCGGACTCTAGCCCAATTCTAAGGCAAAAAGGTCTTTTGGAAAAGAGCCGTGTGCCGTAAACTGAAGGTGGTCTGGCAGGCAAAGACAGCGGTCGTGATTGCAGGTCTCGGAGCAAATTGCTAGGCTGCGATCATGCCGAAGCAGACGCGGAAGCTGCTGGTCTACCTCGATCAGAACTTCCTGAGCGCCATGGCGAAGGCCGACGGCGACGAAGAGATCAACCCGGCGTTCACGGAGATCTACCGCCTGTTGCATCAGGGATTCGTCGATGAAAAACTGGTGGTGCCGTCGTCTGTGCTGCACGATATCGAATCGAGCCTGGCTACGCACCTCAAAGACCGGATCGCCACCTATCAGGGCTATCTGGGGCAGGTCCGCTTGCGGCGTCCTGAGGAGATATGGAACCGTCAGACCGAGGTGGGGCTCGCCCGGTTTTCAGGACGGGCCACTCGAGACCCGCTCGACCCGAAACTTGCGTTCCTCGACGACCCGGACCAGCGCGTGCAGCGTCACGGGATAAGGGTTGATGCGCACCTGGAAAGTTTTAATTTCCGGGCGGCGCGGCATCGTACGGCGAAGGGGTTGGAGGCGTTGCGCCTGCGGCTCTTGCAGGAAGGGATTGGGTACGACCAGCAGCTTAAGGTCGAGCGGCAGGAGCAACGGGACCACTTCCTGCGAACTTATTTCCGGTTCTGCCACCCGGTGTCCGCGGAGCAACGGCAGAGATTCACCGAGTACGCGGACACTAGCGAGTTCCTGGCGCTTCCGCGTTTGAGCATCGAGGCGCGGCTCTATGCGGCGATTCTGACGCGAAAGCCCACCCGCGCGATCAAGCCCAGCGACGCGACGGATATCGAGATTCTGAGCGCTTACGCACCTTATATGGATGTCGTTTGCACCGATGCCTTTATGGCCGACCAGCTCCGCTCCCTTGGCATCGACCGGGAATTCGGGATCGGCGTCTTTCATGCCAGGGCGAACAGCTTACGCGAGCTGAAGGCACTTCTGGAAGAATATTTCGTCACCGCCACGCCCGCGCGCCGGCCCTCCATCACGGTTTTTGTCCTGCCGCCGCGGGACGGAAGGGAGCAGTCGGCTCGCTTCTTCCGGCGGCTCGCCGATGCGGCGCGTGCGATGGGAGCAGCCGAATATTGCGAAATCTTCGCTTTCGATGATGGCGCCATGCCGCGATACGAGTACCGGCAGTTCCCCGGCAAACATCTGCCGTTCTATGGACTGGCCGATGTCACGCCGCTGGAACTTCCCGAAGCCGCGAGCGAAGATGACATCCTGAAGATCTGCCGGCAAGAATGCCGCTCGGAGCATTTCGTGCTGATCGATCAGTACACGGATCTTGCGGATACGTTCACGCTTGGCGCAGCCATGAGTGCTGAGAGTGGCCGTGACTGCGTAGCGGGCTATCGTATCTTCAAAGCGCAGCCGTGATCTGTTGCCTGCGGGCTTCGAGCGAGGTTCTAAAATGTTCTTTCAAGTGCTGCCAGCGACCGAGGGTGTTCCGACGCGTAATACCGGATGAAGTGTTTTCAAGATATCGGGGAACCACCTCAGGCAGGACGGCCGGCTGAGAGCTGGTTGTGGTGGTTGAGATCCTGGCTTCGAGAGAACGGTTTGCAAATTCTGAGGTATCGATTTGAGCAGGCAAAAACTCCGCGTCAAAAACACGCAGCTTGACAATCTGGTCTCCAATCTCCGGGGCGAGGTCGGCGAGACTATCACCTCATGGGTGCTCCTGCGCCACATCATCGCGAGCCAGCGGGGGCTGTTTTCGGACGACCCGGGGAAGGACATGGCGAATGAGGGCCTGGCGTTCGGGAGCATGCTGCGGGAAAAGCTGGCCGATGAGATCGTGGCGCGGCTTTCGGAGCTCGCCGAGCCAAAAATCGGTCGCCTAACCTTTCACTTCGCGGCCGAAAAGCTGGGGCAATTCGAGAATGACGTGCGTGCCTTCAGCGGCTTTATTGTGCGCGAGAAGTTTCAGCTAAAGCGGAACTACGACATCAGCCACAAGGAGCTTCCGGAGGAGTGGGATCAGCACAAGCATCTTCATATTCCCTACCGCACGATGCTCAAGGGGATCGCCATGGCGCTGCGCCTCATGAAGAGAATCGACCGCAAGGTGATTGGGCCGGCGGCGAAATACCTGTGGCCCGAGATAAGAAAGAGGCGCTACAAACTCATGAACCCCGCCAAAGCCGTCTACCTCATGCTGTCGTACCTGAATCTCACGCCCGACGTGCGGAGGGCCGTCATTCTCGAAGAAATGGATGAGGGGCGCACGGTCTGGTCTGACATGACCTCCACCTTCAACGGCGCAGAGGTCACGGTGTCGGCCTGCCGCGAATGGGGCGCTTTTCTGCTGGGCGGCCGGCTGATCGTATTGGACCACTATCCGCTGCAGGCGTTGAACAGCATCGAAGTGCCGGGCGGCGAGGCTCCGGACAGCACTGAGGCTCCGGAAGAGATGGAGCCGATCCTGGAACAGAAGACGGTCACGGCGAAGTATCGCGTCACCAAGACCGAGGAAAACCGCATCTCTTTCGCTCCCGTGCAGCGCGTGCAGCGACTTGAGGGTGGCGGCTCGACCGAACTCGTGGATCTTCACCTCAATCTTCATGACGAAAAACTCAAGGCCGATTTCGGCGGGATGAAGATCGGCGACGAGAAGGAGTTCACACTCGGCATCACCGTCGTGACCGGATATAAGCGGCTTGCGAATGCGGCTGATACGCCCGCCTGAATCGGAGCGGACTGCCACAACGGTCGGGTTAGTGTAGGCAAAGTTGAAGAAACTCAAAGTTCTCTTCAGTTTTTCCAGATTGCTGTTGACATGGGGGCGCTAAGCGGGCAGGGTGCGCCATAAGTCCAACTGCAACCGGGATGGAGACGCACATGAACGAGCCGACAACAGACGTGAAGTCCGGCGAGAAGATGCCGGACGGCACGATCTACGCGGGCATCTCGCCTGCCACGGGGAAACCGATGTACACGACGCCGTCGGATGCACCGCTGATTCGAAGCATTCTTCACACGGATTACAAGTTCACCTGCGCAAAGCTGGCTTCTTTCGGATTGCAGCATGACTAAGTCAAGCATCCTGACCATCAACGGCGGCTCGTCGAGCATCAAGTTCGCGCTGTACCAGGGCGGCGAACCGCTGAAGCGAGGGCTTTACGGCAAGGTTGATCGCATCGGCCTGAGCGGGACGAATCTGACGTTCAGCGACCCGGCCAAGGATCAGCAGGAAAGTCGCAAACTGGCCGCCTCCGATCACAAATCAGCAGCGAGTCTGCTGATCGATTGGCTCGAGGAGCAGAATCACCTCGAATCGGTCCTGGCTGTGGGACACCGCGTCGTCCACGGCATGCACCACGTCGAACCTGAGTTGGTTACCAAGGAGCTGCTCGACGATCTGCGTATCATCAGCCCGTGCGACCCGGACCATCTACCCAGCGAGATCGAGTTGATCGAGACATTCCGCCAGCGCCATCCAAAACTGCCGCAGGTGGCCTGTTTTGACACGGCGTTTCACTGTACCATGCCACGTGTTGCCAAACTGCTTCCCATCCCGCGCCGCTACGACGCGAAGGGGGTGCAGCGCTATGGGTTCCACGGTTTGTCTTATGCCTACCTGATGGAAGAACTCGCGCGCTTGGGCGACCCGGCGGCAACCACTGGTCGCGTCATCCTCGCTCATCTGGGTAACGGCGCAAGCATGGCCGCCGTGCGCGATGGCAAAAGCATCGACACCAGCATGAGCTTCACTCCGACGTCGGGATTGGTGATGAGCACACGCGCTGGTGATCTGGATCCCAGCCTGGCGCCGTATCTGGCGCGAACCGAACAGATGACCACTCAGCAGTTTCACAAAATGGTCAACCACGACTCCGGGCTGCTCGGAGTTTCTGAGATAAGTTCCGACATGCGAGACTTGCTCGCGCAGGAAGGTCATGACATACGAGCGGCCGAAGCCGTGGCGCTGTTCTGCTATCAGGCGAAAAAGTGGATCGGCTGCTTCGCTGCCGCGCTCGGTGGATTAGACACGTTCGTCTTCGCCGGAGGTATCGGTGAAAATGCACCACTTGTCCGCGCGCGCATCTGCGATGGACTGGGCTTCCTGGGCATCGAAATCGAAGAAAAGCGAAACGCGGCGAGTGAGAGCGCGATTTCCACAGACGCCAGTCGGGCTACGGTTCGTGTCATTCGAACGGACGAAGATCTGATGATTGCGCGCTCGGTGCGCTGTATTCTCGAAACCGGCGCGACGAAAGGACTGAACCATGAGAGCCAACACACTCACGCCTGAACCACTCCACAAGAAGCCCGACGCAGTGAACGAAAAGGAGCTAACCAGCAAAACCAATGCACTCACTCCGGAACTGCTCCGGAAGATTAGCGCCTACTGGCGCGCCGCCAACTATCTTTCGGTGGGCCAGATTTATCTCTACGACAACCCACTGCTGAAGGAGCCGCTGAAACTGTCGCACGTGAAGCCCCTGGTGGTCGGGCATTGGGGCACGACGCCGGGTCAGAATTTCATCTATGTTCACCTGAACCGGGTGATCAAAAAATATGACCTGGATATGTTCTATATCGCCGGCCCCGGTCATGGCGGCCCGGCGATTGTGGGAAACGTTTACCTCGAAGGCACTTGGAGCGAAGTATATCCGAACGTCACCCAGGACGAGGCCGGGCTCAAGACACTGTTCAAGCAGTTCTCGTTTCCAGGCGGGATTTCAAGCCATGTTGCGCCGACGACTCCCGGGTCGATTCACGAGGGTGGGGAGCTGGGATACTCGCTCAGCCACGCTTTCGGGGCTGCGTTCGACAATCCGGGGCTCATTGTTGCGTGCGTGATAGGAGATGGTGAAGCGGAAACGGGCCCCTTGGCGACCGCCTGGCAGTCCAACAAACTTCTCAACCCCATTAGCGACGGAGCGGTGCTGCCGATCCTGCACCTGAATGGCTACAAGATCAGCAATCCAACCGTTCTTGCCCGGATCGAGCATGAGGAATTGGAGCAATTCCTGCGAGGCTGCGGCTGGACGCCACACTTTGTGGAAGGTGACGACCCGGAAACGATGCATCAGCTCATGGCCGTTACCTTGGAAACGGCCATCGAGGACATCCGGCAAATCCAGAAGAGCGCGCGGGATGAAAACGACACCACCCGGGCGCGCTGGCCAATGATCGTCCTCAGATCACCCAAGGGCTGGACTGGACCCAAAGTAGTTGACGGCCTGGAAATCGAAGGCACCTTCCGGGCGCACCAGGTACCGCTTCTGGTGGACTCCGAGCATCCCGATCATGTCCAGCAGCTGGAAAGCTGGATGAAAAGCTACAAGCCCGAGGAGCTGTTCGATGCGAATGGCCGGCTCCAGCCGGAATTGGCCGACCTGGCGCCGAAGGGCAACCGGCGTATGGGCGCCAATCCGCACGCCAACGGCGGCATCCTGCTGCGCGACCTGCGAATGCCTGACTTCTGCGACCATGCGGTTAATGTGCCTTCGCCCGGCGCCGTGGACGGCCAAGATACGCTCGTGCTGGGTAAGTTCCTGCGCGATGTCGCCAAGCTGAATCAGGATCAGCGGAATTTTCGTATCTTCGGTCCCGATGAAACACTCTCGAATCTTCTGGGCGCGGTTTTCGAAGTCACCAACCGTCAGTGGGACGCACGGGAAGTAAAGAATGATGAATTCCTCGCGCCCGCTGGACGTGTATTAGACTCGATGCTCAGCGAACACCAGTGCGAGGGTTGGTTGGAAGGATATCTTCTGACCGGGCGGCACGGTCTGTTCAACAGCTACGAGGCCTTCATTCGCATCGTGGACTCGATGTTCAGTCAGCACGCGAAATGGCTGAAGGTAACGTTGGAGCTGCCCTGGCGCAGGAAGATCGCGTCTTTGAACTATCTGCTGGCCTCCCACGTTTGGCAGCAGGATCACAACGGCTTCACGCACCAGGATCCCGGTTTCCTCGACCACGTGATCAACAAGAAGGCCGACATCGTGCGTATTTATCTGCCGCCCGACGCCAATTGTCTGCTGTCGGTCTTCGATCACTGCCTGCGCAGCCGGCATTACGTCAACGTGGTGGTGGCGGGCAAGCACGCCCTGCCGCAATGGCTGACCATGGATGCCGCAGTGGTGCATTGCACGGAAGGCATCGGCATCTGGCAATGGGCCAGCAACGATCAAGACGCCGCCGAGCCGGATGTGGTGATGGCTTCCTGCGGAGACACGCCCACGCTGGAGATTCTGGCCGCAGTTTCCATACTCCGCGAGCACTTGCCCGACCTGAAAATCCGGGTGATAAATGTCGTCGATCTGATGAAGCTTCAGTCCGCGAGTGAGCACCCGCACGGACTAAGCGACACGGATTACGATTCGCTGTTCACCAAAGACAAACACATCATCTTTGCCTTCCACGGATACCCATGGCTGGTGCACCGCCTGACTTACCGCCGGACCAACCAAAATCTCCACGTCCGCGGCTACAAAGAAGAGGGCACAATCACCACGGCTTTTGACATGAGAGTGCAGAACGACCTCGACCGCTTCCATCTGGTCGAAGACGTAATCGATCGGCTGCCGCATTTAGGTTCTAAGGGCGCCTACCTGAAGCAGATGATGCAAGACAAACTCATCGAGCACAAGCACTACATCGACAAGCACGGCCAAGACTTGCCGGAAATCCGGGATTGGAAGTGGAGTCAGGCCGAAACGCAAAAGGGGAAACGGCTTGCGGAAAAGGGTGGATAATCGGGAACCACATGGATACCGACTTGCCTTGAAAACGACCTCAAAGGAGCCCCAATGCCCATTCAACTTAATGAAGAAAACGGCGGGAAGATTCTCGCCGTTCACATCAGCGGGAAGCTGGTAAAAGCAGATTACGAGCACTTTGTGCCTGAGTTCGAGCGACTCCTCCTTCAGCACGGGAAACTGCGGGTGCTGTTCGATATGGCCGGTTTCCATGGCTGGGACGCTGGCGCGATGTGGGAAGACATCAAGTTCGATATCAGGCACTTCGCCGACATCGAGCGGCTCGCGATGGTCGGGGAAAAGAAATGGCAACACGGCATGGCGACGTTCTGCAAACCATTCACGAAAGCGACGATCCGATACTTCGATCACGCCGACGCCGCTGAGGCGCGGAAATGGTTGGGTGACTCGGAGCGTGACTCGGTGGTGCGCGCCGGGAATCCGTAACTGAAAATGGAGCACCCCCAAATGAATACGCAAGAGCTTATGAATACCGCGAGGAAAATGGTCGCAGACGACAAGGGCCTGCTGGCGATGGATGAAAGTAATCCAACTTGCAACAAACGATTTGCAAGGTTGGGGATTCCCCAGACTGTGGAGGCACGGCGCACCTGGAGGGAGTTGATTGTGACCACGCCGGGTCTCGGCGAAAGCATTAGTGGCGCGATCCTCTACGACGAGACGATCCGCCAAAAGAAAAAAGATGGCACTCCCTTTATTAAAGTCATCACCGACGCGGGAATCATTCCTGGCATCAAAGTTGATACCGGCGCAAAGGACCTGGCAGGTCATCCCGGAGAGAAAATAACCGAAGGTTTGGACGGATTGCGCGACCGCCTGGCTGAATACTTTCAGATGGGCGCGCGTTTTGCCAAGTGGCGCGCGGTGATTGCCGTCGGCGATGGCATTCCCAGCCGGGGCTGCATTGAGGCCAACGCGCAGGCGCTGGCTCGCTATGCCGCGTTGTGCCAGGAAGCCGAATTGGTTCCGGTCGTCGAGCCGGAAGTGCTCATGGACGGCGAGCATTCGCTCGACCGGTGCCGCGAGGTAACGGAAGAAGTCCTGCGAACGGTTTTCACCCAGCTTTACACGCAACGCGTGACGCTGGAGGGTACGATCCTGAAGCCCAACATGGTGCTTCCGGGATTGACCTGCCCGGAGCAAGAATCGGTGGACGAGGTTGCCGACGCCACGGTGAGGTGTCTCCTGCGGGCCGTCCCCGCTGCTGTTCCAGGGATTGCGTTCTTGTCGGGCGGCCAACCTAGCGAACTGGCCTCGGCCCGTTTGAATGCGATGAATATCAGATTCAAATCGCGACTGCCTTGGGCGTTAGCGTTTTCGTTCGCCCGCGCCATCCAGCAACCGGCTTTGGAGATTTGGCAAGGGAAGGAGTCCAATGTGTTGGCGGCACAGCAAGCTCTGTCCCATCGAGCCAGGTGCAACCGGGCTGCGCGCCGTGGCGAATACGACGACGCGATGGAAACCACATCGACGAGTATCCCGCAACTCACGAAGCCTGCGGCATAGCAAAGACACCGGCGAGCTGAAGGCTCCCGAATCGAATGACAACACCCCAGGATCACTGGAGATGGGATCGAGAAGGCGCAGAACCAATGAATGAAAGTAACTACGGTCACCACGGCAACGAAGGGTCGGAGCACGACAGTGTTCATCACGACCCGCGTCCTCCCTACTGGAAGCGTGCGCATCGTGACTGGTGGTTCTGGGTCGGCCTGGTCCTTATGCTGACGGCGATAACAGTTTATGTCATGAGCGATGACTTGGCGTTCCTGCCTCACCGCTAATGGCAACTGACAAACCATGAGGTCGAACACTTCTGTATCTCAGTCGATTCCAACGCACCGTGCAGCGCGTGGACCATCAGTCAAATTTTGGAGCGGTCTCCGAAGCAATTGCTGGGAAAGCTGCCCCCACCGTTCCGTCGATTCCCACGGATGCTGAAGTTCCTCGACACACGTGAAATACTCTCGGCTCATTCGGATCGGGGGACGCGCATGGAAGTGGAGTGGGGGCGGAACGTAGAATGAGAAAGCACTGGCGGGAAAAGAGGTGAGTGTCTGAATTCAACTGACGGTGGATCGGCGAAGGCAAACATGAAAAACACAACCACTCCTTCGAAGTTCGGCGCCGTGATCTCCGTGCGCGGCAGTGTCGTGGATATACGGTTCGACGCACCTTTGCCGGACATCTACACCCTGCTGCACGCGAAGGACGGGGAAATTGCCATTGAGGTCCTAGCTCAACTCGACGCGCATCGCGTGCGTGGAATCGCGCTGACCGATACTCAGGGCCTCGTCCGCGGCAGTGCTGTCGAAAACACGGGCGGCCAGTTGAAGGCGCCGGTCGGCAAGGGAATTCTCTCGCGGATGTTCGACGTTTTCGGAAACGCCATCGACCGTGAAGCCCCGCCGACAGATGTCCAATGGCGCACAGTTCATCGCGCCCCGCCGGCATTAGAGAGGCGTTCCACGAAATCCGAGATTTTCGAGACGGGGATCAAGGTCATCGATGTGCTGGTGCCGATCGAGCGTGGCGGCAAAGCGGGTCTGTTCGGCGGGGCGGGCGTGGGCAAGACGGTATTGCTTACCGAAATGATCCACAACATGATCGAGCACCAGAAGGGCATCAGCATCTTTTGCGGGATCGGTGAACGATGCCGTGAAGGGGAGGAACTGCATCGTGGCATGAAGGACGCAGGCGTACTGCCGAACATGGTGATGGTATACGGCCAAATGAACGAGCCGCCGGGCGCCCGGTTCCGCGTGGGCCTCGCGGCGCTGACGATGGCCGAGTATTTCCGGGACGACGAGCATCGCGACGTGTTGCTGCTGATCGATAACATCTTCCGGTTCATCCAGGCCGGCATGGAGGTGTCCGGGTTAATGGGCCAAATGCCGTCGCGGCTGGGCTACCAGCCCACGATGGGGACCGAGTTGTCGCAATTGGAGGAACGCATCGCCAACACCGACACCGGCGCCATCACTTCGATTCAGGCAGTGTATGTGCCGGCGGACGATTTGACCGATCCGTCGGCGGTACACACGTTTTCGCACCTCTCCGCCTCCATCGTGCTCTCGCGCAAACGGGCGAGTGAAGGACTTTTCCCGGCTATCGATCTGCTGCAATCCAGCTCCAAAATGGCCACGGCCGGCATCGTCGGCGAACGACATTATCTTCTGGCGCAGGAAATCAGGCGGACGCTCGCTCAGTACGAAAATCTCAAGGACATCATCGCCATGCTCGGCTTGGAACAACTTGCGCCCGAAGACCGCAAAGTGGTCGCCCGCGCCCGGCGGCTGGAACGATTCCTCACGCAGCCGTTTTTCGCCACCGAGCAGTTTAGCGGCATCAAAGGAAAACTTGTCAGCCTGAAAGACTCGCTCGATGGCTGCGAACGAATCCTGCGCGATGAATTCAAAGACTACCCGGAAAGCGCTCTCTACATGATCGGAGCGATTGACGAAGCGAAGGCAAAAGCTAAAACCGTCAAGCCAGCAGCTAAAGCCCAACCTGGGTCCAAACTCGAAGCCAAGGGCGACCCGAAGCCAGCCGCTGATTCCAAGGCCAAGATCAAAGCCGAACCGCAGCCGAAGGCCGATCCGAAACCTAAACCGGAGGTCGAACATGCAGCAGCCGACGCTCATGAATCTTAAGATTCTGCTGCCGTTTCAAGTCTTCGCTGAGAAGACCGGCGTTTCGCGCATCGTTGCGGAGACCCGCGAGGGCTCGTTCGGACTCTTGCCACACCGGCTAGACTGCGTTGCAGCGCTCGCGCCCGGGATTCTGACCTACGAAGACGAGGCGGAAGGCGAGGTTTTTGTGGCCGTAGATGAAGGGGTGCTGGTCAAGACCGGCTTAAACGTGGTCGTCTCGGTGCGCAACGCAATTGGCGGCACGGATCTCGCCCAGCTACATGAGGCTGTGAAGAAGGAGTTTCTAAACCTGACTCAACGGGAGCAGAACGTCCGTTCGGTGATGGCGATCATGGAGAGCGATCTTATCCGCCGCTTAGCCGAGTTTCACCATGACTGAAAAATCGGAAATCAAGAGCCCGGCGGGCGGGACTGCCTTCAGCCGGGAGGTCGGCGCGAAGGCAGCGCGAAAGCTCAAGGCGCGGCGCAACTCCACGCAGGGCGTCTGGCTTGGCTTGGGCATGATGGGGCTTATCGGCTGGTCGGTGGTGGTTCCGACGCTGCTCGGCGCGGCGCTCGGTATCTGGCTGGACAATCGGCATCCGGGCAAGCATTCCTGGACGCTGGCGCTGCTGGTTGCCGGTCTCGTCATCGGCTGTTTGAACGCCTGGCGTTGGGTGAGTAACGAAGACGAGCAAATGGGAGAGGAACACGACAACGATGAATGAACCTTTGAGTCTGGTGCTGGCTTTGATAGAGGGCGTTGTGCTCGGTGCGATATTCTTCGGCGGCCTTTGGTGGACAGTTCGCAAGTGCGTTTCGGCCAAACAACCGGCGCTTTTGTTTTTCGGCAGCGGGTTGCTGCGAATGACCGTCGTCCTGGTTGGTTTCTATTTTGTCGCGCGCGGCCATTGGGAAAGGCTGCTGGTCTGCCTGCTTGGATTTGTCATCGCACGCGTTATCGTGACACGACTCACCCGAGCGGCAGGAAAGCCGACTTACTGGGCGCAGGAGGCCAGCCATGCACCTTACTCCTGATGAGATGATCTTCTGGCAGCACGGGTTTCTCAAACTCAACGGCACCATTGTGTTCACGTGGGGGCTGATGCTGGTACTGGCCGTTGGTTCAAAACTCATCACACGCAAACTTTCCATCAGTTTGGAACGGTCTCCCTGGCAGAACCTTTTGGAAATCGTTGTCACCGGCGTCGAGAAACAAATTGAAGAAGTAGGTCTGAGTCAACCGCAGAAATATATCGGCTTTCTGGGCACGCTCTTTCTATTTATCGCCGCAGCCAGCCTCTGTACTGTCATTCCCGGGTACCAGCCGCCGACTGGCTCGCTTTCGACCACGGCGGCACTCGCGCTGTGCGTGTTTGTGGCCGTGCCGTTCTTCGGCATCGAAGAGCAAGGGGTGGGCAACTACCTCAAGTCCTATGCGAAGCCAACGTTTATCATGCTGCCATTTAATATCATCAGCGAACTTTCGCGCACGCTGGCCCTGGCTGTCCGCTTGTTCGGCAACATGATGAGCGGAGCGATGATTATCGCCATCCTGCTCACCATTACGCCCTTCCTCTTTCCGATCATCATGACGCTGCTCGGTCAACTCACTGGCATGGTGCAGGCCTACATCTTCAGCATCCTGGCAGCGGTATACATCGCGGCCGCCACGAGGGTCCGTAAGCCCAAGCCTGAACCAGTGCCAAAACATTAAATCATGATCTACAACAGCAAAAGGAGACACTGTGGATAGCCTGACTATTATCGCGGTGGCATCAATTGTCATCGCCGGCATCACTATAAGTTTGGGGGCCATAGGGCCTGCGCTGGCGGAGGGGAGGGCGGTCGCGACGGCGCTGACCTCATTGGCCCAGCAGCCTGATGCCTCCGCTACCATCACCCGGACCTTGTTCGTTGGCCTGGCGATGATCGAGTCCATCGCCATCTACTGTTTCGTGGTCTCGATGATTCTCATCTTCGCCAACCCGTTCTGGAACCACGCCATCGCCCGAACCGCGGGAAAGTAGTCCATGCTTATCGATTGGTTCACCGTCGGTGCGCAGGCACTCAACTTTCTAATCCTGGTGTGGTTGATGAAGCGCTATCTTTACAAGCCCATCCGTCACGCCATCGATGAGCGGGAGAAGCGGATCGCCGCGGAACTCGCGAACGCCGACGCGAAAAAGGCTGAAGCCCAAAAGGAGCACGACGAGTTCCAGCACAAGAACGCGGAGTTTGACCAGCAGCGCGCCGCGCTCTTGAGCAAAGCGACAGACGAAGCGCAGGCCGAACGTCAGCGGCTCCTCGAGGAAGCGCGGAAGGCCGCCGTGGCATTGAGTTCAAAACGGCAGGAAGCGTTGAGAAACGAAGAACATACCTTACATCAAGCCATCCGCCGCCGGACACAGCAGGAAGTATTTGCCATCGCCCGAAAGGCGCTGACGGATCTCGCCACGACGAGTCTGGAAGAACGCCTTGGCGAGGTGTTCACTCACCGTTTGCGAGAGATGGACGGCAAGGCGAAGGAAGGCCTCGGCGCGGCCCTTAAGACAGCCTCTGACCCGGCGGTCGTGCGCAGCACGTTTGACCTGCCTGCGGAGCAACGCGCGGCCATACAAAACGCACTTAACGAAACCTTCTCGGCTGAAATCCGCGTCCGGTTCGAGACTGCGCCAGACCTGATCAGCGGCATTGAACTCACCACGAATGGACAAAAGGTGGCTTGGAGCATCGCGGATTATCTAGGGTCGCTGGAAAAGGGCGTTGACGAAGTCCTGAAAGAGAAGGACAAACGTGAAGCCAAAGCCGAGCCTAAACCCGAGTCAAAGCTGGAAATCCAAGAGGCCAAGCCCAAGCCTGAACCCGAGTCTAAGCCGGCAGTCCAAGAGGCCAAGCCCAAGGCTGAACCCGAGTCAAAACCGGAGGTCCAAGACGCCAAGCCCAAGCCTGAACCCGAGTCTAAGCCGGCAGTCCAAGAAGCCAAGCCCAAGGCTGAACCCGAGTCAAAACCGGAGGTCCAAGACGCCAAGCCCAAGCCTGAACCCGGGTCTAAGCCGAAAGTCCAAGACGCCAAGCCCAAACCTGAACCCGAGTCAAAACCGGAAGTCCAAGAGGCTAAGACCAAGGCTGAACCTGAAGAACCCAAGCCCGGACCAAAGAGCCAATGAACCAGGAACCTGAGAGCCTTCAGAACGATTTCGACAGCGCCTTTGCCGGAATCAGCCAGGTGCGAGAAGCATTCACGCCGAAACTGACGCCACGGGAGGTGGGCACGATCACCAGTGTCGCAACCGGTATCGCCAAGGTATCCGGTCTCCCGGGGGTGGGCTTCGATGAATTGATCACGTTTCCCGGCGATCTGCTCGGCATTGCATTCAACGTGGACGAACACGAAATTGGCGTCGTTCTGCTCGACGAATGCTGGCATCTTCACGTGGGAGATGAAGTCCAGCGCACGGGCCGGGTCATGGACGTTGCCGTAGGCGATGGATTGCTGGGGCGCGTCATCGACCCGCTCGGCCGGCCGCTCGATGGTAAGGGGCCGCTGGTCTCCAGCAAGCGCCTGCCCATCGAGCGCCGTGCCCCGCCCATCATGGACCGCGCGCCCGTCACGGTGCCTCTCCAGACCGGCCTCATAGTCATCGACGCGCTCATTCCCGTGGGCCGCGGCCAACGTCAGTTGATTCTCGGCGACCGCCAGACAGGCAAAACCGCCATTGCGATCGACACCATCCTCAACCAGCGCGGCAAACACGTGCTGTGCGTTTATTGTGCCATCGGTCAGCGCGCGTCCGCCGTG
>Ga0209517_10005746_pt1 | contig 15631 bp, 9 predicted proteins | sample PeaSoiMetSII2010_FD_187695 | JGI IMG/M metagenome (GOLD analysis project Ga0209517, IMG submission 187695) | Peat soil microbial communities from Weissenstadt, Germany - SII-2010 (SPAdes) (version 2) | ecosystem: Environmental > Terrestrial > Soil > Wetlands > Peat | place: Germany: Weissenstadt... | reverse complement strand
GGGAAAACAGAGCCTTGGCTCGGATAGTCGACGATGATCGTGCCTGGAAGTGCTGCTGGTCGTGCAGCTGCAAAAAGGCTGCTCACGACGGCGGCGACCACTAGCGCAAAAAGAAGAAGAGTTCGGTTCATCGCACCTCCACACCTGCGCTGGGAAGCCGAACTGGAAGCCCAGAGCGAAGCACCCAAGGACGATGGTCACCACGCTACTGGAGAGCACACTGGAACGCTGTGATTTCAGTCACACACCTGTGTTCACGCTTGCTCTCTGGCAAATTGAGCTCTTCGAGGTGCTTGTTGCCACGGCGGCCTCGCAGTTCTTAGGGCAGCGAAGAACTCGCCCCAACCCTTTACGCGGTGGTAGGATATTGACCAGAACGTGGGTGGGGTTAAGCGGTGCTTTTCGGGAACGTCAATTTCCGTCCAAAAGAGGACACATGCTCCGTGGTCTCGATCAGGTCGCGGCCATGCAGTTTCTGCGTTCTTCTGATCCTAGTGTTCTTTACGTGTACTTGGTTACCTAAGGCAACGGGCCAGATCGCGCCGCCTCGGCAGAACGATTTGATTGCGCAAGCCTCGGCAGCGCGAATGCAAAACGACCTCCCGCGCGCGATTGAACTCTATTCCCGGGCCGTGCAGGTCAACCCAAAATGGCCCGACGGGTGGTGGTTCCTGGGTTCTTTGCAATACGGAACGGGGGCCTATATCCCGGCACGGGATGCTCTTTCGCACTATATCGAGATGATTCCCAACGCAGGCCCCGCTTTTGCGTTGCGTGGTTTGTGCGAATTCGAGACCGGGGAGTACACGCAAGCTCTAGGGGACATTCAACAGGGAATATCCCTGGGCGCTGCGAACCAGCCCCGCAATGAACAAATCCTTCGCTATCACGAAGCGTTGCTCCAAACGCGATTAGGGAATTACACCAGTGCCTTGAAGACGTATTCATTCTTTGCTAAGAACGGCGTCGCCAACCCAGACCTGCTAGCCGCGATCGGACTGGCCGGATTGCGAATGCCCCTCTTGCCCAAGGACGTGGGTCCGGGGCAGCAAGAGTTGGTTTCCTCAGCGGGTGATGCTGCATACCGATTCTGGGCAGGAGATGAGATCTCCGCCGCTCAGGCGTTTCAGGAACTGTTTCAACGCTTCCCAAAGGCACCAAACGCGCATTTTCTTTACGGGTACCTGTTGTTTGCCACCAATCCCGATGCGGCGCTGGCAGAGTTCCAACAGGAGTTGGAAATCGCACCGTCGAACGCGGATGCGGACGTGATGACCGCGTGGGCTCTTTTGTTGCGTAATGCCGCAGCTGAGGCGCTGCCCTATGCCCAGAAAGCCGCCGCCGAGAAACCCACGGTTCCCTCCGCGCAACTGGTGCTGGGGAGATCTCTGATGGAAACTGGAGACCTGAAGGGCGGCCTGTCGCACTTGGAGAAGGCACTTCACCTGGAACCGAACAACCTTGAGACGCATCTTGCTCTGGCAAAGGCCTACTCAAAATCTGGCCGCAAGGAAGACGCCCGGCGTGAACGAATCCTTTGTCTCCGGCTGACGAGCGGTAATGGCACGACGATTGAGCACCCGTAGGATACTCCCGGTTGTTGTGATTCTCGCGGCCGGCGTGAATGTGGCGGCGCAGGCGGCACATCAGAACATTGCATCGGCATGCGCGGGCTGTCATGCCTCTCAAGCCAGACCGCAACCTGACACGCCGATGGGACGCGGAATGCAGTGGCCGGATACCAATCCTCTTTTTAAGAGCCATCCTGCACTGAACCTTCGCAAAGGCCCATACACATACTCGGTAGAAACTAAGGGGAACCAGCCCGTCTACTCCGTCACCGATGGGACACGAACGATTTCCTTGCCCATTCGATGGAGTTTTGGGAAAGGCGCTCAGACCTGGGTTCTCGAGAAGGGAGGCGAACTCTACGAGAGCATGGTGAGCTATTACCCCTCGATCGACGGCCTGGAGATTACGACCGGCGATGCGGTCCTGACTCCGCAAGATCTGGATGAAGCGGTCGGCCGGAAACTCCGGGAAGGTGAACCTCAGGACTGTTTCGGTTGCCACTCGACTGGAGCCGTGTCGATGGGGAAGTTGCACCTGCAAACGCTGGAGCCGGGCGTTACCTGCGAACACTGTCACACCGGAGCGAAGGCCCATATGGTGGCTGCGTTTCAGGGTGAAGCATACGACACGGCGCCCCCGGACTTGAGAAGGCTCTCGAGTGAAGACATCTCTAATTTCTGCGGGCAATGTCACCGGACATGGGAGACGGTTGTGCGAAGCGGCTGGCGAGGGGAGGTGGATGTGCGTTTCCAGCCCTACCGCCTGGCCAATAGCAATTGTTTTGACGGTACTGACCCCCGCATTAGCTGCATTGCCTGCCATGATCCGCACCAGGAGCTTGTCACCGCAGACAACTTGTACGACGGGAAGTGCCTGGCCTGTCATGCGTCCAAGAATGCATCCCCGCCAGGCGGGGGTCACAACGATGCAAAGGTATGTACGGTGGCAAGCGCAAACTGCGCCAGTTGCCACATGCCAAAAGTCAAGCTACCAAATGGCCTTATGACGTTCCACGATCACGAAATCCGGATCGTGAAGCCGGGTGCACCGTACCCTGACTGACAGACACCGGCGTGAGGAATTGTAAAGTGGCGTGTCCCCGTTCGACGGACCTTTCGCGGCAAAGGTGCTGCGAAGCGCCTGGCTTTGCACCGGCGACCGGTCTATTCTATAGTCGATTTAAACGGCACTCTTACGGGCCACGCAAACATGCATCGGTTGTACACCTATTTTGGACTCGTGATTGCGATCTCCGGGTTATGCGCCGCTAGTTCGATCGTGTGCACGCCGCCCAAGGCCTTGCAAGCTAAACTCCAGACGCAGCCCAGCGCGGACACCTATGCTGAAATGGGAATGTGGTACGGAGATCAGGGGCAATATGCGTGTGCGGTCGGAGCGTATCAGGCCGCCCTTAAACGAAAGCCCAGATCTGCGCAGTTTTTGTATCTTTTGGGCCTCAACCTGCTCCGCAAGGGCGACTTTAGTGACGCGGTAAAACCTCTTCAACAATCGATTGAAATCAAGCCTGAGGTTCTTAAGCCTCACCTCCTGCTGGCAACCGCCTTTGAGGAGCTTCATCGACCGGCGGAGGCTCGGAACGAATGGAATGCAGCATTGAAAATCGACCCACGATCCGACCTGGCGTTGGATGGCGCGAGTAAGAACCTCCTCGCCACGGGCGACTTCGATGCCGTAATAGCTCTGATTGGCCCCGAGCCGAAGGGTGAGAGCCTGACTCTCGACCTGGCATCGGCTTACGAGGGTGGTGGGACTCCGGATCAAGCGATAGAAGTCCTTAAGAAGGGCGTGGAGGCAAATCCCTCATCGCGTGCCTTGACCCGAGCGCTGATTACGAATCTGGCTTTGCAGATGCACTACCAGGAAGCTGCGAAGTTAGGCGAGAAACTGGTTCAGCAATATCCTCGTGATCTTGATGCGCAGACACTTTACTTACACGTGCTAGTGCTCAACGACGACGAAGATTTGGCGCGGCCTTTGGCCCGTAAGCTGCTTTTGGCTGCGCCCCACGATTTCACGGTCCTGTATCTGAACGGAGTTCTCGAGAACAGGTCGGGAAACTATGCCGCCGGGCGCACTTATCTTGAGCAAGCGGTGGCACTGAATCCAAATCACTACAACAGCCGTTATAACTTGGGAATTGCCCTGGCAAACCTCAACGATCCGCAGGGGGCAAGGGAGCAGTTCGAAAAGGCCTTGGCTCTGGGAGCGCCCGAACCTCAGGTCCGTTTTGAATACGCGAAGGTGCTGCGAACCTTGGGCGAAACGAAGCTGGCAGGAGAGCAGCTCAAGCTGTACCAGCAGGAGCAGAAGTCCCAGGCCGATCGCACCTTGGCTGCCAGTAAGATGACGGAGGCCGACAAGGAACTCGCCGACGGCGACCCCAAGAAGGCGGTCGCGCTCTATCGCGATGCACTTGCGGTGCTGCCGGAGAGTGCGCTGCTCAGCTATAAATTGTCGGTTGCGTTGGATCGAGTCGGTGACACCGCCGCTGAGCGCGAGGCGTTGCAGAAAGCCGTACAAATCGATCCCGCGATGGCAATCGCTCATCATCAGCTCGGTTATCTAGCTTCTCGCAGCGGAGATTTCGCAACCGCCGAAGAGCAGTTTCGTGAGGCGGTGCGAGCCGCTCCCGGATACACCGACGCCTGGATCAGCCTGGCGGCGACGCTCGGTATGGAGTCTCGTTACCCCGAGGCTCAACAGGCAGTTGTGCGTGCGCTGGAAATCGATCCTCACAACAGTAATGCAATCCAGCTCCAGAAGGACCTCGCGGCTGCCGCCGGCCCGGCCAATCAGTGACTAATGCCCGTTCCGATCTGTTAGGATTCGATCAGGTATGCCCAAGGGGAAATCCGGCAATTGGACACGGCGGCACATGCTGCGCACGATTCCGGCGGCTCTGCTTCCCTCTTTAATCCCGTCTCACCTTCATTTCTTGGCCGCTGAGGACAAGCCCCCGGCTGCTCCCTTCTCGCGTTTCGTCGACGTGGCTGAAAGCGCGGGCCTCACCAAAACGCAGATCTACGGGGGAACGGATCACATCACTTACATCGTAGAGCTGAACGGCGGCGGTTGCGCTTTCTTCGACTATGACAACGACGGGTGGATGGATATCTTCATCATTGGCGGCCGCCGGCTGGAAGGGATTCCTCCCGGATCCAGCAATCGCCTCTACCACAACAACCGGGACGGTACATTTACAGACGTTACCGAGAAGGCAGGCCTGTTCGATTGTGGATGGGCTTGTGGTGTCTGCGTTGGCGATTACAATAACGACGGATTTGAAGATCTCTTTCTTACGTACTACGGCCAAAACCGTCTGTATCGAAACAACGGAGACGGCACCTTTACCAATGTCACGGAAAAAGCCGGCCTTCTCTACCCCACCACCCGTTTTGGCTCCGGCGCCACTTTCTTCGATTACAATCGTGATGGGCTGCTTGATCTGTTTGTCTCAGATTACGTGGTAATTGACCTGGCGAACGCGCCAAAACCTTCTCTGGATGTGCTCAACTGCAACTACGAAGGGGTCGCGACCAATTGCGGACCCTCTGGCCTTCCCGCGCCGAAGCATTTTCTTTACCGCAATAATGGTGACGGTACGTTCACCGACGTCTCCAAAGAATCGGGGATCGCTGCGATGCAAGGTTCGTATGGATTCACCGCATTGGCCTTTGATGCAGACGAAGACGGCTGGCAGGACATCTTCGTCGCTTGTGATGCAACCCCGAGCTTGTTACTGATGAACAACCATGACGGAACTTTCCACGAAGAGGCATTGGAGCGCGGGGTGGCGCTCGGCCCGGGTGGTGACCTGATGGGCGGCATGGGGGTCGGAGCAGGTGATTACGACCTCGACGGCCATATTGACTTGGTGAAAACGCACTTCCAGGGTCAAGCTACAGGCTTGTATCGGAACAATGGAAAGGCGGAGTTTGACGATGTTACTGGTGCCGCCGGTCTGAGTATGGAACGCCGCTTCATCAGCTGGGGCACGGCGCTGGTCGATCTCGACAATGACGGTTATCCAGATATTCTCAACGTCACGGGGACGGTGTACCCGGAACTGGAGCGCGTGTATGCGAAATATCCCGCGCACAGCCCGCGCATCCTCTTCCGTAATCAGGGCAATGGCAGATTTGTCGAACTGGGCGATGAGGCCGGGCCCGGTATTTCCGCCAAGCATCAGAGCCGCGGCGCTGCTTTTGGGGACTTCGACAACGACGGCGATATCGACATTGTCATCATGAATCGCAATGAGCCACCTTCGCTTTTGCGCAATGATGTGCCTCCCGGGAACCATTGGCTCAAGGTCAGACTGGAAGGAACAAAGAGCAACCGTAGCGCGCTGGGTTCGCGCGTGCTCGTGCATTATGGCGGAAAGGTCCAGGCCCAGTGCCTGACCAGCCAGAGCAGTTACTTGTCATCCAATGATCCACGGTTGCATTTTGGCTTGGGCAAAGTATCAACTGCGGACGTCGAAGTCTATTGGCCGACCGGAGCCAAGGAGACTTTCACGGGCGTAGCCGCCGACCAACTGCTCACGATCCGCGAAGGCCAGGGAGTTGTTAAAGGGCGGCCTTTTCGGTGAAGAGCCTTTCGCTGAACTACCGCTCCGGGCTTTACAACCCATACCGTGAATGCAGAATCAAGGGGCTGAACACAACCGCAAACCTACGGCTCCGGCGCAAGCGGCAGTGGAATCTCCATCGTGCCCATGCGGTCCGTGGATGCGTCCCGCACCGCCAGGCGAAGCGAGACCGCGCCCACCGGCACATCGATCTTCTGGTGGACGCGAAAGTAAGTGAACTTCGCCGCCGGATCGGGGTGGGTGGGACTTGCCGACGTGGCTTCTTCGACGTCGCCGTTGAGCAAGCGGCCCTCGTCATCATAAACTCCAGCCGCGACTTCCAGGTTGGGAACTCGGGCGATTACCTGGTACTCAACCAGGTAGGGTTGCAGTTTTATCGGCGGCAGAGGTTTTGTGGGATGTTTCTTTTGCCGTTCACGGAAGTAAGTCGGTTGGTCAACGAGATTGGCCATTTGCGCTGGGGTAGCGAGTTGCGGCTGGCTTAAAGCGTGGACGTGGGCGCGGAAGTACACCTGGCGTGCAATCGGCGCCCCGTGCTGCATATAGGCCGAAAGCGAATCGCCGACCGGCCTGAGGTTGGCCGTTTCCTCCTGCTTGCGCGCCTTCGCGCGCACCGGCATAAGCGGTGATTCGGGGCCGGTGGCGAGGTAGGCATGCCGATATTCCAGGTGATAGCCTTTATCTCCGAGTTGAACCCGGATGCTCCGCAGCTTCCCGTCGAAGTTCTGATTCGACGGCGAGTAAGTCAGCGTGTAGTAGTCGGAGCCCGCTTCGGTCGCTGCTTCAAGGACGTTCTTAAGGTCGTTCCGGCCGTAAAAGGCCCGTCCGCCTGTCAACTCGGCAACCGTATCCTGGATCATGTTGTTGTCGGTTTGCGATGTGCCTGTGCCTGCGATTCTCATCTCAGAAGCCACTGGGCCGCCGCTTGGTGCGGTGGTTACCGGAGCCCCAGGAGGGCCGCCGGCGGGCGCTAAGGTTGGTGTGCCCCCCGTTAGCCTGCCTGGGGGAAAGACCATCACACCGGTGACATCGACGGTATAAACAGCGCATTCCCCGCGAGTGAGGGCGTCAAACATTTCGGTCAGATCGGCGCGCATATCCGGCGCGTCATCAGTCGCTGGAAACAGCTGCAGAGGAAACGATCCCGACACCCAGATTATGTTCTTTCGGCCCGGCAAGCCGTCGAGGAAGAGAGCGATTTGCTTAAAGACGGAACCCATCGTGAGCGGGTCGCCCCTGCCATAATTCCTTGCTAGTAGAAATATCCGTGGGACATGCGATCTGGGATGCGATGGATCCAATGCCGCGTACAGTTGACCTCGATCGGCCGTGAAACCCTGAACTAGATGGAGGGTGTCGCTCAGGACAAAGGCAGCAAATCGCGTGCCTTCCGGTTTGCTGTCGATGAACTTGAGCAACTGCTGGCGGGCGTAAGGCTGATCGACTTCCTCGGTATTGACCAGATCGAGCAGCAGCACATAAAGCGGGCCTCGCTCCGGCGCCGTCGCTATATTCACAAACGTGTTCGGCGGCATGGGCGGGAGTTTCGCAAAATGGCTGGGGTTCGAATCCAGGCTGTATTCATCAAAGGTCAAAATGTCCTGCGGCTTGCCATCTTCGGAGACCGAAAAATCCTGCTTCGCTAATCCGCGCACTGGTTTGCGGTTCGAGTCCGACACGACCACATCGACAACCACGCGGTTCACATTTTGTCTAAAAACGAACTGGGGGCTGGACTCTTGCGCAGCCGGCGATTGTGATGTCCCGGATGGTTGCGAATCCTGCTGTGCCAGAAACAGACCGGCGAGCAACAAAACGAGTCCGAATGGCAGAATAGTGGCGCGGAACAAAGCTGGCGAGATAGCCATCGAAAACTCACCCTGTAAGGAGCTTTGGATTCAGTCCAGCGTGATCTCTAGAACCCAGAGAATCGAATTAAGTTGCTGGTCGCGGGCCTACTTGGCAGCGACGCGTCGCTCTAACTGTGCGATTTGTTGCTTCAATAGATCCGCGTTCGGCCCCGGCGGCACATATTTCAGGCTGCTGCGCAAGTGGTCGAGAGCTCCCGCGAAGTCGCCCTTCCTGGCAAGGATCACCGCCAGCAGTTGTTCGGTATTCAGGACCGTATGCCGCGGGTCGAGGGCCAGGGACTTGAGGGCACTTGCTTCGGCAACATCAGGCTTTCCCAGCTGATAATTCGCCATTGCGTTGAGGTACCAACTTTGCGGAGTTCCTTCCGGATAGAGTTGCGCCATGTGGTTCGTGTTATCCAGGACCTCCCGCCAGTTGCCAGTTTGAGCCGCGAGAGCCGCGAGTTGTTCGTAAGGAAGGACAAATTCAGGATCGGCCGCCAACGCTTTCGAAAACGAATCACGGGCTGCCTGCGGATCTGAGGCCTCTTGCAGTTTCCCGAGTTGCAGCCAGCCTGCGGCGAACTGCGGGTCGGCCTGTACGGCCTTTTTGAGGTCTCGCTCGGCGCCGTCGGTATCGTGCTGGAGCATTTCGGCCCGCGCCTTTTCGAATGACTTGATAGCGTTGGCAGAAGCTGTTTCGGTGGTGCGGCTCAAGGTGGTGGCTGCATCGCGCCCGACCCGGGAGAGCATGATCGTACCAATATCGGGCTGGTCGCGCAGATGGTGCTGGGTCAGGGTGACGGTGGTGGAACGAAAACCCGATACCGCGCCCTGCACGAGGCAACCTTCGAGATAAGTCTCCATCTGACGCTTGGAATCTCCTTGTGTGCCAAGGGCGCCCGGCAGTGTCACCGAAACAATCCCGAAATTGCCTTTGGCGTCGCTTTGCGTGGTATAGACGACCTTTCCGTCGCAAGTGACGGTCACCAGCAACGGCTCCCAAGGCAGAGGCTCTCCCTCCACGGCCAATTTGCCCAATAAAGCGCCTCCGGCGCGGCCTTGGCCTGACATATCCGCCCAATAATCGTACAGGCCGCTGTCCTGAATTGACTCCGGTCGAGTGATCGTGCTCGGCGGAGCGGGAGTCGAAGTGGGGTGTGTTTGCCCCAGGGCACTCAGAGTAAAGAAAAGAAGAAGCGAAGATGCAATCCGAAGTAATGCCTTAGCGGTCATTGCGGCACTCCTCAAACTCATATTATCCATCTTCTCTGTCCGAAGCGGGCATCCACGGGATGCGGATCGGCCCCTCGAACCCAGTTCAAGCTTACAGGGACCTTTGACGCAAACTGAGAGATACTTGTTGTACAATGCGGGACATTCTTGATCGGGGTCCCCCACGGCTGAACCGCCAAAGCGGAGTGAGGTAAGAACCATGTGGAAACGCGCCCTTACGGTGCTCATCCTGAACGGCCTGGTCGGCCCGGTGTCTGCCGGACAAGCGCCCGCGAATCAAGAAACGCCGACCATTCGGACGACGACCAGAGAGGTGATCCTGGATGTCATCGTCCGCGACAAGCATCACCACGCAATTGCCGATCTCCGGCCCGATGAAATCGAAGTGTTTGAAGACGGCGTCAAGCAGAAGATCAATGCGTTTCGCAATGTGCAAGGCGCGGAACAGTTGCAGACGGAACAAAAGCTGGCGACGAGCAACGCTCCCGCTGCTACTCCAGGAGCGCCGGAAACGCCCACCACTGCGCTTCGCGAGCTCAATTTCGTTTCCGTCGTTTTTGCCCAAATCGCCCCACTCAATTTGGAATTCGCACACCAGGCGGTGCTGGAATTTCTCAAGAGTGGCAGCCTGCCGAACACCTACGTAACCATTTATCGGCTGGATCGTGCTTTACAGCTCATTCAGCCTTACACGGCTGATAAGACGTCGTTGATGAATGCCGTAAATGCCGCTGCAAAAGGCGTGAACACAGGAAGCGACCTCGGCATTTCCGCCACAGTTGCGTCCGGTGTGGACACAACAATCCAGGCAAACACAACTAACATCATAGCCTCACCACTGACCAGCCCCGCAGCGGCACTGGCAGCCCAGAGCGCAGCTCTGAACCCGCTACCGGGAATCGTGACAGATCCTCTGTGGGCGAGAAATGCCGCCTCCGAGGATGCTTCGCTCACCCTGGGCAGCGCTCTTTTGACTCAAGCTCACTTGGCAACCGGGCTGCGCTTTGCTGAAAGTCTCTCCAATGGCATGGATGCCCTGGACTCCCTGCGGGAATTGGTACGAGTTCAGGCAAAACTTCCAGGCAGAAAAGTCGTTCTGTATTTAGCGGACGGATTGTCTTTACCGATGGATCGCCGGGATGCTGTGAACAGCGTAATCAGTTATGCCAATCAGATGGAAGTGGCGTTCTACGCTGTCGACACGCGCGGGCTAAGCGTTGACGATCCCATGGTGCGATCGCTTTCTGACCAGGAGCGAGTCGGAGCCGAGAGTTCAGTGAACAAGGTGAGTCCGCGCATGGGACACGTGGAGGATGACGACGTACAACTCGCCGCGACTTCCGACAAGCAACTGGCGATGAAGGAACTGGCGGAGTCGACCGGTGGGTTCGCCGTTACCAACACCAATGAGATCGCGCTGCCTATGCAACAAGTCATGGAAGACATTCGCACTCACTACGAGGCTGCCTACACGCCCTCTGCGAAGAATTATGATGGGCATTTCCGCAAGATTCAGGTGCGCATTACTCGCCCTCACGTCACCGTGCAGACCCGTTCCGGCTACTTTGCTGTGCCGGACATCAACGGGGAACCTCTGCAGCCGTTCGAAATGACCGCCTTGCATGCTATCAATGCCCGCCCGGCGCCGGTGGAATTCCCTTATCAGACAGCGCTGCTCAGGTTCCGGCCCAAAGCTGCTGCGGTCGACTACCAAATGGCCTTCGACCTCCCAGTTTCGAGCCTGCAGGTGGTCACGAACCCGAAAACCGGGCAGGGGCGAATTCGAGTGTCTGTGGTGGCGATGATCCACAAGAGTGACGGAGAAGTTGTGGGCAAAGTGAGCCGTGATCTGGTGCGCGAAGTATCGAAAGCCGAGCTGCCGCTTCTCGGAGATGATCACATTCTCTACGCCGAACCGATCGAATTGCCGGGGGGACATTATTTAATCGACACGGCGGTCACAGACGAACTGGCCGAGAAGACCACAGTGAAGCGAATTTCGGTTTTTGTCGATCCAGGAAAGGACTTCGGTGTGAGTTCGTTGGAACTAGTGCGAGGAGTTCAACCGTTGCCGGGACCGCGCGATCGCCTGGATCCATTCGAAACAGACTCCGGGCGTATCGTGCCGACACTCGCGGACTCAATGCCCTCTGGTAAACCGATCGATGTCTATTTTGTCGTTTACCCGACGACCGCATCTGAAGCCGAGCCCACGATCACTCTGCACCTATATCGAGATGGGCGCGACGTTGGACTAAAGACCCTGGCCTCGCCACAACGCCAAGCTGATGGTTCGATGCCCGTGCTTTTGCGGATCAATCCAGATCCTGGGCAGTGCGACATGGTAATCACTGCGCAGCAGGGACCTAGGACATCGGAAGCCACGCTCTCGGTGAAGATCACCGCCCGCGGAACTGCCAATCGGAATTAGTATGAGACCTCTATCTTGACTCCTTGCGGCTGGTCCGGTTTGCAGAACCTGCGGTATGCTGGTAATCATGCGTTTGGCACTCTTCCTCGCTTTGTTCGTGACCGTTTCTTCGGCCCAGGAGCGAGATCCCGACCGGCTTTTGAATGACGCGATTCAAGCACAACAGCGCGGCGATTATCAATCAGCCATAACGGAATATCACGAGCTGCTTAAGCTTCGTCCCGATAACGTCGAAGCCAAGGTGAATCTTGGCGCCGCTCTTTTGAATGGCGCGATCCAGGCACAACAGCGCGGCGATTATCAATTAGCCATAACGGAATATCGCGAGCTTCTTGCACTTCGTCCCGATAACGTCGAAGCCAAGGTGAATCTCGGCGCCGCTCTGGCGCACGTGAGCCAGTTCGATGAGGCCATCGCGATGTACCGATCCGCGCTTCCTTCCCTGAAGGACAAGAACCCGGTGCTCCTCAATCTTGGCCTTGCTTATTACAAGAAGGGGGACCTGGCGAATGCGCGCGAACAATTTGCAGCACTGCATCAATCGGCGCCAAACAACGTTCAAGCCGCGATTCTCCTGGCCGACACGGAGATCAAGTTGGGGGATGCCGAATCCGCCAGCGCCATGCTCGAACCGCTGGAGCAGGCGAATTCGCGGAATTCCGATTTCGACTACGTGCTCGGCTTGGCCTTGATCAAGTCCGGGCATCGGCGCGATGGTATTCCACGCATGGAGAAATCTGCCGAACTTGCAAAGAGCGGAGATGCATACATGCTTGCCGGGGCTGCGCTTATGGATCTCAACGAGTTCGAGCAAGCACGGCACGATCTGGAAACCGCACTACAGTTGGCTCCCACTCTGCGTGGTCTGCATACGCTGGTGGGGATGGCTAGAGATAAGACGGGCGATCAGAAGGAAGCCGAACCCGCATTCCGGCTGGCCATAAAGGAAAACCCGGATGATTTCGACGCCAATCTCTACTTGGGCGCGCTCCTCTATAAACGGCGCCAAATGGAGGAAGCGAGGGTCTATCTTGAGCAAGCGGTCAAGCTGAAACCTACGGACACGATGGCTCGCTACGAATCGGCGATGCTGAAAAGCACCTCCGGCGAATACGAAGCCGCCGCACGGGAACTTGAAGGGGTCATAAAGGACAATCCCGACTGGCTTGAGCCTCACGTGGAGCTCACTTCTCTGTACTACAAGCTACATCGGCCTTCCGATGGCGCCAAAGAGCGTGCCATCGTCGATCGGCTCACCGCCGAGCAGCAAGCCAAAGGGCCTGGCAAGTAGCCGCCGGCCCCGGTCAGGCTCCTGTGTACGCTCGTCCTCTGTCCACTGGCAGGTTTCTTGATTCAACAGGTCGTGCAGCGAACCAACAGTGCCGCATTTTTCTTAGAGGCGAGAAGGTAGGCCCGGCTACTTCTTCGATTGTGATTCGGTAACCTCAATACGACGATCCGCATCGACGCCGCGTAGCGTTTGGACCGCACCCGACGGCCAATGGATCTCAATTTCTTCAACGCGACGGTCAGGTCCGAGACCGAAGTGAACGGGACCGTCACTGGATGACGCATAACCGACACTGGTGGTCATGTGGTTGTATTGCACGCCACTTTTCGTGACAACTTTGATGCGGGCACCGATACCGTCGCGGTTGCTCTTCGTTCCACGCAGAGCGATATCCAGCCAGTGGCCAGACTTCTGGCTGCGGTTCATCCAGATCTCGGCGTCCCTGTCAATCGCGCTGACCACGACATCGACCCTTCCGTCCCCATCCAAATCGCCGAAGGCGCAGCCGCGATGGCGGGCAGCCGGCGAGGAAGTGAATCCCGCCTTTTCGGTCAGCGCGACCCACTTTCCGCTGCGGCCGGGATTGCGGAACACCGCGTTATATTGATCAATCGGCTGACCCGGCAGAGGTACCGACTGCACGTGACCGCCGCTCACGAATAAGTCTTTCCACCCGTCATTGTCGAAATCATATAAACCCGCACAATAACCGGACATCTGCAGACTGGCCTCATGCATTCCACTCTCGGTCGTGATTTCCCGAAAACTGCCCTTCCCGGTGTTCTGGAACAGCGGGAAAGTCTGACTCATCAGGGCGGCAAAAGCGATGTCGGGATAGCCGTCGTTGTTGAAGTCACGAAAATCGACACCCATGCCGGAGATGAAACTCCCATCTTCCGTCAAGGCCACTCCGGTTTCGAAGGCAACTTCATCGAACTTGTTTCCCAAATTGTGAAAGAGCGAGTTGTAGGAAGCGTCATTGGTGACAAACAGATCCGGACGGCCGTCAAGATCATAGTCGGCCATACCCGCGCTCATTCCTTTGCCGACGTGATCGCGAATTCCCCATTCTTTGGAGACATCCCGAAAGGTGCCGTCGCCGTTGTTTAAGAAGAGCTGATTCGGCTGGCCCTTAAAGAACTTGGGGTGGCAGTAGTCTCCCACCCGATCGAACTCGCACCGGCGTTCCGCGTAATAGGTCCACTGCAGGTAGTTGACGACGAACAGATCGAGCAGGCCGTCGTTATTCACGTCGACCCAGACGGCAGTGATCGCCCACCAGGGACCAAATTCGGGATCAGGATGATTCAACGAAGCGTCCAGGCCGGATTTCACGGTGACGTCAGTGAAGGTGCCGTCGCCGTTGTTGTGGTAGAGGGTGCTGTGGTGCACTCCGGCGACAAATAGATCGGGATGCCCGTCATTGTCATAGTCTCCAACCGCAACTCCCATATCGTATCCAGTGCCGGCCAGACCGGCCGCGTCAGTCACGTCGGTAAAGACGCCATTGCCATCGTTGCGGAAAAGGCGATTGCGGAATTTGGGCGAGTCCTTTTTCAGCGTGGCTACGTTGGCACCATTCGTAAAGAAAATGTCTGGACGTCCGTCGCCGTTGTAGTCGAAGATGGCAACTCCGCCCAGCATGGTCTCGGGCATATTTTTTGCGGGAGTGACGCCATTCTCCAATCGGAACGGAATCTTCCTAAGCTCAAACTCGATGGGAGCGCCCGCTAACGAACCCTGCCCGGAGAAAGACGGAAGAACGGGAAGTGAACCAAGGAGCAGGAGTAACCCCGAACGCAAACCGAACTTTGCGAAAAACCTTTCATTCATTGGGCACAGCCGTGACCAACTATGACCTTCTCACTGCACGAATGTTGCGATGCTCTGTGCTGGGAGGGTATACACAAATTGATTGCCGGCCACGCTGACTGCGCTTTGCTGCGCCACCGTTGCCGTCGCCGTCGTAAGATACGGAGTCATGGTGGTGAGGGTCTGATTCTGAATGGTGAAGGTCTGGTCCACATCGGTCGAACTCATGTTGATGGCTACAATCACGAAGTGGCCGCTCCCCTTGTACGCCGAAACGAAAACATTCACGGAGGGGTTGGAGGTCACGTTGCTGCGAACGTAACCGGGCCGAACGAAGCGTGAGAACTGCGCCATCGCCCACCCGTAGTAAGTGGGAATATTATTCGTGTCGACGAGTCCGTAGTTGGTAGTGCTGCTGTTCGGGCTCGGAATCCAGTCCGCCACCCACCACCATACGTAGGCGTTGTAATTACCCACCGTGAGGGAGTTGTGAATCTCCGCCGCAGCCTGCAACGCGTCCGCAATCGCCGGTTGCGCGCCTGCTGGGCTGAGGTAGTGCTCCGTCATCCACACGTCCTTCCCGGCGTTCACCGCGTTAGCGTAGTACGACGGAGACGTCCCGTAGATGTGTCCCGCAATAATGCCGATGTTCCCCACTGCGTTTGGATCGCTCAGCGCCGGGTCGGAATAGGAGGTGGTGAAGCTTTCTGACTCCGGCATGATCAGTCTGGTGGTCAGCACAGAAGAGTTGTTCGCCACCCAAGTGTCCATCTGGGCCGGTGTCCATACGCACGACTCGTAGTTCACATTGGCGTCGGGCTCGTTTT
>Ga0209517_10005744_pt1 | contig 15632 bp, 16 predicted proteins | sample PeaSoiMetSII2010_FD_187695 | JGI IMG/M metagenome (GOLD analysis project Ga0209517, IMG submission 187695) | Peat soil microbial communities from Weissenstadt, Germany - SII-2010 (SPAdes) (version 2) | ecosystem: Environmental > Terrestrial > Soil > Wetlands > Peat | place: Germany... | reverse complement strand
CAAGCATGCGCGGAGTGAATGGTTGAGATGGCACGTGATGCGATCCCGGACGTCCTCAGGCCCTGGTATTCGGGCGCTGCGGCGGCAGGCCGATCCACACCCGGCCGGCGAATTCCTCGGCTTGCTTGGCGAGCGCGTACGCGAAATGCGCGCTCTCTGCGGCATGTCGCGAAGGCAGCTTGCGGCTAGATCAGGCATTTCCGAGCGTTATGTCGCGCAGATCGAGGCCGGCCGGGGCAACGTTTCGATCGTGCTGCTGCTTCGGATCGCATACGCCATCCGCTGCGCGCAGGACAACGCGGCCTGACCTTGTGTTGCAACGCAAGGCGACCGCGATGGGATTCGCCTCACAATTGATCACTTCTTCTCATGCTTATCGCTGATGATGTCGGCAACGACCGCGCCCATGACAAGGGCGCCGCCAATAAGCGCCCTCGGCGCCGGAGTTTCCTGGAACGCCAACCATATCCAGAAGGGCATCAGGGGTGTCTCGATCGTCGCGATCAGGGATGCCTGTCCGGATGGCAACAAACGCGAGCCAAGCACGAATAGGGTCAGACCCAACGCGACCTGGAAGAACCCGAACATCGCGAGGATAACCAAATCGACCCCGGCCACGCTTTCGATTCCCTGGGCAAAGGGAATGCTGACGATGCTACCGAGGATATTCGATGCCGCTGCGGCGGTCACCATCGACGCGTTCTTGTACCGCCGCACGGTGACTGTCATCGCTGCAAGCGAAAGCGTCATCAGGCAGGTCAGCGCGATGCCGAGCATATCTGGACCGGCGCGCACATCGCCAACGATGATCGCGACACCGCACATCGCCAAGGAACTGGCCAGCAAGGTCTGCCATCGGGAGGCTTCCTGAAGCCATATCCAGGCGATCGTCGCAGCGACGAAGGGTTGGGTTGCAATGATGATCGCCACGTTCGAGACGCTGGTCAGTTGTAGCGCCGGGATGAAGCACACCATGGCGACTGTGAGCAGGGAGGCAACGAGCCAGCCGCTTCCGCCCATGTTCGCCAAGTCCCGCAGCCCGGTTCGGCCCTGCGTCAGCACCATCATCACGGCGATGAACCCGCCTCCGAACAATCCGCGCCAGAACAGGATGGTCCAGGAATCGAAGTCAAGTAGTCGCGTGAACAAAGGCGCCGTGCTCCAAGCGATCGCGGCGGCGACCACAAGGGCAATGCCGTGATAATGCTGCGAGTGCGCGCGATCTCGAGAAAAGCGATTCACATCGAGCGACCAGCACGCGCTTCCACATTGGCTATTCGCTCCGGCACGCCGAACTCCCTGCGGCATATCTCGGCGAGGATCGCGATACCTTCGCGGATTTGTTCATGGGAGGGGCTTGCAAAGCACAGCCGCAAGCGGCTGCCGGCATAGGCCTTGTCGGTCGACCATTCCGGCCCCGGATTGACCGCGACACCGGCGGCGAGCGCGGCCTGATAGAGCTTCAGCGTGTCCACATTACCGGGGAGTTTGAGCCACAGGAAAATGCCGCCCTTGGGAGGCTCGAATTCGGCCGACGTGCCGAACTGCTCGCCAAGCGCCTCCGTCAGCGTATCGAGCTTGGCGTGCAAGCCGCGTGTCAGCTCCGGCACATGCCTTTCAAAATGCGGCACGCAATATTCGGCGAGCACCATTTGCTCGAGCGCGCCGCTGCCGGCGTCGGTTTTCAGCGCCAGCATGCGCGACAGGGCGCTCCAGGGTGCGACGATGAACCCCACTCGCAGCGCCGGCGCAATCGATTTGGAGAACGAACCGATGTGGATGACGTTTTGGGTTTTGCTCATGGCGTAGAGCGCGGGCGGGCGATGGCCGTCCCAGATCAGGTCGGCATAGCAATCGTCCTCGAAAATCGGCACGCCATATTGTTCGGCAAGGTCGAGGAGTTCGACACGCCCCCCCTCGGGCATGATCGTGCCGGTCGGGTTCTGCACGGTTGGGATGGTGTAGATGTATTTCGGCGTGATACTGCGGCGTTTGAGGTCGGCGAGCGTATCCGCCAGAATGTCCATACGCATGCCGTCGCCGTCGAGCGGAATTCCGATCGTATGGACGCCGAGCCGCGTCAGCCGGGTCAGCGCGCCCTGATAGGTATCGCGCTCGACGATGACGGTGTCGCCGCGGGCGAGCAGCGTCGCGTTGACGAGGTCAAGCGCCTGCAGCGAGCCCGAGACGATCAGAATGTCGTCGGCGGTGCAGGCGATGCCGGCGTCGCGCTTTAGTTTCGCAGAGAGAAACTGGCGCAAGGGAAGGTAGCCCTGGGGGCCGCTCGCCAGCCCATAGGTGGCGAGCGTCTTGCCTTCGCGCCTGAGCACGGCATTTACCGCTTCGATCAGGCCATCGACCGGGACCTGGTCGGGATCGTTGTTGCCGCCGACGAAGCTGAATTTGGCCAGCCCCGTCCATTTCGCCGCGGCCGCGGGTAAACCCGCAGGCAGCAAGGGCGTGAAGTCGAATGTTGCGGCGGTCACGGGCGCCATCTCCCTTGTTCTTTGTTGGTTCCGACCTTATGCAAGTATCCAGACTTTGTCGCCACCGTATCGCTACGCCACGGGAGCCTTTCTGCCCTGCGTTATGAAGCTGGCGCGGGCTTTCGAGTCCGGTTAATGCTCGCCACGCGCAAAGTGAGACCCTTGAATGGCCGATCCGATCCAGGAAGTTCTGCATGCTTTCGCCAGCGGCGAGCTCGTGGTCGTTACCGACGACGATGATCGCGAAGGCGAGGGCGATCTGATCGTCGCGGCGTCGCTTTGCACCGCCGAGAAGATGGCCTTCATCATCCGCCACACCTCGGGCATAGTCTGCGCGCCGATCACCACCGAAGACGCGCGCCGGCTACGGCTCGACCCGATGGTCGCGCATAACGAATCCAACCACACCACCGCCTTTACCGTCTCGATCGACTACAAGCCTGACGGCGGCACCGGAATTTCGGCGGACGAGCGTGCCTCTTGCTGCCGGGCGCTGGCCAACCCGAATGCCGGCGCCAACGATTTCGCGCGGCCCGGCCACGTGTTTCCGCTGATCGCGCGGGACGGCGGCGTGCTGTTGCGCTCGGGCCATACGGAGGCCGCCGTTGACCTCTGCAAGTTAAGCGGCCTGCCACCGGTCGGCGTCATCAGCGAGCTGATGAACGACGACGGAACGGTCATGAAGGGCGAGCAGGTGGCGAAGTTCGCCAAGGCCAACAAACTCAAGCATGTCACCATCGCCGGCATGATCGCCTACCGCCAGGCGCGGGAAAAGCTGATCGAACGCGTCTCCACCTTCACCGCGGAAAGCCCGATCGGGCCGTTGCAGGGTTATGCCTATCGCTCGCCGTTCGATGAGATCGCGCATGTGGCGTTCGTCTATAACGGCGTCGGCGACGGCAAGAACGTGCTGACCCGTTTTCACAAGCCCAATATCGTGAGGGACATTTTCACCGGGCCGAAACACATGCAGTCCGTGCTCGCCCATTTCAAGAAGAACGGCAGCGGCGTTTTGGTGTATTTGCGCGATGGCGCTGCCGGCGTTCCGGTCTCGCCATTGCCCGAGGAAAAAACCGCGGAGGCCGACCGCAACAAGCAATGGCGCGAAGTCGGCGTCGGCGCGCAGATCCTCAGGGATCTCGGCGTCACCTCGATCCGGAATCTGACGTCGTCGGTGCACGACTACAAGGGCTTGTCAGGTTTCGGCATCGAGATCGTGTCCAGCGAACAGCTTGAGGGATGACATTGTCGATGTCATTCCGGGACGGCTCGAAGAGCCGGACCCGGAATCTCGAGATTCTCCGATGTGCAATTGCACATCGTAGTTCGCGCATTCGCCCGCCCCGGAATGACGAAGACAGGGATTCATTGCGCTTCTGCGCTTATCGCTTTAAAATATAGACAATGATACGAAAGGAATTTCCATGAGCGTACGCCCTCAAGCCAAGGACAAGCCGTCCCCGGTGAGTTTCCGGTGGGACGATCCGTTCCTGCTCGACGAGCAGCTCACCGAAGACGAGCGCATGATCCGCGACACCGCGCGCGCCTATGCGCAGGACAAGCTCATGCCGCGCGTCACCAAGGCCTATCTGGAAGAAAAGGTCGATCGCGACATTTTCCACGAGATGGGTGAACTCGGCCTGATCGGCATCACCTTGCCGGAAGAATATGGCTGCGCCAATGCGAGCTACGTCGCCTATGGGCTGGTGGCGCGCGAGATCGAGCGCGTCGATTCCGGCTACCGCTCGATGAACTCCGTGCAATCGTCGCTGGTGATGCATCCGATCTATGCCTATGGCGATGAGAACCAGCGCAAGAAATATTTGCCCAAGCTTGCGACCGGCGAGTGGGTCGGCTGCTTCGGGCTGACCGAGCCGGATGCCGGCTCCGATCCCGGCGGCATGAAGACCCGCGCCGAAAAGACGTCCGACGGCTACCGGCTGACCGGTTCCAAGATGTGGATTTCCAACGCGCCGATCGCCGACGTGTTCGTGATCTGGGCGAAGTCGTCCGAGCACAATAACCAGATCCGCGGCTTCATTCTCGAAAAGGGCATGAAGGGCCTTTCGGCGCCGAAGATCACCGGCAAGCTGTCCTTACGTGCTTCCGTCACCGGCGAAGTCGTGATGGAAGGCGTCGAGGTGCCGGAGAGTGCGCTGTTGCCCAACGTGTCCGGCCTGAAGGGGCCGTTCGGCTGCCTCAACCGCGCCCGTTACGGCATTTCCTGGGGCGCGATGGGGGCGGCGGAAGACTGCATGCACCGCGCGCGGCAATACACGCTCGACCGCAAGCAGTTCAACCGGCCGCTTGCCGCAACCCAGCTCGTGCAGAAGAAGTTGGCGGACATGCAGACCGACATCGCGCTCGGCCTGCAGGCCTCGCTCCGCGTCGGCCGGCTGATGGACGAAGGCAAGATGGCGCCGGAGATGATCTCGATCGTCAAGCGCAACAATTGCGGCAAGGCGCTCGACATCGCCCGCACCGCGCGCGACATGCACGGCGGCAACGGCATCCAGATCGAATACCACGTGATGCGGCACACCGCGAATTTGGAAACCGTGAATACCTATGAGGGTACTCACGACGTCCACGCGCTGATCCTCGGCCGCGCCATCACGGGCATTCAGGCGTTTTCGTAAATAACGGACCTCATCCTTAGGAGCCCGCGCTTCGCGGGCGTCTCGAAGGATGGCCGCGCAAAAGACTTTGCCCGATGCTTCGAGACGGCCCTGCGGGCTCCTCAGCATGAGGGTTCGGTGGAGGCGCGATAGCACATACAGGCTCCAGGCATGGCCGAAAACGACGACGTCCCGTTCAACCGCAACTTCCCGCTCAAGCCGGGCGTGGTCGAAGAGGTGCGGCCCGGCGTGCGGCGGATTCTCTGCAACAATCCGAGCCCGTTCACCTTCACCGGCACGCTGAGTTACATCGTCGGCCGCGGCAAGGTCGCGATCATCGACCCCGGGCCTGCCGATGAGGCCCATGCGAAAGCGCTGCTCGATGCCGTACGGGGTGAAACCGTGACCCATATTCTGGTCACCCACACCCACCGCGACCACTCGATGAATACCGCGCCGATCAAGGCGGCAACCGGCGCCACCGTCTATGCCGAGGGCCCGCATCGCGCCTCGCGGCCGCGCTTCGAGAGCGAGAAGCACAATCCGGAATCGGGCGCTGACCGCAATTTCAGGCCGGACGCGCTGGTGAAGAACGGCGACGTGATCGAGGGGGCCGGCTGGAAACTGGAAGCCGTGGCAACCCCCGGCCACACCGCCAATCACCTGGCGTTCGCCTGGCCGGAGCGAAAAATGCTCTTTGTTGGCGATCATGTGATGGGCTGGTCGACCTCGATCGTGGCGCCGCCGGACGGCTCGATGGTCGACTACATGGCCTCGCTCGAAAAGCTCACGGCGCGGAACGAGAATCTGTATTTTTCGGGTCACGGCCCGGAAATTCCGGAAGGTCCGCGCTATGTGCGCTTCCTGATCCGCCACCGCCAGGCGCGGGAAGCCTCGATCCTGCACCGCCTCTCAAAGGGCGAGGCGGATATTCCGAACATCGTGCGCGCCATCTATATCGGCATCGATCCGCGGCTGACGAACGCTGCCGGCTATTCCGTGCTGGCGCATCTGGAGGATCTGGTCGGGCGCGGCATCGTCGCGACCGACGGCGACCCGGTGATCGGGGGGACTTATCGGTTGGCGGGTTCTTAGCTGACGTCGTTCCGGGGCGATGCCAACGGGTCCGCGCTTAGCGCGGCCCGACGACAGGCTCCGCATCGAACCAAGATCGCTTAGGCCGGCACCAACCGCTTAACGTTGATCGCCCGCTTGCGAACCTGCGCCAAGTCGTAATTCATCTGCATCCGGAGCCAGGTGTCGGCGGTGCTGCCGATCGCCTTCTCAAGCTTCACGGCCATTTCCGGCGTGATACCGCTCCGCCCTGCAATCAGATTATGAAGCTGCTGCCGCGTGATGCCGAGGCCTTTTGCGGCATCTACAATCGAAACGTCGATATCGTCGAGCGTGTCACCAATCAGCTCGCCGGGGTGGGGTGGATTTTTCATCTCCATGTTTTTTCTCCCTCAGTGATAGTCCACAAGGTCAACATCGGATGCCTTGCCATCCTCGAACCGAAAAATAATCCGCCAGTTCGCCCGCACGGTCATGGCCCAAAAGCCTTTCAGGTCGCCTTTCAATGGATGAAGCCCGAAGGTCGGCAGGCGCAACGCTTCGATTGTTTCCGCCGCATGCAGCACCGCTAAAATCTGCCTGATCTTGCGCAGATGTTCGGCGCTGACACCTCTGGCGTTGTCATCTTCGAAAAGCCGCCGCAGGCCTTTATGCTTGAAACTCTCGATCATTATTCCCCGATCGTTACGCTAGGCTATGTAAAACGCAATTTTACATATGTCAAATGATATTTTACACATTTACACAAAACCGCCTTTCTCGCTGCCAAGAACCTCGCGCAACAGTTTCTGGATTCCAAGTTCGCGCTCACGCCCGCCGCAGAATGACGAAGACGTCACTTCTTCACCACCTTCGGCGGAGTTTTGGTGGGCACCGCCGGTTTCTTCACCGCCGGCTTGAGGCTCTCATTGTCGGCGGCATTGTTGATGTCGTCGATCAGCTTGCGGACGCGTGCGGCGTTGCTGCCGAGGTCGCTCTCGAAATAGCGGGATGCCGAGCGGATATCGACGCGGGAATCCTCGCCGTCCGGCGTTACGCGGATCGACACGTCCTCGCGGAATCCCATGATCGGCGTGCGCGCCACCGCCTCGATGCGGCCGATCCGGCGCGGCAGCTGCGGGGCGCGCTCGTCGATCACAAGCCATTTGCGCTTGGCAACGAGCTGGAGCGTGATCTCATAGGCCCGCTGCACGGGAACCTCGAGTTCGACCGTCTCGATATCCGGGTAGGCGATCCGCTGCTGCTCGGCCGAATACAACCCGGCATAGACGGCGGTGTTGGCGCCGTCGCCGGTGCGCAGCCGCGCCAGCGCCTCGAAGCGCGGCGGATCGATGGGGTCGGTGGTGATGTCGTGGATCGACGGCAGCTTGCGGTATTGCAGGCCGAGATAGGCGGGATAGGCGAGCAACGCCGCGTCGATCAGGAACGCCAGCAGGATGCGGCTCACGCCGCGCGAGCCGTTTTGCCAGATCTCGGCAGCGCCAGCGAGGCCGACCAGGATGGAGAGGCCGGCGCAGGCCAGCGCGCCGAAGAAGGTCGCCAGTGCCGGCTTTATTTCGAGAAAGCCGAAGCGGACGATGATGATCGAGACCAGCACCGCGACGACCGAAAATACCGCCAGGTTGCGCGACCAGGACGCAAGGCGCGACACGGGCTCCGATTGATAGGGAGCGGAAAACCTGCGGGCCATCGCTTCAATTCTGCCGGGTTGCGGGAACTGCCAGGCCAAACGGGCCGGCTCTCAAGCTGGCCCGTTTGAGACCACGCCCGTACGCCAAATTCAAGATGCTTTGGACGACTACGTTCTCTTGTGGCCTCATGGTTCGAGACGGGCGGCGTTGCCGCCCTCCTCGCCATGAGGGTCTCTTAGGACCTCATCCTGAGGAGGCGGCAAAGCCGCCGTCTCGAAGGATGAAGCCACTAACGTCGAAACGATTTACGCCGCCGCGTTCGGGAAGCTGTAGGCCTTGAACTGGTCGCGCAGCGCGGTTTTCAGGATCTTGCCCGTGGCGGTGTGCGGAATGGCGTCGACGAACTGAATGTCGTCCGGCATCCACCATTTGGCGATCTTGCCATCCATGAATTTCAGGATTTCCTCGCGCGTGGCGTTCTGGCCGGCCTTGAGCTGGATGATCAAAAGCGGACGCTCGTCCCATTTCGGATGGTGAACGCCGATCACGGCGGCTTCGGCGACCGCCGGGTGGCCGACAGCGAGGTTCTCGAGATCAATCGACGAAATCCATTCGCCGCCGGATTTGATCACGTCCTTGGAGCGATCGGTAATCCGCATGTAGCCGAACTTGTCGATGGTGGCGACGTCGCCGGTGTCGAAAAAACCGTCTTCGTCGAGAATGTTGGCGTCGACGTGGAAATAGGCCTTCGAGACCGCGGGGCCCGCGACTTTCAGCCGGCCGAAGGTCTTGCCGTCCCACGGCAGTTCCTTGCCGGCATCGTCGGTGATCTTCATCTGAACGCCGAACGGCGGGTAGCCCTGGGTCTGGAGAATGTCGAGCCGGGCCTCGCCGGTGAGTTCGCTGAAGGGCGGCTTCAGCGCCGCCAGCGTGCCGATCGGGCTCATCTCGGTCATGCCCCAGGCATGGCGCGTCGTCACGCCCATGTCGACAAACGACTTGATCATCGTGCGCGGCATCGCCGAGCCGCCGCACACCACCATTCGCAAGTGCGGCAGTTTCAGATTGTTGGCGGCCATGTGGGTGAGCAGCATCAGCCACACCGTGGGAACACCGGCGGTATGGGTCACCTTTTCGGTTTCCAGGAGCTCGAACACTGACGCGCCGTCGAGTTTCGCGCCGGGCAGCACCAGCTTGGTGCCCATCGAGGGCGCGGAGAAGGCGATGCCCCAGCTATTGGCGTGGAACAGCGGAACCACCGGCAGCATGGTGTCGCCGGCGTTCGCGCCGAGGGAATCGCCGGTATTGGCCATCAGCGCGTGCAGCACGTTGGAGCGGTGCGAATACAACACGCCCTTGGGATCGCCCGTGGTTCCCGAGGTGTAGCACATGGCGGCGGCGGTATTTTCATCGAAGGTCTTCCACTTGAAGTCGCCGTCGGCCTCCGCGATCCAGTCTTCATAGGCGACCGCGTTCTTCAACGTGGTCTTGGGCATATGCGTCTTGTCGGTGAACACGATGTAGCGCTCGACGCTCGGAAGCTTGTCGGCGATCTTTTCCAGTATCGGCACGAAGGTGATATCGGTCATCACCACGCGGTCCTGGGCGTGGTTGATGATCCAGGCGATCTGATCGGGAAACAGCCGCGGATTGACGGTATGGCAAATCGCGCCGATACCCATGATGCCGTACCATGCCTCGAGATGGCGCCAGGTGTTCCACGCGATGGTGGCGACGCGGTCGCCGAGCTTGATGCCGTCCCGATCCAGCCGTTGCGAGATCTTCAGCGCGCGCTTGTGGATTTCGGCATAATTGGTGCGGTGGATGGGACCTTCGACCGACCGTGTGACGACTTCCTGAGTGCCATGGATTGTCGCCGCGTGTTCGAGAATTCGGTGACAAAGCAAAGGCCAGTCTTGCATCAACCCGAGCATAAGGACGTCCCTCCTGAAATGTGCGATCGCTTTCCGCGGTTCTTTTGCGGAATTGGCGTGAAGTTTAGCGCGCCGAATGCGCGCCGCAAATGGTCTTGTCGCGGGCGGGGCGGCCGCGAAGGGGCAATGGTTACCGCAGCCGCGGCGTTCCTCCTGCTTTGCTGGCATGCAAGCCCGGCTGCGGCGGTGCCGTTGCCGAAACCCCGGCCGGCCCAGGCGCCGGCCGCTAGCCCCGATCGGCCTGCCGCCGCCCAGGAGGCACCCCGGGATGCAGACAAGCCCGCCGCAGGGCCACCCGCGTCCCCACCCTCCGCTTGCCGGCTGGCGCTCACCGAGGCGGTTGCGATCGCCCCCAGCATTCCCGACATCCATGGCCCCGGCGGCTGCGGCGGAGAGGACCTGGTGCGGCTGGAGGCCGTGGTCCTGCCCGACAAGCATCAGGTCGCGGTCAAGCCCGCGGCGATCCTCCGGTGCGCGATGGCTTCCGCGGTCGCCGATTGGGTTCGCGCCGACATGACGAGGCTTGCCAAGAGTCTCGGCAGCGTCATCACCGACCTCGACAATTTCGATTCGTTCGAATGCCGGGGCCGCAACCGGATCGTCGGCGCGCAGCTTTCCGAACACGGCCGGGCCAATGCGCTCGACATTCGTGCCTTCAAACTTGCCAACGGCCGGTCGATCTCGCTCACTGATCGCACGGTGCCGCGGGAGTTGCGCGAGGCCGTGCTGCATTCGGTGTGCGCGCGGTTTTCCACGGTGCTGGGGCCGGGCTCGGACTGGTATCACGAGGACCACATCCATCTCGACCTGATGGAGCGGCACAACAACTACAGGATATGCCAGTGGAACGTATGGGACCCGCTGCCGGCCGTTGCGCCGATGCTGCCGGCCGCGCGTCCCGAGGGCGCGCCGCCGCGCGAGATCGCCGCCGAACCTGACACCGCGAAACCGGATTTTCGGTGAGGCGGAACCTTCTGCAACGCCGCCAACAGAGAAGCCGCCAACGAAAAAGCGCCGGTAAGACCGGCGCTTTGTTCCTTCAAAACCGAAGTGGCCCGTTACTGGACCGTTCCGTAATTGGAGTTTCCGCCCAGCGCCATGTGCGAACTGGAGCCAAAGGGCGAGTCGCCATGGTGCGGTGCCAGCACCACAACAATGGTGCCCATCTTCACCCGGTTATACAGGTCGATCACGTCCTCGTTCGTCATCCGGATGCAGCCGGAGGAGATTGACGATCCGATATATTCCGGCTGGTTGGTGCCGTGAATCCGAAACAGCGTGTCCTTGCCGCCCGAGTACAGATAAAGCGCTCGCGAGCCCATCGGATTGTCCGGACCCGGCGCTACGAAGGTGGGTACGCCGAGGCGCTCGATTTCGCTCTTTGTCGGGTGCCAGGGCGGCCACTCGGCCATGCTGCCGATCTTGGCGATGCCCGACCACGCCATGGCTTCCTCGCCGACGGTGATGCCGTAGCGGATCGCCTTGCCGTCGTTCAGCACGAAATAGAGGAAGTGGTTGTCGGAATCGACCACGATCGAGCCGGGCGCTTCCTTGCGTTGAAATTCGACGATTGCGCGGCGGAAGTTTTCCGGCGGCTGCACATTCTCGTAGCGAATCTTCGCCAGCAATTCCTTGTCGCGCTGCTTGAAGGCGCTCGTGTTGGTCGCCTCATAGGTCGCAGTTTCCACGCAACCCGAGAGCAGCAGGCCAGCAGCCAGAATACCCAGTGTCAATTTCAGCGACGACATCTTGTATGTCCAATCGAAGGCCTTGCGCACGCGGCGCCAACAATGCGCCTCAAACGCCACGAGTCCGTTATTAGCATTACCATTATCGTCGAAATTGGCAATAATTCCAGCGCTCAGATGCTTGTCCCGCACTGCGGCAGGTCGGCTGTGTCTTTTTTGCCGCAAATCCTTGCGTGGCGGTCTATTCTTGGGCATTCGCATGGGCCTCTGCCGGATCCCCGCCACGCTCCGGCCACCGGGAAGCCGCAAACCGCGAGGGGATCCACCGGCCGGTCATGAAAGGCTTGCCAAAATCGAGCTATTTCTTGTTGGTTAATTTGCCTTTCCCAGTCTGGAGTTGCCCATGTTCTCGGTGTTCGTGCCTTCCGAATCCTCGCTGAAAAAGGCCACGATCACCGATCTAGACACCCTCCCGGAGAGCGCGGTCTGGGTCGACCTTGTGAAGCCGACCGCGGTCGAGGACAAGGCGGTGGAGCGACTGGCCGGGATAGCGGTGCCGACCCGGGAGGACATGCAGGAGATCGAGATTTCCAGCCGGCTCTACATCGAAAACGGCGCCCGCTACATGACCGCCACCCTGATGTGTGCGGCGGACACCGAAAATCCGCGCACCACGGCGGTCACCTTCATCCTCGCCAACCATCGCCTGGTGACCGTGCGCTACGACGAACCGAGGCCGTTCGTGCTGGTGGAAAACAAGCTGGCGCGCTCGTGCGCCTCCGGGATTACCGGCGAAATGGTCCTGATGGAATTGCTGGATGCGGTGATCGACCGCAACGCCGACATTCTGGAACGCGCCGGCAGCGACATGGACGCGATCAGCCACAACATTTTCGAACCCGAGGGCGCGGCGCGCACCGGTCACGCCAAGCGCTATTCCGACATCCTGATCGCGATCGGGCGCAAAGGCGATCTGACCTCGAAAGTGCGGGAGAGCCTGGTCTCGATCGGACGGGTGGTGACGTTCGTTGCGGCCGCGGTCGACGGTGTCAAATGGTCCAAGGACATGCGCGAGCAGCTCAAGACCATGCAGCGCGATGTGACCTCGCTGACCGACCACGCCTCTTACCTCTCCAACAAGATCACCTTCGTGCTCGATGCGATGCTTGGCGTCGTCAATCTCGAGCAGAACAACATCATCAAGCTGTTTTCGGTGATGGCGGTGGTGCTGATGCCGCCGACCCTGATCGCCTCGATCTACGGCATGAATTTCAAAATAATGCCGGAGCTGGAATGGGAGCATGGCTATCCGCTCGCGGTGGTGATGATGGTGCTCGCCGCGGTCGGGCCCTACCTGATTTTCAAATGGAAGAAGTGGCTGTAGGCAGATCGCCCGCTCGCTCGGCCAGCGTTAAGAAAGTGCGGCACGTTGCCGGACTCCGGCGTGAATTGCTCCGCTAAAATTTGAGCCTTGGACTGAACGTTTGTTCGACGCCTTTCTGCGATAACACTCGCATGATCGCGAGGACAGCAATGGTTGAGAAAGTCATAATGCAGGCGCGGAACGTCGTCGACTTCGCCAGCTACCAGCAGGGCCGCAACGTTGTCGGCAGGGCGCAGGCGATTTCGGCGCGAACCTGCCGGCATTGCGGCGCTGCGCTGTCGGACGGCGAGAGGGAAGATGAGTGTTCCAGCATCGCCAATATGGAGGCATCGCTGCGCTTGCAGGCCGCGCAAATCCTGCGTGGATTGATTTGAGGTGCCGCCGCATCTGCTAACCTCATCCTGAGGCACCTAAACGTGCTGGCCGCCGTTGATGTGGATCTCGGCGCCGTTTACGTAAGAACTCGTCTCCGTGCACAGCACATAGATAATCTTGGCGACTTCGTCCGGCGTCCCGAGCCGATGTAGCGGAATCTGCTGTTCGACGATCTTCTCGGTACCCGGCGAAAGGATCGAGGTGTCGATCTCGCCCGGCGCGATCGAATTGACGCGCACGCCGATGCGGCCGAAATCCGAGGCCATCTCGCGGGTAAGGGAAGCCAGCGCCGCCTTCGAGGTCGCGTAGGCCGCGCCGGCGAAAGGGTGCACCCGGGAGCCCGCGATCGAGGTGACGTTGACCACCGAGCCCTTCGCCGCCGTCAACTCCTCGATCAGCCCGCGCGCCATCATGATCGGCGCGAAGAAATTGACCCTGAACACATGGCTCCAGGTCTCGAGATCGGTATTGATCGAGCCGAGCCGGGCGCCGCCTTCCGCCTTTGGCGAGATCGCGGCGTTGTTGACCAGCGCATGCAGCATGCCGCCTTCCAGGCGCTGGCGGATTTCCGAAATCGCGCGGGCGGTGTCGTCGTGGTCGGCGAGGTCGACCTGGATGTGATCCTCAGGCCCTGCGCCCCACGGGCATTCTTCCGGAAAGGGATGACGCGAACAGGTGATGACGCGCCAGCCGGCCGAGGAAAAGCGGATCACCGTCGCATGGCCGATGCCGCGGCTGGCACCGGTCAGAAGCAGCGTACGCCGCGGTCCGTTGTTGGATGAAGTGGGCATAAACGGTTCTCTTGTCCTCCGTCATGCCCGGCTCGCGCCGGGGCATGACGGTTTCTTCAGGGGTAAAGCCGCGTCTTGGACCAGGCCTGGTCCGCAGCGTCGCGGCGGAATTCGATGCGGTCGTGCAGGCGGAACGGGCGGTCGTGCCAGAATTCGAACCGCAACGGCTCGATGCGCCAGCCGCTCCAGCCGGGCGGGCGCGGCACCTCGCCGATTATGTATCTGGCGGCCACTTTCGCGACGGCCTGTTCAAAGGCAAACCGGCTTTCCAGGGGCTGCGACTGTTTGGAGGCCCAGGCGCCGATTTGGGCCTGCTTCGGCCGGGTGGCGAAATAGGCGTCGGCCTCGGCGTCCGTCACTGTCGACACGATGCCGCGGATGCGCACCTGCCGGCGCAGCGATTTCCAGTGAAAAAGTAACGCCGCCTTAGGATTTGCAGCAAGTTCGTGACCCTTTTGGCTGGCGATGTGGCTGTAGAACACGAATCCTTCCGCGTCGTAGCCCTTCATCAGCACCATCCGCAGGTCGGGCAGGCCGTCGAGGTCGACGGTTGCGAGCGCCATGGCGTTGGGGTCGTTCGGCTCGGCCTTCACCGCTTCCGCAAACCAGTCGCCGAACAGCGCAAACGGCTCCTCGGCCGCGGTGAAATCACCGGATGTTAAGGGTGTCGGGTGTTTGATGGAGGTAGTGTCGGTCATTTGGAGTCCAAGAGTTGCGCCCGCCCGCGGCCAGAAGCGCGTTGCAGCCCCATGTCAGGTCAGCCTTATATAGGGCATGGGGACGCTTTGGCCTAACGGCGATCGGGCCGGTGGGCCCCGTGTTGGCCGTGGTTTTGATCGGCATCGGCACCGGCGGCTGCAGCCTGTCGCGAACCGACACAGGGTTCGCCAGGATGGGCGACGATATCACGGGCTCCATTGGTCCGGCGGCCCAGACAGCCCCGGCGGTACCGACCGAAAGCGATCTCGCCTTCGCCCGCAACGCGGCTTCCGACGTGCTGACGAGGGGCGACAAGGACGCCAGCCAGCCCTGGGAAAATCCCGAGACCGGCGCCCGCGGCTCAGTGACGCCGTTGGCCCAGGCCTATTCCTCCGAGGGGCGGACCTGTCGGGATTTCCTGGCAAGCTACGTCAACGGCCAATCGGAAAGCTGGCTGCAGGGCGCCGCCTGCCAGACCGGCCATGGCCAATGGGAAATCCATACGCTGAAACCTTGGAGGCAGAGCTAAACCGGCGATCCCAAGGCTTTTGCGTTGGGTCGCGTTCTAAACTATTGAAAGGGTGCGCGATCGCCTCTCGCTCAAAGCCTCGGATCCCGGCGGATCACGCCCGTTGCAAAAATGCCACGAAGACCCCAAATGAAATTTCAGGCGGGCGCTTCGCCCGAACTTTAACATTTGATGATTTCGCTGAAGGAGACCTGACGGATGCGCGACCCCTATGAGGTCTTGGGGGTGCCGCGGGGCGCCAGCGCTGCGGCGATCAAGAGCGCCTATCGCAAACTTGCCAAGAAACATCACCCCGATAGCAACAAGAACGATCCGAAGGCTGCGGCCCGCTTTTCCGAAATCAATTCGGCCAACGAGATCGTCGGCGACCCGGACAAGCGCAAGCAGTTCGACCGCGGCGAGATCGATGCCGAGGGCAAGCCG
>Ga0209517_10005741_pt1 | contig 15636 bp, 16 predicted proteins | sample PeaSoiMetSII2010_FD_187695 | JGI IMG/M metagenome (GOLD analysis project Ga0209517, IMG submission 187695) | Peat soil microbial communities from Weissenstadt, Germany - SII-2010 (SPAdes) (version 2) | ecosystem: Environmental > Terrestrial > Soil > Wetlands > Peat | place: Germany... | reverse complement strand
TCCCAGCCGGCGTTCTTCATCATCCGCAATCGTCGACGGGGCCGGGCAGAAGCCCAGCTGCGGCCTTGAAAGGCCGACCCCACTGGTCCCGGACTATTCTTTCGCCTTATCGTCCGCAGAGCCGACCGCGGCCATTTCCGGCTGGGCGTCCTCGACGCCGTCGCGCTCGTCGTCTTCCTTGGGCGTGTAGTAGGAGTGATAGTAGGTGTACTTGCTGTACAGTTCTCCGCGGCGTGCGCCGTTCACCACGATTCCGAGCACGTTATTGTTGCACAGCGATTGCATGGCGCGCGTCACCGAATCGATGGTGGTATGCCCGATGCGGACCACCAGCAGGGTCCCCTGGCATAGCGTGCCCAGCAGATTGGCGTCGGCGGCGAACAACAGCGGCGGGCTGTCCATGATCACCCACTGAAACAGCGAGGGCAGCCGGTCCAACAGATGCTTGACCTCACGCAGGTTCAGCAATTCCAGCGGATTGATGACAGCCGATCCGGCCGGCATGACATACAGGTTGGTTCCGGCGATTCTCTTGATCACCTTGTGCAGCGGCGCTTGCCCCATCAGGTAATCGGTGATCCCCGGGCTGCGATCGATTCCGAACATCGTGTGCATCAGCGGACGGCGGAAATCGAAATCCGCCAGCAGCGTGGTGTTACCCGCCAGGTGCGCCTCGGCCAAAGCCAGGTTCGCCGCGGTGAGCGACTTCCCCTCGGCGGGCGAAGCGCTGGTCACCACCACGGTATGAATCGGCTGGAGGCTCTGCATGTGATTGAGCCGCGTCCGCAGCGTGCGGAACTCTTCCATGGGCGCTTCGTGCGGCCGGGTAGCGTCAATCAGCAGAGAATCGGTGGCGGTGCGGAACGGGACTTCTTCCACCAGTTCCAGTAAGCCTGCCAGGTTTGCCCCGACCTCGATTGTGGCCGCCGGACTTCGTGTTTCTGCGCTGGGCTGGACCACCACCGGCGGAGCAATCTCCCCAGTCTTCTCCGCGCGACGCAGCGCATCATGAACTCGGCTCATTCTTTTCTTGTCCTCCGGATGTCTATACCGAATGCTGATAATAGTAAAAGACTACCGATCCAGCCATCGTGACCGCTGCCATTAGACATGCGGTGGTCCATCCCAACCAGGCGATACGCCGCCGACGGCGTACGACGAAGTCGTTCTCCAGCAGCGGGACACTGCCCAGGATGGCCATTTGGGTATACGCCCGCACGTCCTTCAGGTTCTTGAGCGATGTGTCTTTCATTTCGCGCGCGGCGGCGATCACCACCCCCAGCAATAGTCCGATTCCCGCGCCAATCCCGATGACATACGGCCGCTTGGGTTCGGTCGGATATTGGGGCAGGGACGCCGCGTCCAGCAACTGGAGTTGTTCGCCCTGCCCACGGCTTTCCAGGTCCCGAGCGATCTGCGCCTTGTTCAGACTTGCGTCGAGATCGATGTATTTCTGCTTGGCGATCTCCCGCTCGCGCAGTAAGTCGCCATACTGCTGCTCGCCCGCCGGCGCGGCGCTGATCTGTCCCTCCAGCCTGCTGATTGCCGCTTGTGTCTGCTTGATCTGCTTCTCCAGGTCCGCGATCTCCAGATCTCTCGAACGGCTGGCGGATTCCAGACGCTGGATATTTCCGTCCAAGTCCAGCACTTGCATTTGCAACTGGCGATTCGCCACCGGCGGCAGGGCGGCGGCCGGCTTGTTTTCGGCCTCTTCCTTCTCGATCTCCGCCTTTCGGTTCTTGGCCACTTCCAGCCGGGTCTTCAGCGCCTGCACGTCGGGATGAGCCTCCGTGAATTTTCCCCGGACTACGGCCAGGCCATCCTCGTAACCGCGGATTTCACGCTCGATTTCCAGCATCCGATCGCTCTTCATGGTAGCGGCGGCCGCGGCCGCCTGAGGGGCCTCTTTGCTCAGTTCCGCTTTCCGGTCCTTCTCCACGCGCAGATTCGTTTCCAGTTGCAGCTTATCCATCTCGGCGCGGTTTTTCGAGCTGGTCAGGAATTGATAGTTGGTCTGCAGAGACTGCAGTTGCCGGTAATTCATGTCCACTTGATCCGGCAGGCGTCCATTGTTCTGCGCCTTGAAGGCGGCGAGCTTTTCTTCCAACGTCTCCAGGTCTTTTTTTGCCCGGTCTGCATTGTCCTTCAGAAACTGACTGGTCTCGGTGGTGGCGTTGGACCGCGTCGTCAGGTTCTCGGCGATGAAGCGCCCTACGATGTCCTGAACTACTTTGTTTGCCAGGATGCGGTCGGGATAGGAAAACTGGACGGTGAAGGCCGGAACGGCGCGTCCGTTCGTTCCCGCCATGATCGGAGTGATCACCACGCTCTTGCGCATGATGTTCTCGATCACATCCTCCATCGGCATGCGCTTCCGGTCGCGCGGGTACAAGTCGAAATTATTGATGATGGTGGTGAGCACGTTGCGGCTGAGGACCGTGGTAGCCATCGAGTTGATGCGGTCGGCCAAATCATTCGTGATCGAGGACTGGACCATGTTCTGCGGCACCTGCTGCGGAACGATCTTGACCACAGCCACCGACTCGTAGCTGTCCGGCCAAAGGTAAACACCCACCACGCTCGCCACCAGAGTCAACAGGAAAGGCCCGAAGATCCAGCCCTTGTGGCGGCGTAAGATGTCGATGAAATCCTCGACGTCCAGGGCGCGTCGGGGTACGCTGAAGTTCTCGGTTGGTTGCATTCTTTGCAGTTCCTCGTGGTGGCTATTTGACGATGATCGTGTCGCCGTTTTGGAGCCAGATGTTCTGATCGAGCGCTTCTTTCTTGCCTTTCACGAAATCCTTGTAGTTGAAGGTCAAGCGCTGGCCTCCGCGAACAATCTGGACGTGCTTTTGGTCGGCGAATTCCTGAAAACCGCCGGCCAGACCGAGCGCATCGAAAACCCGAATTGGCGTAACCAAGGGCACACGCCCCGCGCGGTTCACTTTCCCAGTCAGCGTGAAGGACTTGCTGTTGACCGCCATCACCGATATGGCTATTTCGGGATTTATGAGGGTTTGGGAATAGGCTTCCTTGACATGTGCGGTCAGCCGTTCGGGTGTCAAGCCTTCCGCCTGAACGTCGCCGACCAGCAACAACGTGATTTTGCCGTCGGGACGGACGTTGACGAGCCGGGACAGCTCCTGATCGCGGAACACTTCGATCTTCAAGACGTCTTCTGGTCCAATCAGGTAGCTGTGTGGATCCACGGGCTGAGCGACGGGTTCCGTCCCCGCGGTGGTCACGCGGGGTGTGTCGACCACTTGAGGGATCGTCGCGGGTGGGTTTTTTCCTGCCTGCCCCCAAGCGGGAATGCAGGCCAGGGCCAGCAGTGCAAACGGAATATTCTTCTTGATATTCTTCTTGGCGGTCGCCATGCTCTTCTCCTCCAGCGTCGCCGGTAAGTACTTTTTATTGTAAACCTTTGTCATTGTTAGCGCCAGACTGGTAACTGGTACCATTCGATTAGACTCCGGCATCGGGAATGTGTCTAGTAACCACCGTACCGGGACTTAAGGTCTGAACGTAATCCCCCTATGACCTACTACTTGGCTAAGACCGATCCAGACACTTACTCTATCGGCGATCTGGAGCGGGAAAAACAGACCATTTGGGACGGTGTGACCAATCCGCAGGCGGTCAAGGCAATTTTGGCCATGCAGCCGGGGGACCGGGTCTTTATCTATCATTCCGGAGGGCACTCGGGTGGGGTTTCGGGAATCGTGGGCCTGGCAGGCGTCCGTTCGGCCGGGCGGCCCGACCCCAAGAACCCCAAATCGGCGGTGGTGGACATGGCGTTCCTGAGCCGGTTGGACCCTCCCACCTCCCTCACGGAAGTAAAACAAAGCGGCCGGTTCGATGACTGGGCCTTGGTGCGTCAAGGCCGTCTCTCGACCATGCCCGCGCCGGAAAAGTTCGTGGCGTGGATGCGCGCCCGCTACCCCGGCCAGAAAATCTGAGCCACCCCCATCCCCGGCACGGTAGACTAAGAGCTAAAGAATCCTGAATGCCGCTGGTAGCCGGTTCAGTCGCCGATCTTGCCCGTGCGCCGGAATTGCGCGTGGCGCTCGACTGGTTCCGCCGCGAGCGTACCTGGATCAACGACCAGCACCTCAAACTGTGCCGTGTTCCCGCGCTGACCTTCCTGGAGCAAAAACGCGCTGAGTGGATGGCGGAGCGCTTCCAGGACCTCGGCTGGGAATCCCGCCTGGACCGTTCGGGCAACGTGGTCGCCGCGCTGCCCGGCCGCCGCGACTGCGCCACGGTGGCGGTTACAGCGCACCTGGATACCGTGCTCGCGCCCCGCTCGCCGGACGAAATCAAGCTTTCCGGCGATGGCCGGCTCCTGGGACCCGGGGTTTCCGACAACGGCGCCGGCCTGGCGGCGCTGCTCGCGCTGGCCGCGGCCTGGAACGCCGCCCCTCCGTTACCGGAGGCGCCTTCAGCGCCGTTGCTGATCGCCAATGTGGGGGAGGAAGGCGAGGGCAACCTGAGCGGCATGCGCTACCTGTGCAGGGACTCCAATGGTTCTCGTCCCAAAGCCTTCCTGGTTCTGGACGGCCCCAACACCGATCACATCACCTGCCGGGCCCTGGCCAGCCGCCGCTTTGAAGTGGCCGTCACCGGCCCGGGCGGGCACAGTTGGAGCGATTACGGCGCTGGCAATCCGGTCCACGCGCTCAGCCGGGTGATCGCGGATTTCGCGGCCTTGGTCCCTTCCGGCGCGCCGGCCGATCCCACGCCCCGGTCTTCCTTCAACTTCGGTCTCATCCAGGGCGGGACCAGCATCAATTGCATCCCCACCGAAGCGCGCGCCAAAGTGGATCTGCGGTCCGAGAAACCCGAGAAGATCGACGAGATGGCTTCGCTGCTCGGGGCCTGCGTGGCGCAAGCCTCCGAGGCCGAAAATAACCGGGCCACCGGCGGACGAGTCACCGCGCGTCTCAAAGAAATCGGTTCCCGTCCGGGAGGGGAGCTGCGCGAGGGCGCGCCGATTCTGAACTGTCTTCTGGCCGTGGATGCGTTCCTGGGCATTCGCAGCCGCCTGGACTGCTCCTCCACCGACGCCAACATCCCCCTGTCCATGGGGATTCCGGCGGTGTCCATCGGCGCGGGAGGACAGGGCGGCGGCGCGCATACTCCCGCGGAGTGGTTTCATCCGGAAAGCCGCGAGCTGGGTTTGCGCCGGATTTTACTGGCGCTGTGCGGGCTGTTACTTGCTGAGTAGCGCTGCCGCGCGAGAAAAAAGGGGACAGTCAACCATGTCCTGGAGGGAACGCTTCTATGGCAGAGAATGGTTTCGCACAATACATTGTTGACTGTCCCCTTTTTTTCTCGCGCGGCCAGGACATGGTTGGCTGTCCCCTTTTCTATGACGGAACCAGTGGGGACCCGCTCGCGTCCATGCGCTTGCGGCCCGTATAATGGAAAACGAAGCAGGCAACGATAGCCCATATAGGGTCTACCCACGGGAGAAAGAGATTCGCCATGAAGCTGTTTGAAAAGATGCGCCAGCAAAAACTGATGTCCATGGCCTTGATGCTGTTCACTCTTTCGGTGGGCATCCTGATCGGGACGCTGATCAACACGCAGGTGAACGCGGCCCGCGATCAGAATGCCGCTCCCGACGCGACGCCGCTGACCGTACCGAGGCTATCGGCGCTGGGCAACGATTTCACCGCGCTGGCCAAGAAGCTCGAGCCCAGCGTGGTGAACATCACCGTGGATGTGGCGCCGCCGGAGAAGACCGCGGCTCGGGGGCAGGCTCCTGACGATGATAGCGATGTTCCCGACTTTTTCAAACGGTTCTTCGGTCCGAACGGCGGACCCAACGGCGAGGATATTCCGGAATCGCCGAAGCGCCAGGCTTCCGGCAGCGGCTTCATCGTCGACAAGAACGGCTACATCATCACCAATAACCATGTGGTGGAGAACGCCACCAAAATTCGGGTCCGGCTGCACGGCGATCCAGGAGACTATCGCGGACGGGTGATCGGCACCGACTACGAGACCGATCTGGCGGTGATCAAGATCGATCCGGGCAAACCTTTGCAGCCGGTGACGATCGCCAACTCGGATTCGGTGCAGGTGGGCGATTGGGCCGTGGCCATCGGTTCGCCGTTCGGTCTGGAAGCGACCGTGACGGCGGGGATCGTGAGCGCCATCGGACGGAGTCCGGCGCAACTGGGCGCGCGGGCGTTCCAGCATTTCATCCAGACCGACGCCGCCATCAATCCGGGCAACAGCGGTGGCCCGCTGCTGAACATCCGGGGCGAGGTGATCGGCGTGAATACCATGATCGCCACCAGCGGGCGAGGTTCGGAAGGCGTGGGGTTCGCGCTGCCGGTGAACATGGTTGCCCGCGCCTATAACGACATCATCCGCATCGGAAGGGTGACCCGGGGCTCGCTGGGAGTTAGCCTGGATCGCAGCGTGGAACCGGAAGTGACGCTCAAGGCGCTGGGCGTGGACCACGGAGCGATCGTCGAGAACGTGTCCAAGGGCGGTCCCGCGGACAAAGGCGGTGTTCGCGCCGGCGACATCATCCTGGGCATTAACGGAACAGCGGTGAAGGATGGAGACGATCTGATCTCGCACGTCGCCGATACGGCGGTGGGCGCCAGCGCCGCGCTGAGCATCGACCGCGATGGAAAGCCGGTCAACCTCAAGGTCACCGTCGCGGACCGCAGCGAGCTGTATAAGGACCGGCCGGATATCGTGGGCGGCGGCAAGCCCCTGGAAACGATCACCAGCAAGGTCGAACCCCCGGCCGAGGTCAAATTCGGTTTCCGCCCGCGTCCCCTGACCGAACAGGAACGGGACAGCGTCGAGACCCGGCGCGGCGTCATGGTGACGCTGGTGGAGGAAGACTCCTTCGCCGAGGAACTCACGCTTCAAGTTGGGGACGTGATCGACGCCATCAATCGCCAGCCGGTGAACTCGCTGGAGGACATTCGCAAGGTTCAGGAGAAGCTGAAGCCGGGCGATGCCGTGGCGTTTCACGTCGTGCGAGGCGTGACTCCTCCGCCCGCGGCTGCTACTCCGCGCTCGGGACGCGGCCGTAACACCGTCGTGAGGCCGGCGGCAGCGGAAGCGCCGCAAGGCACCTACCTTTCGGGAATCCTGCCGGGGCGGTAGGTCCAGGAACGAGTCGCTTGCGCTCGATTGCGATCGTTATTGGTCTCGCGCTGAGTATCGCGCTGGCGCTGTGGGCGCAGACGCCCGACAAAACGAAGACCACCCCGAAGGCGTCTAAGGCCAAGGCTTCCCCCTCCAAGACGACCAAGTCCAAAGGGACCACATCTTCCAAAAGCACAGCGTCTAAGACTGGCGGCAGTAAGGCCGCGACCAGTAAGACCAGCGCCAGCAAGACTGGCACGAGCAAAACGGCCGTCAAAAAGCCCGCTACCGGAAAGCAATCCAGCAAACAAGTGGCGACGCAATACCGGCGATCCGCGCAAAAAGAGCCCGCTCCGGAACGCTACAAGGAAATCCAGCAGTCGCTCGCGGACAAGGGCTACTTCGCCGGTCCCGTGAACGGGGCCTGGGGATCGGATTCGGTGGATGCGCTCAAACGCTTCCAGCGCGATCAGAATATCGGCGACGATGGAAAGCTCGGATCGCTATCGCTGATTGCGCTGGGGCTGGGCCCCAAACGCGGCACAGAGAAATCGGAAAATTCCGAAGCCGGCCCAACGCCTCCTTGATTTTGGTAGAACAGAACAATGACTTATCAAATCGACCCGAAGCACAGCGCCGCTCGTTTCAAGATTCGGCACATGATGATCGCCAACGTGGGAGGGGAGTTCAATACCGTTTCCGGCACCGTTGATTTTGACCCAGCCAAGCTGGACCAAGCGCGTGTCGACGCCTCCATAGACACCAACAGCCTGCATACGGGCGATCCGCAGCGCGACGCGCACATCAAGGGCGCCGACTTCTTCAATGTCGCCCAGTTCCCCACCATCACCTTTAAATCCAGCAAAGTCGCCGCCGCTGGAAGCGGGTACACGTTGACGGGCGATCTCACATTGCTCGGAGTCACCAAGCCGGTAACGCTGAAGGTGGAATCGGTCTCGCCCGAAATTACGGATCCTTGGACCTTGCAGCGCCGCGGCTTATCCGCCGTGACCACTTTCAACCGCAAAGATTTCGGGATGGGCTGGAACGCGCCGGCCGGCGGCGGCGTAATGCTCAGCGAGAATGTCGAGATCACCCTGGATCTCGAAATGACCCGCCCGGCGTCCTAAGACGATTTCAATCGCAGCCGACTGATCACTCGACTAACTTCCGCTTTCGAGGCGAACCTTCCTGCATTGGCCTCGCGGAGGCCTTGCCGGATGTGGTTGATTTGCCACTGGTCGACGACGCTCACCAGATGAGATCGATCGCGCAGCCGAGCCATCACCGGTGTCTTTCTCGGGGCCATGGATACACTGTAGCGCGAGCAGTGGGGCAGGATTGCATCCTGCGAGCGGGTTTGTAACGCGCGCAATGGGGCCGATTGAAAATCGGCTTGCAGGTTGAAAGAGGTTGCTGAAAAACTCTTGGCAGGCGAAACCGCCTGCCCCACCTAGAACTGTAAAGTGCTGACCTGATATGGTGGCGCAGGCGGTTTCGCCTGCGTTCGAACGGCCGTAGCAGAGCTTTTCAGCAACCTCTGAAAACCCGCCCCACCTTGACTCCGGCCTAGCTTCGGGCGAAGTACAGGGCCGCGGCGCGTTCGAGCTCAGGCTTGGTCATCTGGGGCGGACGGCCTTCATAGCGGCCGATCGCCAGCAGGATGTTGCAAATGTCCGCCGGATAGCACGCGCGCAATTCGGCCCGGCCGTCGCGCAGGCATAGCCGGCGAAGATATTCGGCGCTGTCGGCCTCGGCTTGGATGTTGCGGGATGCCACCACCCGCGAAAAAATCTGGTCGAAGGCGGGCGCATCCACGGCTTCAACGTAAATCTTGTTGTGGATGCGGCGGAGGAAGGCTTCATCCGCCAGGTCGGAGGGCTCGAGGTTGGTGGAAAAGACCACCATCAATTCGAAGGGGATCTGGAACTTGATTCCGTACCGCAGCGTGAGGTAGTCGACGCGGCGGTCCAGGGGAACGATCCAGCGATTCAGCAGGTCGCGCGGCGACATGAGCTGGCGTCCGAAGTCGTCGATCAGCAGAATGCCGTTGTTGGCCTTCATCTGCAGGGGCGCCGCATAAATGCCCGAAGACTCGTCCAGGCGCAGTTCCAGCATGCTGGGGATGAGCTCGCCGCCCACCACGATGCAGGGCCGCTTGCACAGAATCCAACGCGGATCCACGTCGGCGTCGTCATGATCGATGGGGTGGTGCACCACCGGATCGTAGACGCTGATGATCTGGTTGTCCACTTCCACCGCGTAGGGGATCATCACCGCATCCTGATATACGCGGAGCATGCGCTCGGCAAGGCTGGTTTTCCCGTTGCCGGTGGGTCCGTAAACGAAGATCGACGTCTGGGAAATGATCGCGGGACCCATCTGGTCCAGCATCTTGTCGGTCACCACCAGGTCGGAGAACGCCTGGCGCAATAGGCGCCGGTCCACGCTGATTCGCGCCTGCTGCGCCTTGGTGGCCGCGTGATATTCGTTCAGGGATACGGGACAGGCTCCGGCGTACTGCGAAACTTGAAAACGCTCGCCCGCGAGCTGTTTTCCCGCGGCGGAAAGCACGAACTGATAATCGTTCCCGCTCATGCCCTTGATTTCCACCAGCTGCTGCTGGCGCATGTGCTTGAACACCAAGTCGACAATAGGCAGAGATACGCGGATCGACCGGCTGAGGCCGGTCATGCTGGAGAATCCTTCGATCACCATGCGGCGAAGCATGAGGTCGAGCACCAGCGATTCGGGAATGCCCAAATCCGCGAAAGTCTGCGGCACAGGCGGAAGAAACGAGCAGCGCACGTGCGCGAATGTGGCCATAGGCTTTATCTCTGCTACTACTATCGGCAGTAGGGCTTAAGGGGTTTATCTGCACGTTTAGACCGGCCAAAGCGTCAATACTTATCTGTGGCTATATCTCGTACTGTATTGATTCTGCTGACCTTTGGCCTGGTCCTCGGGGCCCAGGACCAGGCCAGCCGGCTTTTCCGGGCGGCCGAGAAGGCCCGGCGCTCAGGGGATAGCTTCCAGGCCTACCAGCTCTATACGCAGGCTGCGAATCTAAAACCCGGCGATGCCCAATACACCCTGAACCGCGACATGCTGCGGCAGTGGGCCGCTTTTTCCGCCCAGGTTTCGCTAGGTGACGATGCGGAAAACGCCGCGCGCAAGATTACGATGGAAGGGCTCAGCCCCAGCGAGGTGATCGCCGGGCGGCTGGCGCTTCCCCCGGCGCGGTTGCAGGTCTCGCCGGAAAGGCGAAGTTTCGATCTGCGCGGTACCGCGCGGCCGCTGCTGGAGCAAGTAGCGGCTGCCTACGGCATCCAGCTTCAGTTCGAGGACGGTTACCAGGGTCCGGTTTCCGCGTTCACGCTCCGCATGAACGATCTGAGCATGCAAGAGGCGTTCCACGCGCTGGAGACGATTACGAATTCGTTCTTCGTGCCGGTAAACCCGAAGCTGGCGATGGTGTATCAGGACACCACCCAGCACCGCAACGACAGCGCTCCTATGGTTACCGCCGAAATCCCCATTCCCGAGCGCCTAACGGTTCAGGAAGCACAGGAAATGGTGTCGGCCGTGCAACAGGTGATGCAGGTGCGCCGGATCGCGGTGGACCCGGGCCGCCACGCGATATTCGTGCGCGACCAGCCGGGCACGGTCCTGGCCGTCCGGCAGATTCTGACGAATCTGTCGCGCAACCGGGCGCAGGTGAATATCGAAGTGGAGCTGCTGTCCGTCTCGGTGAATTCAAACCTGATGTTCGGAACGCAGTTGCAAAACACGGCGTCGATACAGAACTTGGGGACGTTTCTCAACAACACTCCCGCCACGTCCTCCGGTTCCACGGCGTTCGCCACCTTCGGCGGCGGAGCGACGTTCATGGGCATCAGCATCGCCAATGCCGCGGCGTTCGCGACGGCGAGCCGCAGTTCGGCCGATGCGATTTTCCGGGCCACCCTCACCGGTTTGGACGGGCAAGCTGCATCGCTCAAGGTCGGGGAACGGTATCCCATCATCACCAGCGCCTATATCGGGCCAAACGGCGCAGGCGCAAACACCGGGATCCCACCAGCCGTCCAGTTTCAGGACATTGGGCTGATCTTGAAAATCACTCCCACCGTGCAAGCGAATGGCGAGGTCACTCTGGATGTGGATGCCGAGCAGAATGCTCTGAGCGGCACCGCGAACAACGGCATTCCGATCATTACGACGACTCATTTTCAAGGCATGAGCCGGCTGGTGGAAGGTGAATCGGCGATCATCGCAGGCGTGATTCAGAACAGCATCAGCGATACCCGCTCCGGGTTCCCTTGGCTATCCAATATTCCTATCCTCGGGCGCCTGTTCACCACAACCACCAAAGGCCGACAAGTGGGACAGACGCTCATCGTGCTGAAGCCGCATCTGATCAGCCTGCCGCCCTGGGAATCCCCGTCGCCGACCCTATGGGTGGGGACGGAGACGAAGCCGCTCAGTCTTTATTGAATCTAAAAATGGGGACAGCCGCCCGTTGTGAACCGCGAAGCCGGCTGTCCCCATTTTTACGATCTGGTGAGGACGTCCCAGTATTCGCGGGCGATTTTTTCCGGGTTGTGACACTCTACAATGTGGGCGGCGGCGCGCCGCCCGATCTCGAGCCCGGCCTCGCGGTTTCCCGCCAGCCAGGCGATGTAGCCGGCCAGCGCCTGCTCTTCTTCGGGTCCCACGTCCAGCCGCAGACACGCGTTGGCGGGGATTCGCGCCAGAGCCTCGCCGGCAGTGAAAACCACCGGCTTGCCGATGCCCATCATGCGCACCGCGATCCCGGAGGTCTCCGCCGCCGAGGGATAACGCAGATTAACGCAGAGATCCGTGGCTGCGGCGTACCGCCAAAGCGCGGGTTCAGGCAGATAGCCGGTCCGGATAACGCCGGAATGCTGGAGTAGCGGAGCGATCGCGTCTTCAAAGGCCTTGGACACGAATTCTCCCGAGACCAGAAGTCGGGCATCGGCGCCTGCCTGCCGGAACGCACGCAGGAGGACTGCCAGACGCTTCGTCTCGCGCTGGTGCCCGAAGGTTCCGATCAGCAGCGTCTCTGGCGTTAGGCCCAGGGACGCGCGAAAACGCAGGGTTTCCTCCGGTGAAGGCAACGCGGGCCGCTGGAAAAGGTGCGGGATCTCGAAAATCCGCGCGGCCGGTGCATGCTCGCGGACTAAAGCCGCGGCGGCCGGATTGTGCACGATGACCGCGCGCGAGGCCGTGGCGATGCGCTTGAGCATTGGGCGGGCGAAATAGCGGGCGTCTGCCCCGGATCGCGCCCGCTGCTCCCACAGTTGGCGGCCCAAGTCACGTGACGGCTCGCCGTAGTTGTAGACAAACTCTTCTACGTACTCGTTTTGATCCAGCATTCCGAGCAACAGGTGTTGCAGCACCGCATCATGCAGCACGACGAACCCCGGATGGGTGAGCGCGCGCGGGTAGATGTCGCGATGCAGGGCGTTGTTGCCGACGTGATATAGCGCGACGTCGCAGGCTTCAGGTGCAACTTCCACGGCTCCGCAGCTCCGGAGGAGCGGTAACAGGGTAGCGCTGTAATCGGCGACACCCGTGGGCGCGGGCGGAAGAGGCGAGAAGAAACCGACCTTCATTACTCTATGCCGAGGCTTTGGGTCTGGGCCCGAACAGCGCAGTGCCGACTCGGATATGCGTCGCGCCCTCTTCGATCGCGGCTTCGAGATCGTGCGACATGCCCATCGAGAGCTTCGGAAGTTGATGGGTCCTCGCCAGTTCCGCCAGGCGGCGGAAGAACGGGCGAGTGGTTTCGGGATCGGGATTCCACGGCGGCATGGTCATCAGGCCGGTGAGCTTTAGGTTTGGGCAGGCGCGGATTGCGTCGATGAGCCCGGGCAATTCTTCCGGAGCCGCTCCGGCTTTAGTGCCTTCCGGTGAGAGTTTCACTTCGATCATCACTTCCAGCAATTTTCCGGCGTCATTCAAACGCCGCGCGAGTTTTTCGGAATCGACCGTCTCGACCGTGTGGAACAACTCTGTCGCCTGGCGAGCCTTGTTGGATTGAAGATGGCCGATTAAATGAAACTGGGCATCGGACAGACCATCCAGCGCGGGCCGCTTTTCCGCGAACTCCTGGACGTAGTTTTCCCCGAACACGCGCAGGCCGAGAGAGTAAGCTTCGCACATCACCGCAGGGGGGAACTTCTTTGTAACGGCGACCAGCGTAACCTCGTCACGCGTTCGATGAGACCGCTGAACCGCAGTCTGGATGCGATGCTCGACTTGGTCAATACGTTCTGAGAGCGTCATCGAAGCTGCAACCGCTCCATTATTGTCGCGGCTCGGAATTGAGCGCGTTTCTGAGCCGCGACAGGAATGGAGCGGTACTTCATACTATGCCAGCCAAGCGGGCATCGAGGCCGCGGTGGCAGGTGGCACTCCATGCCCGGCGCCGTCGACGACCTGCAAGCGTGCCGCAACCGGGATCAGTCTGATGGCTTTCCGAAGCTCATCCACCGTGCCGAAGGGATCGCGCGTGCCATGAACGAAAAGTGCGGGAACACGCAGTGAGGTAAAGTGGTCGGTTCGAAGCTGGGCCGGCTTGCCGGGCGGATGCAGGGGATAAGAGAGCAGCAGGAGTCCGTCGGCCACACTGGAGTCTTCCGCTGCCACCATGCTCGACTGCCGGCCGCCGTAGGATTGTCCGGCGAGATACAGAGGAACATCCGGAAACTTCTGCCGCAACAAAATCACAGCCTGGCGGATGCCGTCGCGGTCGCGCTGGCCCGAACCGCCGGGCGCCCCGCGCGCGCGCAATTGACGAAATGGCAGATCCCAGCGCAGAACGCAGTATCCGGCTTCGCAGAAGGCCTTGGCGACCGCCACCATCAGGGGAGCCTTCGAATCGCCTCCCGCTCCGTGCGACAGAAGCATGGCGGCTTTGACCTTTTTAGGTTGGTGCAGCCAGCCCCGGATTCCAGGCTGTTCCAATCGCTCAGGGTTCTCCATCTATGCTACGTTTGACCGCATACCATGGTATCGCTTGGCGACATTCAAGCCGCGCGCGAGCGCATTCGCGGGGCTATTCGGCAGACTCCGGTCCTGTACTCGGAAATCCTTTCGCGCGAAGCCGGCAATCAGCTCTTCCTGAAGCTCGAAAACCTGAACGTGACCGGTTCCTACAAGGAACGCGGCGCGTTAAACAAGATTCTCACCCTGACCGCGGAAGAGCGAGCTCGGGGCGTCATTACCGCTTCCGCGGGAAACCACGCGCAGGCCGTGGCGTATCACGCGTCGCAGCGGGGAATCCGGGCGCAGATCTGCATGCCGGAATACACTCCGCTGGTAAAAGTCACCGCGACGCGCGCCTGGGGCGCCGAAGTGATTCTCTACGGAGCCAACTATGACGAAGCGTTGGAGGAAGCCCGGCGGCGTTGCCGGGCCGAACATCTGGTATTTCTGCATGCCTTTGACGATCCCGCCGTCATCGCGGGGCAGGCACCATCGGCCTGGAGTTGCTGGAGCAGGTTCCGGATCTGGACGCGGTGGTGGTTCCGGTGGGCGGCGGTGGCCTCATCGGTGGCGTCGCGTGTGCGATCGGGGAAACGCGCCCCGAGGTGCGGATCGTGGGGATTCAACCGCAGGCGCTGCCTTCGATGGAAGCCGCGCTGCTCCAGCGCAAGCCAGTGATGCTACCGGCGGCCGCCACCATCGCGGATGGCATCGCGGTGCGGCAGGTGGGCGAGCAGACGCTGGAGCTGGCGTTGAAGTACGTCAAGGAAGTGGTGACGGTGGACGATGAAGAGGTCGCTCGCGCGATTCTGAGGCTTCTCGAGAAACAGAAAATGCTGGCCGAAGGCGCGGGCGCGGTGGGCGTGGCGGCGCTGCTGCACGGGAAAACCACGTTGCGCGGAAAAAAAGTCGCCGTCGTGATCAGCGGCGGGAACATCGATGTCACCCTGCTGTCGCACATCATCGAACGCGGGCTGGTGAAGGACGGCCGGCTGGTGCGCCTGAGGATTACGCTGCCCGATCATCCGGGGGGACTGGAGCGGCTGACTGGCGTGATCTCGCGGGAGCGGGCCAACATCGTCCAGGTGGTGCACGACCGGGCGTATTTCGGCGTGCACCTGGGCGAAGCGAAGATCGACGTCACCATGGAAACGCGGGGAGCGGATCACGCCGAAGAAATGATGCGGCGGCTGCGCGAGGCGGGGTACACGTTCGAACGCGTGCTGTAGCGGTCGTTGAAAAAGGGGACATACCACCCTGTCCACTCCCACGCTGGCAGGCGAATTCAAGAACTTGCTGGAGGGGACAGGGTGGTATGTCCCCTTTTTCTTTACGCCGGCCGGCGGATGCCGAGCCGCTTCATCAGGCTACGCAGCGTGCTGGGGTTCATTTTGAGAATTCCGGCGGCGCCTTTAGGACCTTCCACCGCCCAGCTTGTAGTAGCCAGGACGCCTTGGATATGGCGGCGCTCCGCATCTTCGAGCGACTGCGGTGGCGACTGCGGCG
>Ga0209517_10005739_pt1 | contig 15638 bp, 14 predicted proteins | sample PeaSoiMetSII2010_FD_187695 | JGI IMG/M metagenome (GOLD analysis project Ga0209517, IMG submission 187695) | Peat soil microbial communities from Weissenstadt, Germany - SII-2010 (SPAdes) (version 2) | ecosystem: Environmental > Terrestrial > Soil > Wetlands > Peat | place: Germany... | reverse complement strand
TGCCACGGATGCAGCAGGATCGACGGGCGTGAACGGATCTTCGGAGCCGCGCGTCGAACTGCAACTTTTTTCGCAGCGCCCCGTCAGCATCGAGGGCAGCGCCGGCGATGCCGAGGTCCAGCGCGTGCTGACATACATGGTGGCCAACAGCCGGCGTTTCGATCCGGGCGTGCTGCTGGATTCGCTCGATCTTCTGCGGCCCAGCGCCGGAGACCCGAACGTGCGCCGCGCGTTATGCGCCGCCGCGCGGCAAAACGAAAATCCCGGCGTCCGGCTGAAAGCCCTGGAATCCCTGCGCGGCTACGAGCGCGACGCGCTGGTGCGCCAAACACTGCTCGCGGCGTTGCGCAAGGATGCGAACTGCGGCGTGCGCGTGGAAGCGTTGAACACGCTGGTTGACGTGCTGAACGCTCAGGCCGATTCCGCAGCGGACAGTTCCGACGTGGAGATCGTAAACGCTTTGCAAGAGAGCAGGGACAGCGATCCGAACCAATACGTGCGCATGGTGAGCGCGACGGCGCTCCGCCAAGTCGCGCCTGAGCCGGCGCACTGAAGTTTCCTGAGAAAATGCGTCGACCAATGCATTCGCGCGTATTTGCTTTTTGCAAAGGCGGCGTCGCGATCTTGCTCGTTTGCATCTGCGTGCTGCCCGCGGCAGCGCGCAGGCATCGCGGCACAGGCCAGCCCGGCGACGTCGCCCGCGTCACCACGGAAAAATCCGGCAACGTGCCGACGCGTTCCGGTCTTCGCCTGCGCGCCTCTTCCGATCTCGCCAATTTTCATGTTTTCACCGACTCGACGAACGAAGTCCGCTACCGCATTCGCATCGCGGTGAACGCGCGCGAGGCCGACGCGGCTGAGGTGGCGAAGCGTTTTCTCGTGACGGCTCGCGCCACCGAATCCGGCGTGCAAATTCTGAGCCAGTTGAATCCTCGCGACGCCCACGCCGACGTGCGCGTGGATTGCGAACTCCACGTGCCGCGAAACTACAGCCTCGATCTTTCCACTGGCGCCGGCAATATCGATACGCAGGACATCTCCGGAAAACTCGTGCTCGTCACCGGCGGCGGAAACATCACGGTGGGCCAAGTCGGAGATCTGAGCCGCGAAGGCGGCGACTTCTCCGCTCGCCTGGAAACGCAAGGCGGGCACATCGTGGTGGGCGACGTCGCCGGCGATCTTCACGCGAGCACGGCAGGCGGCCACATCACCGCCGGCGACATCGGCGGCGACGCGGAATTGCACACCGGCGGCGGACATATTCGCGTCGGCTCGATTGGCGGCGACGCGCAACTGGAAACCGGCGGCGGCAACATTTTGATCGGGGTCGCCGGCGGAGACGTATCTGCTTCGACCGGGGGCGGGCAAATCAGCTTCGGCGAGGTGAGCGGCTCTTTGCATGCGCACACGAGCGGCGGCGCAATCCGCATCGCGCGATCGACCGGCCCGACTCAAGTTGAATCGAGCCGCGGCAGCATCGTGCTCACCGATGTGAAGTGCCCGCTGCGCGCTTCGACGTCCTTCGGCACTATCACCGCGTGGTTCTCTGGCGACGAATCAGGTTCGGACGAAGAAGATGGCGCAGCGGCGCAACGGTCCGTCCGCCGCGGCGTAGCGCCTTCGGAGCTGAATTCCATGCAAGGCGATATCGTCGTCTATTTACCGCGAGGACTCGGGATCTCAATTGATGCGATCGTTGCGCAGGGCGGATCGAGCCACATCGTCGCGGACCCGGACATTCCCATCAAGATCAGCTATCCCGAAGCGGCCGGTGCGGGTCCGGTGCGGGCCGAATGCGAATTGAATGGCGGAGGGGAAGTGCTGCACCTGCGCGCTCTCTCCGGCAACATCGTCCTGAAAATGAGCGACGCGCAATCCGCGTTTCGTGTGGCCGCGCAGGAGATGAATGAACTGCGCGAACAGATCGATGCGCAAACAAGAATGTTGGCGCAGGGCGACAGCGAACTTCCGATGGACGGTCCCGCTCCGCCGGAAGCTTCGCAGCCTCCCGAGCCGCCCGCACCCCCTGCATCGGCGGAGCAAGCGGAAAGCCGGTTCGATCAGTTTGAGGACCGGCTGGAAGAAATGTTTTGGGGCGGAGTCGAAGTAGCCCCCGACGAACAACAGAAAAAACTCGTGCGGAAAGTGGAAGCCGTCTATCCGGACGTTGCACGGCAAGCGGGCGTCGAAGGCACGGTGGTGCTGAACCTGGTGATCGGCAAGGACGGCGCGGTGCAGGGGGTGAAGCTGCTATCGGGCGATCCCGTGCTGGCGCAGGCCGCCATGGATGCCGTGGAGCATTGGCGCTACGCGCCGACGATTGTGGACGGGCGTCCCGTCAATGTGCTGACGAGCGTCTCGATCGAATTTCATCTGCAGTAGATCCAGGGGCCAAATTTCTCCCAGGGGTGCGAGGATGCGCAAACTTCAGCTCGGAATGATTATTGCGGCGGCGGCCGTCGTGTGGGCGCTGCCGGCTCGCGCGTCGAGCGAAACGTTCGACAAAACGTACCCGCTCGCTTCCGGAGGCACATTTGCTCTGCAGAACGTGAACGGCACAGTCGAAATTTCCGGCTGGGATCGCAACGAAGTGCAGGTTCGCGCGGTGAAGACGGCCACGCATGGAACGGAAGACCTCGCGAAGGTGACGATCGAAGTGGACGCGGACGCAAATCACGTGGCCGTGAGGACGATCTATCCGGAAGAAAAAGGCGTCGAAGTGTCGGTGGCATACACGGTGCACGTGCCGCAACGCGTTTTGCTCGGCGGGATCACCACCGTAAACGGCGGGATCCAAGTGATGGGAGTCGACTCCTCCGGCGAATTGCGTTCCGTGAATGGCAACGTGGTCGTGTGCGACAGCGCGGGCTCGCTCTCCGCGCACACCACCAACGGCGACATTCACATGGAGCTCAAGCGATTGGGCGAAACCCCGGTCGCCGCGGAGACCGTGAACGGTTCGATCGTCGTCGCGCTGGCTTCCGGGGCGAACGCCGCGCTCGATGTGCGCACGATGAACGGCGATTTCCAGTCGGACTTTCCGGTTTCGTCGCTCAGCGCTTCGGGCGCACGTGAATTCCACGGGCAATTGGGCAGCGGCGGCAACGCCATCCGCTTGCGCACCGTGAACGGTTCGGTGCGAATCGTCGAATTCAAGCCGACGGTGTAACGGTCCGCGCGGCGCTCCTGCTCACGGTGACGCGCGCGAAGCGTCGAACCAGTTGAGAGGAGAAACACGATGAAGAAATCCAAGATGTGGATGTTGCCGGGCGTGGCCATCGCCGCGCTGCTCGCGGCCTATCTGCCGCTCCGGCTGGGCGCGCAACAGCCGCCGGAGCCGCCGGCCCCGCCCGCTCCACCGGAAGCAAATGTCATGGTTGAACCGATTCCGGGTATGCCGGACATGATCGATCTCGACACGCAACTCATGCAAGTGGATGTGGGTTCGGGTTGGCTCGGCGTGACGATTGATGAAGTCAGCGAAGATAAGGCCAAGGAGTTGAAGCTGCCCGCGGTGCGCGGCGTCCTCCTGACGGAAGTGGAAGACAACTCACCGGCGGCGAAGGCCGGGTTAAAAACGGGCGACGTGATCACCGAATACGACGGCGAGCGCGTCGAGGGGACCGCCGCGTTTCGCCGTATGGTGCGCGAGACTCCGCCGGGCCGGACCGTGCAACTCACCTACTGGCGCGACGCGCGATCGCAGAGCGCTTCGGTGGAACTTGAAAGCCGGCAAAATGAGATGCAGGTCAACATGCAGCACATGATGCCGCACCAATTCGTCTACGATTTTCATGGCATGCCGGATATGCCGAACATGCCCGATATGCCGATGATGTTCGGGCGCGCGCCGCGGCTCGGAATTGAAGCGATGGATCTCTCGGAGCAACTCGGCCAATATTTCGGCGCGCCGGACGGCCAAGGCGTGTTGGTGAGCGCCGTGCTCGCAGATACACCCGCGGCCAAAGGGGGACTCAAGGCGGGCGACGTTATCACGAAACTCGACGGTGACGCCGTGCACAACGCCGGCGAGCTTCGCGCGAAACTCCAGGAAAAACACGCAGAAAAAACCGTTACGCTCACGCTGTTGCGCAAAGGCGCGGAGATGACGCTCACTGTCGAGCCGGAACAGCCAACTCCGCCGAAACCTACCGTGACGACCAGCCGTCATATGAGCATCTAGTTTTTCCACCTCAGTAATGCAACGCATCGCGGGCCGCTCGGACAGCATAACCGAGCGGCCCGTAACTTTTGCGCCCGGAGTGGCGAGTGTCGTAGAGTTTGATGGATACCCTCCCCCCCCGGTGTTTTTACGTAAGTGTTGGATCCAAAGGAGCTGCAGCCCAAGAATGCGTAAGTGTTGATTACACAGGACTTGAAACTGGGTGTTTTCAGTGAGATGCGAAATTTTGGAGAAGGGCTTGTAAGTGTGGATTTTAAAGGACTTAGCGGCGCAGTTAAGTCGTTTGCTGTGTATGGGTTCCGCGCCTCGCAGAGGAAACATGCAATTTTGAGGATCTTCAGCGGAGCGCGACTGGACCGAACGGGGCGCGAAGATCTGTTGCGAGTCCACGCTCTACGCTAGCATAGGAGTTGGCAATTGTAAATAGTTATTTGTATGTTAACTATTCGAATAGGATGCCATGGGTGGGCGCTAACCAACATCGATTCAGGAAGATCCGATGCTGCGTATTCGAAGGGACGGGCACCCGCAATTTCAAAAGCGCTCAAAGCCCGATCCACCCGCCGGTAATGAAGCTTTCCTTAGAAGGCGCTGGGCAGCTCAACGTCGAGGTACTTACGATTCCCGCTGCACCAGACAACGTACAAGCGCGGACTGCTGAACGTAGGAGCGACATTCACTTCGGATGACAGTTGTTTTGCGCCGAGCGCACCGCAGAAGGCTTCGAAATCAGCTCGCAGATCCGCTCTGTCGCCGAAAGAGTGAACGAGCATCACGGCCGCTTGAGCATGGAAATCGCGAGCCGTTAGCAGGGCCGAAGCGGCCCGATGGAGAAGCTGGTAGCGGATAAGATCATCGAAATGCGAGACGTGGAGCAGAGAGTGCAGCTGTTCAAGCCGTTTGCGTTGACCTTCCGATGCTTCCGCCCGCTTGTCCCTCAGCAGCGGACCGAAGTCCTCGTTCACTTTTGCTTCAACCGCGATGGCACACAGGCCCTTGTCGTTGCGTGCGAGGGCCATGACATCGGTGTGCGACGCAGTTTCACCGCCTTCAAGGCGCACCTCCCATTCCGGAATCGCGGCAAGAAGACTGAGCCCCTGCAGCGCTTCGTCATTCGATGAGGCAAGCGCTGTGGCAATCTCCTTGGGGAGGTCGTTCCCAGCATCCTCCTAAGCCGCGGCAGCCGTCATGGCCGATGCCCCTTTCTTCCAGTGCAGTTCAGGTTTGGCCAGTAGTGACTGCCAGTCGCTGCCGGTTTTGGTGGGAATGAAGATGCGTTTCAAGGGGCGCCTCTCTTCTGGGATTGGGCGTGTGACTCGGATGTCCGTTCGCTCTCGGCGGTTGATGGCCACAATTGAGGGGAGGATACCACTGTCGCAGTATGGTGCAACGCAAAGAGGCGAGGTGCGCCCAAGGGGATGATCTTACGTTGCCCAGTTCTTTTTGACGCTAGTCTCATCAGCGAACGTGGCCGCAAATTGGTCATTGACTATGGCGCGTTTCAAGACTGTGCGCAGTAAGTCCTCCGCCAAGATGTAAAGGGCCATATCCTCTGGACTCAACTTTCCTAAGCCTCGCCCGTGAGCAAGAGACGAGCGTCGATCATAAAATCGAGAGGCTTCTTGCTGGGTGAATTTTGCTAGCCCTACGGCAAGCCCCAGATTCGATGTTCGTGTGACGAACTGCGAGGTAGATTTTCCTCTGTCGGTATGTATCAGTGCTTCAAGCGAAGTGGCCAGCATGGCCCAACGGACATCCGCAAAATAGGTTCGAGCGGCGTATTCGTAGTACCAGAGGGCGCGGTTGAGCCTTTCGGGAAGCGTAAGAGGGAGCCTCATTACCAATCTCTGAAGTTCAATGCAGTCGTCCTGAGTTAGCCAGTCCCGATCGCGTTCCGCCACCCAGGCGCCTCTATATGAGCCACCGAGAGGTATAAGCTCATTGAGATTACCTTTCTCGTCCAAGGAAATCTTGACGTGATATTGGAGGGGAAATGATGTCGGGTACACCAGCCGGGAGAGTGCAACGCAAGTTTCCAGGCGTCTGTCTGGCTTCCAGTCCCACAGGTATTCGTAGTCAGTCGTGCTCCGGACAAAGCTGTAAAGCTGTGGGGACTGTCTAGCAGGCTTTGGCATTCCAAAGGTCCGAGGATCACAACTGTCCATAATATGAACGGCCAGCTCGCTGTCAATCTCGACGATTTCGACGTCTCGGTCGAGTTGAAAGCGTTCAACTGGTGGATGCCTTTCTACGAGGTCCCAATTGGAGATCACGGCGGCCTGAACGGCCTGCCTAGTCTGCAAGATGATTTCCTGTAGAAGCATGCAAGCCGAATCGTACCGTAAAATCCAAGGTCGGGGGGCGAGCAGAGAGAAGTCAAAGCGGCGTCGAGCCGCCGCACTCCACACGGGCCGGGGCGCGCTACTCGCGCTCGACGACTACTTTCGACGAAGGGACTTCAAGCCGCATCAGGCGGTGGTTCGAGTCGCAGAAGAGATGGATTTCGATGTCGGGAGTGGTGACGATGAGTTCAGTGAGCGGGCCATTGGTGGCTTGCGACTGCACGCTGACCGTGCCGGGGGTCATGTCTTGCGGGATGACCACGTGGAAATCTTGTTTGCCGGCGGCGGCCCAATCGTAGACGCGCGCCAGCACCGCGTATTGATAGTAGAGATTGTTGTCCAGCACGACGACGTGCGGATCGCCAAATTGAAAATCCCTCAGAAACGGGTCGGCCGTGCCTACGGTGAGCGAGCACTTGGCCGTGCCGCTCACAAAACTTACGGCGCCGTTTGCGGCCTTGGGGGCTTGCGACGACCACTGGTATTTGAGAAGCGCGCCGTCCGACGCCAGATGCAATTCGCCGGTAACTTTCATCTCGCCCGCGTTGGGAACCTTTAAGTCCGTCGAACCGCGAGCGACCCAAGCGTCGCCGTCGGGCTTGATTTCAAAGTCTTCGCTGCCAACCTCCGTGCCGGCGAGCGTGATGCGGAAGCGCCCTCTATCGTTGGAGAATACCGAGCCGTTCTTTCTTGGCTGCGATTGATCGGCCCGCACCATCCCGGACGCGAGAAGGAAAAGCGCCACCGCGATCGCGGAAGCCGACAGCACGGCACGCCGCCTCATGCGATCACGCTGCCCGTCTTCGGATTCGCTTCCGGCGAACCGGCGCGATCGAAAATTCGCAATTTCAAAATGCGCTCGACGGCCTCGCGCGAGTCCGCGCCGGATTCGATGCGGTGATCCGCCTGCCGGTAGAAAGGCAGACGGTCCTCGTAAAGTTTGCGGAAACTGGCTTCGTCGCGGAAGAGCGGGCGATCGGCCATCATCACGCAGCGCTGGAGAAGCTCATCCACCGGGCAATCGAGCCAAAGCATGGTGGCGCCGGCATCGCGCAGGGCGGTGACGTTGCGCGGTTGCACAAACGTTCCGCCGCCGAGGGCCAGCACCAGCGGAAGATTTCGCTCGGTGGCCCAACCCAGCGCGCGAAGCAGGCATTCGTGTTCCAGATCGCGAAAAGCGGGTTCGCCGCTGCGCGAAAAAATGTCCGAGACCGGCAGGCCCGCGTACTCTTCAATTTGCTGATCGAGGTCGAGAAAGTGCCACGCGAGCTGCGCGGCGAGGAGCCGGCCAACCGTAGTCTTGCCGGAGCCCATGAAACCGACCAGGCAGGCGAGTTTGCGCCGGGGTTCAGGGCCGGACAACATGGGCACAGGATTGTGACAGTCGTACAAGCGATCCGGAGCGCTCAATCACGCTTTAGGATCTTAATTGTACCACTAAAGGATGAGAGCTCGACTTTGGCGTTGCCCTCGTTGACGGAACCGAACAGGGCGTTGGAGTATCTCGGCGGCCGCGTATTGCCGTGCAGATCCGGTTTCACCGGCGCTTCATTAAACACCTTGCCGTACAGCGAATTCGCGGTGACATCAAACGAATCGTTCGGCGAGAAGCGCACTTCGATTGTGCCGCTGTAGTTCTTCAAAATGTAAATCCCGCGGCGGAGGAAATTGCCGTCGAAGAGAATATTCCCGGACGAGGTTTGCACCCGGACGCTGTCCATCGCGGGCTGAATCAATTGGAAATTGCCGCTGATGGAAGTGGCGTCGAGCGTGCCCGCGCAGCGCGTGCAAACGAGAGACCCGTCGATGCTCTTGATGACGACGTAGCCTTCGACGTCGGAAAGCTGGAGATTGGCGCCGACGGTGTCGAAGGTCATGTTGCCGTGCACGCTGTCCACGGTCACGTCGCCCGAATCGGTGCGGACCTGAAGTTCACTTTCCTCGGGAACGGAAACGACGTAATCGGCTTTCAATTCGTCCGCGGAAGGATTATCGCCCGTGACCTGCGTTTCGGCTTCGATGCGATCGCCGGCCTGCTCGGCGGCCACCTGAAGCTTGCCGCTGGCGTAGTCGATGGAAATCATCACTTCGGGTTTATTCCAAGCCTTCACCTGGATATTGCCGCTCGGATTGCGCACGGTAATCACCGGCCTGCCCGACACGGGAAAATGCTTCTCAAAATGACGTGCTTGCGCGGAAGCCGCCATCAGGAGCAAAGCTCCCATCGTGGCCACCGCCACCCCGGTAATGCGAGAAGTTACATTCATGACGCTCACCGCCCCCCTAATGTGCCCCGATCCATCGCGACGGCCAGAAGCTGAGCTTTCTGCTGATACGCATCATTAAGATACTCGCGGGCCAAGTCGTTTTCCGGTTGCTCGCGGACACTTTTTTCACACATGGAAATCGCATTGTCAACTACCGCAAGATCGCGCTTGAAGACGGCCTGCACGCTGGGATCGATTTGCTGCAAAGATTCGATATTGATCTCGGACGCGTTGAGCGAGGCCTCTTCCACGTTTTCTTCCGGCTGCGCGGGCTGAACGGCGGGCTGCTGCTGCGCCGAGATGCCGGTGACTGAACCACCGGTTCGCATCCCCGCCCACCCGGCCGCCAGAAGGAGAAGTCCCAAGATTGATCCTGCAAACGCAGGGCGCTGGAAGAAACTCCACACCGCGACGCGCCGCCGCGCTGGTTCCAATTGCGGCTCGCGAATCAGCCCTTCGGCCTCGAGTTGCAGACGGACGCGTGCCCAGACGCGCGCAGGTGGTTCTTCTTCCGCGGGAAGTTCGAGAGAGCCGAGGCGAATCGCTTCCAAGTCAGCGGCAAGGGAGCGGCACTCTGGACAATGCTTGAGGTGCTCCGTTACGGCCGGGGATGCCGGGCCATCCGGTTCCTGTGTCAGGACATGTTCCAATTCGTGGCACTGCATCTTCGCCATCCTAGACAACTTAGACTTGCGTCGAACTCCAGCTATCCTAATCCGATTCTAAATTCACCCGGGGCGCGGGCCGCCGGAAAATTTTCAATCCGTGCCTGCGGTTTCACCCTTCGCGGCCTGCCGCTGCTGGCGCGCTTCGTCGCGAAGCGTTTCCTGGAGCAACTCGCGCAATCTCATCCGCGCCTTGTGCAACTGCGACTTCGAGTTTCCTATCGAACAGGTCATGATCTGCGCGATCTCGTTGTGCTCATACCCTTGAATATCGTGCAGCACGAAGACCGATTTATAGCCCGGCGGCAACTGCTCGATCGCGCGCTGCAAATTCACCCGGTCTACCGAACCGGTCAACAGCAGGTCGGGTCCGCCGATATCTTTCTTCGGCCCGCTGGACTCCTCGTCGGATTCGATTTGTTCGTCCAACGAGGTTTCGGGCAGTGTCTTCTTGCGCAGTTTCATCAGCACGACGTTGACCGCCAAACGGTGCAACCAGGTGCTGAATGCCGACTCGCCCCGGAACGTCCCGATCTTCCGGAACAATTGCAAGAACGCTTCTTGAGCAAGATCCTCGGCTTCGGCCGTGTTTCCTACCATGCGCAAGCACAAGGCGTAAACCCGGCGGCTATGCAATTGGTAGATGCGCTCGAACGCCGTGGGGTCGCCCAGTTGGGCTTGCCGTATGGCATCCGACTCCGACATCTCGCCGGTTTCATTTCGCCTCGTGCGGGACACTCTAACGTCAGGACGCTACCCTACTTTTGGGATGCGTCCCTGGCTCCTTGAGTTGTACTTTCCCTCTGCCTGGGCGCCGGGCGGCCACGTTGTTGACACCCCCTGTTTTCCAGGAGTACGGACAAAGCCGGTCGCTCAGATTGAGGCCCGCCTATTGTCTTCGGAAACGTCATGCACGTCTAGGTGCGTCGCGTCTTGGATGCCGGCAGAGGCGCAGGCGCGTGGCACGATGCAGATTGCGGAAGGGTTTGGAAAGGGCCAGGTCAGATCGCCAAGCGGCGCCTAGCAGCGAAGGGCCGTGAGGGAGGGGATCCGCTTCACGAGTTTTTCCCGAAACAGCGCCAATTCCTTACCGGGGAGGGCGCAAAAAAAAGATTTCAGGACGACCACAGTCTCCTGCATGCAAGTATTCAGATCGTAGTCCAGGACTTCCAGCAAGCGACAGGTCTCCTCGATTGGTTTTTCGTCGCTGCCGGCAAGTTCGCCGGCGATTTCGAGGGATTGCCGCCGGACTTCGGTGAGGGCGTCGCCCAACGCTGAAAGCTTGTGAAAAAAACGGGAGCGAGCTTTGAATAGATTCCTGCCCAATAGATTGTCGAGCCGCGCGACTTGTTGGACCGCCGCGCCCCGGAAGTTGGCAGGGTCCAAGGGGTGAACGTTGGGAAGTGTTCCGAAGTGGCGTCCGTGCTCTTCCATTGCGAGGAGCGCGCCTTGCAAGCGTTCCGCGAGGCGATCAAACAACTGGGCAAAAGTGAGAGCGCACTGGCGAGCGGTTTCGTAACGCTTTTCCGCGCACAAAACGAAAGCTTGATTCAGGGTGACACTTTGGATGAGGTAAGAATCCTCAAGCTCACCCAGCGCAGCTCCGTAAAGGCGGCTTGGCTCACTGGGAAGGCTGGCAAGCCAATCGTCTTTGACCGTGTGGGTCCTGTTGCTCCGCCCGCTCTCACCGGAATCGGCCACGCCCCACCCCCCGAGGGTGCGTATGATAACACAACGCCAGACGTCAAGGGTGGGGTTGCACGCAGGAGGGCCGGTAGCTATACTCCCGCACGAACCTGCCTTCTCTGCCTACCGGCAGGCAGGCGGCAGGCAGGTCCTGTGAAAGGATCGCGTCTTTGCCCTTCGAGCCACTCGATCAGTACCTGCAGCGTCAGAAAAAGCTCGCCGAAATCCAGACCCTTGGTTTTGAGCCTTATCCGCACCGGTTTGACCCGACCGCGACCGTTGCGGACATCGTCTCCCGATACGCCGGCAGCACCGCCGAGGAGTTGGAGGCGCAAAAGCCGGCAGTTCGCGTAGCCGGGCGAATCATGACGCTGCGGCTGATGGGAAAGGCCGGCTTCGCGCACATTGCCGGCGCGGGCGCCCGGATGCAGGTGTACGTGAAGTTGGACGCGGTCGGTCCTCAGGCGTTCCACTTGTTTCAGCTGTTGGATTTGGGCGATTCGATCGGGGTCGCGGGCCACGTCTTCCGAACGAAGACCGGAGAACTCACCGTCTGGGTGGAGAGTCTTACGCTACTGGCCAAGGCCCTGCTGCCCTTGCCGGACAAATGGCATGGACTGGCCGACGTCGAGTTGCGCTACCGCCAACGCTACCTCGATCTGATCGTCAACGAAGAGGCCCGGAACGTTTTTCTGCGCCGCGCGGAAATCGTGCGGGAGTTGCGAAGCTTTTTCGATGCGCGCGGCTACATCGAAGTCGAAACTCCGATGATGCAGCCGATTGCCGGAGGCGCGACGGCGCGGCCGTTCGTCACGCACCACAACACGCTCGACTTGAATCTGTATCTCCGCATCGCGCCGGAACTCTATTTGAAACGGCTGATTGTCGGCGGCCTGGACCGGGTCTACGAGATCAATCGCAATTTTCGCAATGAAGGCATCTCGACGCAACATAACCCCGAGTTCACCATGCTCGAGTTTTATCAAGCCTACAGCGACTATCGCGATTTGATGGCGCTGACCGAAGAGTTGATCGCCACGCTGGCCCGCAAGGTGTGCGGCAGCACCGTGATCCGTTATGGCGAGCAGGAACTGGACCTGGGCCGTTGGCAGCGGCTGACGATGCGCGAAGCCATTGTGAAATTCTGGCCGAAGGAAGCGGCTCCGCAATCCAGCGTTGAGGAGTTGGCGCGACCGGGGGGGCCGCGCGAAGCCGCGCAACGCTACAATGCCTGGGCCGCGGGAAAGGGCTCCGGGGCGATCCTGGGAATCGAAAAACTGAGCGATGGAGAGATTACGGGATCGCTTTTTGAGACCATCGCCGAGCATCAATTGATTCAGCCGACGATTCTCTACGACTTCCCGACCGACATCTCCCCGCTCTCGAAATGCAAACCGGACGATCCCGCGACGGTTGAGCGATTTGAGATTTTCATCGCCGGAATGGAGTTCGGCAACGCCTTTTCCGAATTGAACGATCCGATCGAGCAGGAGAAGCGCTTCTTGCAGCAGGTCCAGCTAGGCGGCGAGGAAGCGCCCAAAGAAGTGGACCTCGATTACGTGCGCGCGCTGGCGCACGGCATGCCGCCGACAGCGGGCGAAGGCATCGGCATTGACCGGCTCACGATGCTGCTCACCAATTCACACTCCATCCGAGACGTCATCCTCTTCCCATTGCTTCGCCCGGAGGCTCGGCGCGAACCCGCCGCCGAAGCAGCGGACGCCGCGAACCCCGGCGCGCCCAAATGAGATTTGAATGGCTGGTTGCGCGCCGCCACCTTCGTTCGCCGCACCGGCCGGCGGTATTGCGGTTGGTGAGCTGGCTCGCGACGCTCGGTGTGGCGGCGGGCGTCGGCACGCTGGTTATCGCGCTGTCGATGAATACGGGTTTCCGTCATACGCTCCAGGACCGCTTGCTTGGCGTTACGGCTCACGTGAATCTATCGCGGCCGGGCGCCGAAGGGATCCCCGACTACCAGGCTTTAGCGCAAAAGCTGGGACGCACTCCCGACGTGCGCTCCGTGGCGCCGGCCATCTATCTTACGGTTCTGCTTTCGTCGGGCTCGCGCGCGCGCGGAGTGGTAGTCAAGGGTGTGGATCCCGCGATCGAGAGGTCGTCGGACGAGGCGCTCCAACGCGTGGTGACCGGGACCGCCGATTTCACCCCCGATGCGGATGGATTTGATTCGGTGCTAATCGGCCGGACCTTGTCGGAAGACCTGAACATCAAAGTGGGCGATTACGTGACGCTGACGAGTCCCGAGGGGCGGCTAACGCCATTCGGCCTGATGCCCCGTTCCCGTAGATTTCGGGTCTCGGGGATTTTCGATTCGGGGTTCTACGATTACGACGCGAATTGGTGCTTTCTGACCTTGGGCGCGGCACAAGGCCTGGCTGGCGTTGGCGACGTTGTGAGCGTACTGGAGTTTCGCCTCAACGATGTGGACCGCGCCGGTGAAGTGGCCTCTGAAATCCAGTCGGAGGCCGGCCCCGGATTCTCGACTAATACATGGCAGGACGAGAATCGTGCGTTGTTCCGTGCGCTGCATTTGGAAAAGTTGGTTACCGCGCTGTTCATCGGACTGATTACGTTCGTCGCGGGCCTGAATATTCTTGTCGTGCTGGCGATGACGGTGAGCGACCGCGCCCGCGACATTGCAGTCTTGATGGCCATGGGCGCACGCCGCAATCAAGTGCGCGACATTTTTGTTTTGCAGGGACTCGCGATCGGAACGATCGGCACCCTCGTGGGTCTCGCGGCGGGGTACCTCACCGCATGGGCGGCCGGAACCTACCGGTTGATTCCGCTCGACCCGCAAGTGTATTCGATTCCCTACGTTCCGTTCCAACCGAACGCATTTGACGCGATCTGGATTGGAGGAGCGGCGCTCCTGATCAGTCTGGCCTCTACGGCCATCCCGGCGCGTGCTGCGGCACGACTACTTCCGGTCGAAATTTTTCGGTACGAATGAAAGGCGAAAGGGCCATGTTTGGCGCGTAGCTTGCAACTGTATCTGTGCGGGCGGGAGACTTCTGAAAATGGGGAGACTCCGGCTAAATGGGGTATCCTGGCTATGCTGCAATTGCTTTCGAATCAATGGATTATCTGCCTGGGATGGGCCGTTTCATACTGGGCCTTCCGGTGCTTGGCAAATGAGTGGGCATTAAAGAGAAAACGTTATGCCCGCTGTCCGGAAACGCCAAGTTTTGGCAATTTCCAGACTCCAACAGCGCGGCGCTGGTGTGCATCAAATGTAACTAGACACGGAGCGTGGAATCGGGCGGAGTAGCTCCCGAGCCGGAACACGAATGACGCAGACGTTCACAACAGCGGCGAAGGGCGCGGCGCAAGCGCACAGGGAATTGCGTCGCGAAGCAACGGAAGCGCCCGCTGCCCGGAACGGCTGCGTGCTCGAAACCCGCGGTTTGAAAAAGTATTACGGGCTGGACAACCAGGTGGTCGCGGTGCTCGACGGCGTAGATTTTTCGATCGCCACAGGGGAGATGGTGGCGATTCTCGGCCCGTCAGGAGCGGGGAAAAGCACTTTCTTGCATCTGCTGGCCGCGCTAGACACGCCAACAAGCGGTACAGTATACTTCGAATCGAAAGCACTCGAATCGTTTCGCGAAGCAGAGCTGGCGGAGTATCGCAACAACGCAGTCGGCTTCGTCTGGCAGCGGCATCACCTGTTGGCTGATTTCTCGGCCGCGGAAAACGTCGCTATGCCACTGTTGATAAGGGGGCGGGCTTATGGGGATGCCATCACCACAGCCCGGCAGTGGCTCGAAGAAGTCGGACTGGCGGAGCGGGCGAATCAGCGCGCCGGGGAGCTTTCCGGCGGCGAGCAGCAACGAGTGGCAATCGCCCGAGCGCTCGCGCACGGCCCGGCCGTCTTACTCGCAGATGAGCCGACCGGGAACTTGGACGAGCGGAATGCCACCGGGGTTTTTGAATTGATGCAGCGATTGCACCGGATGCATCGTCTTACCTCCATCCTGGCAACGCACAATTTAACGCTGGCCCGGCGCGCGGATCGCGTGCTCGGGTTGGAGCACGGAGTGCTGCGCCCGGTTTCTGAAACCGCTAACGACCCTGGGAAAGTTGGCTGAGGGGAGAAACGAGCGAACCGTGTTCGAACGCTACACAGAAAAAGCAAGACGAGTGATCTTCTTCGCGCGGTACGAGGCGAGCCAGTACGGCAGCCCGTACATCGAGACCGAGCATCTGTTGCTCGGCCTGATGCGCGAAGACAAGGCGCTGGCCAATCGGTTTTTGCGCACGCACGGCTCGATTGAGTCCATCCGGAAGGAGATCGAATCGCGGATCACCATCCGCGAGCGTATCTCCACGTCTGTGGAAGTCCCGCTGAGCCAGGAATCCAAGCGCATCCTGAACTATGCAACCGAAGAGGCCGAGCGGCTCGGGCACAAGCACGTCGGCACCGAACATCTGCTCCTCGGAATCCTGCGGGAAGAGAAGTGCTTCGGCGCGGAGA
>Ga0209517_10005738_pt1 | contig 15638 bp, 10 predicted proteins | sample PeaSoiMetSII2010_FD_187695 | JGI IMG/M metagenome (GOLD analysis project Ga0209517, IMG submission 187695) | Peat soil microbial communities from Weissenstadt, Germany - SII-2010 (SPAdes) (version 2) | ecosystem: Environmental > Terrestrial > Soil > Wetlands > Peat | place: Germany... | reverse complement strand
GGCGCGTCGGGGTGGGCGCCGCCGAGGAGCTGAAGCAGGCGGGCGCGAAATTCGTGGTGGTGGATCACGATGACGAGCGGGTGGAGCGCGCCATCAAGTCCGGCCTACTGGCCGTGGCCGCGGATGCGAATCGCGATGAAACTTTGATCGACGTGGGCATTCAGCGGGCGCGCGGGCTGATCGCGACCCTGTCTACCGATGCCGACAATCTGTTTCTGATTCTATCGGCGAAGAATCTCAATCCGAATCTGCATATGTCGGCGCGCGTGGCTGTCGAGGCGTCGGAGCAGAAGATGCGCCGCGCCGGTGCCGATTTCGTGTTCGCGCCGTATAACAGCACGGGGCATCGCATGGCGCAGGCGCTGCTCAAGCCGCACGTGCAGCAGTTTCTCGATTTCACGACGCAGAACGTGGGCCTGGACGCGGGGATCGAACAGGTGCGCGTGGCGGAGCGAAGCGCGTTCACCGAGCAGTCGCTCGCGCAGATGCAGGTGCGACGCGAATTGGGCGTGATTGTCCTGGCGATCCGCAAGGCGAGCGGCGAGATGTTATTCAATCCTCCCGCGGAGGCCAAGATCGCGGGCGGCGATTATCTGATCGTCATGGGGCGGCCGGACGGGCTGCGTAAACTGGAGCAGCTATTGACGGAAGTTCGCGCGTAGGAGCTGGTTGAAAAAGGGGACAGACCGCTCTGTCCACGCCCACGCTCCGATGCGAAATCAGCGGTTTGCGACTGGGGACAGAGTAGTCTGTCCCCTTTTTCAACCAGCTCCTAGCTCGCATCCCGCGGCGGGCGTGTTAGGTTGAGACTTGAGCCGGCCTGTTCCTATTCTTCTGGTCGCGTTGCAGCTCGACGTCGGCGGCAATGAGCGCGATCTCGCGAAGCTTGCCCGGTATTTAGATCCGGAAAAGTTTGAAGTGCACGTCGCGGCGTTCCGCGCGGGCGGCGAGCGAGTCGCCGAACTGGAAGCCGCCGGGATTCCGATTCTTGCTTTGCAGGTCCGCAGCCTGATGAACTTGACCGCGCTTCAAGGCGCCAGGATTCTACGCGCGTACGTGCGCCGGCACGGGATTCGGCTGATCCATTCTTTCGATCCGCCCACCAGCATTCTCTGCGTTCCGCTGGCGAGAATGCTAGGAGTACGCGCGGTGGCGAGCCACTGCTTTTTTCGGTTTCTCATTCCGCCTTTGCATTACAGGGGTCTCGCGATGGTGGATCGCCTGGCGCATCGGATCGTGGTGAACGCCAACGCCGTGAAGCAGCACGTGGTCGGCAAATACCACGTGCCGGCGGAGCGGGTTTTCTTGAGCTACAACGGCATCGAAACCAACGTGTTTTTCCCGCGCGCCGAGACGCGTCCGGCATTTCTCGCGGACGCCCCGCTGGTCATTGGGTCAATCTGCGTGATGCGCGAGGAGAAGCGGCTGGATACGCTGCTGAAGGCGTTCGCCTGCGTGCTTCCGCGCGAGCCGCGGCTGCGCCTGCTGCTGGCCGGGGACGGTCCCATGCGCGAACCGTGGATGAAGCTGCGCGATGAACTGGGGCTCGCCTCGGCTTGCCATTTCGAACAGACCACCACGAACATCCCGTATTGGATGCGCATGATCGATGTATTTGTTCTGAGTTCTTCTTCCGAAGGGTTTCCCAACTCTGTTCTGGAAGCCATGGCGTCCGGCTGCTGCGTAGTCGCGTCCGATGTAGGCGGCGTGCCGGAGCTGGTGGGGGACGCGGGGTTTCTTTTTCCTCCGGGTGATGTTGACGCTTTAGCGGCGCGCCTGCTGAAGATCGTGGAAGAGCCGGAACTGCGCGTCCGAGCCGGCGCTGCAGCGGTAGCGCGCGCGCGTGATCGGTTTTCGATGGAAGCAGCCGCGGCGAATATGGAGAAGCTTTACGATTCTCTGCTGGAACCTGAGTGAAGATCCTGGTTCAAGGCTGCGTGGTTCCGATGGCGAAAAGACTCTGGTCCGTGCGAATGAAGATCTGGCCGTTCGACAGCGCGGGCGACGCGATCACCTGCTCGCCTAGATCGTTCTTGGCCAGCACTTCCGCTTTTCGTCCCGCGCGCAACACCAGCGTCTCGCCGGTTTCGCTCAACAGATAAATTTTTCCATCGGCAGCCGCGGGCGATGCACTAAAAAAACCGCCGAGCCTCTCTCTCCAAACCATTTCTCTCGCCTTGGCATCGACACACGTGACTACGCCCATTTCGTTCGCCATGTACAACAATCCTCGATAAAAAACCAGGGAGGGAACATACGGCCCGCCGTTCGCGACCCTCCAGGCGACGTTGGTCTTGCTGATCTCGCCTTCGTTGCCGGCGCGAATCGCCATGTACGGGCTGCTGCGATACCCGCGATTGAGATACAGAATTCCCGAATCGAAGACAGGCATCGGAATCGGAAACCGGTTCGATTCGTTGAAATGCCATTTCGACTTGCCAGTGGCGGGATCGAACGCCTCCACGCGTTCGCTGGTGTTGAGCACCAGCTCGGGACCATGCGGCCCTTCAATGATCAGAGGCGTGCTGTACGAAATCACGCCCTTCTCGCCATCCACGCGCCAGATCTGCTTGCCGGTTTTCTTGTCGAGCGCTAACAGAAACGACGAGCTGGGGTTATAACAAGCCAGAAGCAGACGATCTTCGAACAGAACCGGCGAGCTCGACTGGCCCCAGTCGATATCCATCACCGAGTATTCGCGGCCGATATGGCGCGACCATACAGGCTTGCCGCTCATGTCCACGACGGCCAATTGTCCATTGCTGAACCATGCGTAAACGCGCTCGCCGTCGGTCACCGGGCTGGGCGTCGCGAGATTGCGTTTCTCATGGGTCTGCGGAAGCTCGCCTTGCGCATCAAACCTGTATTCCCATAGTTGACGGCCGTTTTTTCGATCGAACGCCGCGATGGCGAATACAATCTTCGCGTCGGCGGCGCCATGAGGACGCCCGCCGCCCAACGCGTGCTCGCCCGAGGTCGCCGCGCCCGCGCCTTGAACCAAGGTCGGATGAACTCCCGGCTTCAACGCGTTCTCGCCGATCTGATACGTGACGAAAACGCGGCCTCCCGATACGATGGGCGTCGAGACGCCGAGACCGTGCAGAGCGGCCTTCCAGGCGATGTTCTTGGTCGCGCTCCATTCGGTTGGGTAACCGGCGTCGGTGGCGACACCGATGCCTGAAGGTCCCCGCCATTGCGGCCAATCTTCGGCCCAGCCGGGACTGGTCAACAAGCACAGCGCAATCAGTCTCGAGAACATTTCACGAGTGTACACCGGATGGGTCTAAGCTAAGGACAGTGGAACGAAAGATTTTCTGGCTTACCTTCACGGTGCTGGGGCTCGGGGCGGACGCGATTCTGCCGCTATGGTGGGCGCTCGGCGCAACCATCCCGATTTTCCTGGCAAGCTGGTGGGTCGCCTATCGCAGCGATTGGTTTTGAGCGAGCATTTCCTTCCAGGCGAGCTCATCGTGGCCGATGCTGAGCCGGTCGCCGCCGCGTACTAACGGGAGGCGGAGCAGACGCGGGTCGCGCTCAATCTTTGCGAGCAGATCGGCGTCGGAAAGCTTCAAGTACGCGAGCCCGGCATCGATGTACGCCTTGCCTTCGCGATCCAGCAATTCCGGTAGGCCGAAGCGGTCGATGAATCGCTTGATCTCACAAGGAGCCATCGGCCGCTGGGTCAGATCGACGAAGTGAATCGCGACCCGGCGCTCCTTGAAGAACCGTTCCGCGGCGCGAGTCGCCTGCGAATTCTTCACGCCGAAGATTTGAACGCTGGTCACGCCAGAAGACGAGCGCGCATCGGAGGATTCGTCGCCATATCGGCGATGGTCCACGCCATCGCCAGTGCGCCATCGAAGATCGCCTGATCTGCCGCGGGTTTGATGCAGTGCGCCGTGAACTCGGGCTGATGATTCGCCGCGGGCAGGCAATCGATTCCGATGGCGGGATGAATCGACGGAACGACCTGCGACACGTTGCCCATGTCGGTGGAGGCTGCGACGCGATCGCGCATGGGTCCGAGGTCCGCGAATTTCCGTCCGATCTCTTCGGCATTGCGCTGATACATCGCCGCCATGTCGAGGTCGTGCTTCATCTGCGCATAGGGCTTATCGCCGCCCAGGATCTCGAGTTTCGAACCGGTCGCGAGTGCACCGGCTTCAAAGCATCGCCGGACCTTGTCGCGCAAGGCTTCGAGTTCCTCCAGATTTTCGGATCGAATGATGTAGCGAGCCGAAGTGTGTGCGGGGACGATGTTCGGCGCGTCGCCGCCCTTGGTGACGATGCCGTGAATCCGGTCCGTCTGGCGGATGTGCTGGCGCAATAGACCGAGAGAAACCTGCGCCACCGTCAGCGCATCGGCGGCATTAATGCCCATCTCCGGGAAAGCCGACGCGTGAGCTTCTTTCCCGTGATAACACGCGTCGAACATGGAGGCGGCGATAATTTTCATAGTCGCGATATCGAACGGCGCGGGGTGGACCATCATCGAGGCGTGCAGGCCTTTGAATGCTCCGCGCTCCAGCATCAGAATTTTTCCGCTGGCGTTGCCGACCTCCTCAGCAGGCGTTCCGAGCACCGTGATCGTGACGCCCAGTTCGTCGGCGACCTTGGCCGCTGCGATTCCCGCACCCACCGACATTGCGGCGATCAGGTTGTGCCCGCACGCGTGGCCGATGCCGGGCAGACAATCGTATTCCGCGCAGATGCCGATGTTCAGCGGACCGCTGCCCGCCCGCGCGACGAACGCGGTCGGCATTCCGGCCACGCCCTTCTCGACCCGAAATCCCGCGGCATCCAACGTCTCCGACAGCCACGTGGCCGCGCGCTCCTCTTCGAAAGCCAACTCCGGTTTCGAGTGGATGCGATGGCTGAGGTTGATCAGGTTCGATCGTGCGGCTTCGAGCCGTTCCCGCGCGCCGGATTTTGCCGTTTGCATAGAAGCAATTAAACCACTTCTATAGCCGATTCAAAAGAGACTTTGCGAAAACGCGACGGCCCACCGCTCCCCGTGGTCGCAGCTCGGTTAGGGCCACCTGTCGCATCAGCCACTGATGGCGCGCGCCAGAGTCTGCGTGAAAACCCGCTATATTAACCGCTCCCTTTGGTCACGGCTCGAGTAAAGTGCCGATATGTGGAGGTGCAGACCCGGAGCCGCGACTGTAAGGAGCGGTTAATCGTCGGTTTTCACACAGGTGCAGCAAGCGGGCGTTCCCTCGCTTTCTTACAAAGACTCTATAGTGAGCGGATCGGGCTCGCCGCCGAAATACTTGCGCAGCGCATCCTGGAAGATGTGATTCTCAGACGCGACGTTGGCAAACAAAGTCATCGATGACCGGAATTTCAAATCGTCAGGATAACCGAAGATCTGTTGAACCGAGCGCCCTTCCACGAGATTCACGAATCGAGTGCACTCCGCGAGGCGCGGGCCCAGAATCGGGTGCTTCAGATACGCCCCCGCTTCTTGCCGACAGGAAATCCCGAATCGCTTCGCCATTTGACTGTGACCCAAACCGCAAAGCTGGGGAAAAATGAACCAGATCCAGTGGCTCCGCTTCTCGCCCTGGCGCAATTCCATGCAGACCTGTTCGTAAACTGGATTCTGGGCGTCCACGAAACGTTGTAGATTGAAAGGGTCGTTCACGCCTGACATTATCGTGCATGAATCGCAGAGATTTTCTGGCCCTGCTCGCCGCTCCCGCATTCGCCCAAAAGCCGGATTTTGAGCTGCGCATTTCGTCCGTGGACCATGAAATCGCTCCCGGACATATTTTCAAGACGATCGGATACAACGGAAGCGTCCCTGGACCGATTCTTCGCGTGGCGGAAGGGAAGTCGATCACCATCGACGTGCACAACCTCACGCCGAACCCGGAACTGGTCCACTGGCATGGGCTTTTTACTCCTTCCGAAGTGGACGGCTCAATGGAAGAGGGCACGCCGATGATCGCGCCGCATGGATCGGCGCGGTATACGTTCATTCCCAGGCCGTCCGGCACGCGCTGGTATCATACGCACGTTTCGGCCGGCCGCGATTTGAAGCGTAGTACATATTCGGGCCAATTCGGATTTCTTTACGTCGAGCCGAATCACGAACCCGGAAAATTCGATCAGGAAGTTTTTCTGGCCTTTCACGGTTGGGATCCATACTTCAGCACCATGGGCGACGATGAAGGCGGTCTCGAAGTAGCTTACAAGCGATATTCGATTAACAGCCGTGCGCTGGGCGCGGGCGATCCAATTCGCGTAAAGGAAGGCGATCGCGTGATGTTTCGCATCCTGAACGCCAACGCTACTCTGCATCATCGAATTGCGCTGGCCGGGCACAAGTTTAATGTTGTGGCTCTGGACGGGAACCCGGTGCCCACGCCGCGTGAATGCGAAGCGCTGGAACTGGGGCCGGCCGAGCGCATCGATGCGATCGTCACTATGAATCAGCCTGGGGCATGGATTCTCGGCGAGACAGACGATAAAGTGCGCGGCGCCGGGCTGGGGATCGTGGTCGAATATACGAATCGCAGCGGTGAGCCGCAATGGAAATCTCCAGGACCACCTTCATGGGACTACAAGATTTTCGGCGATCCGAAGCCGGAACCCGCGCCTGACGCGGAGCCCGTCCCGCTGGCCTTCAAGAAAAAGTTCGCGGGCAGCCGATGGGTGGATCATTGGACCATCAACGGGAAGGAATATCCGAAAACGGACCCGATTCGCGTCCGCGCCGGCAACCGCTACCGGCTGATTTTCGACAATCAGAGCGACGAGGCGCATCCGGTCCATCTACATCGCCATTCCTTCGAACTGACGAAGTTCGCGGGCGTTCCGACGCGCGGAGTTTTCAAGGACGTCGTGGTGGTGCCGGCACGAGCGCAAGTGGAGGCCGACCTGATCGCCGATCATCCGGGCAAGACCTTGTTTCATTGCCACCAGCAAATGCACATGGACTTTGGTTTCATGACGTTACTCGAATACGTCTAGTCGAAACGCGGCCAACGCGGGACACATCCTAGATACAGTGCAGTCGCGTTCAAAATCGCTGATATTCGCTTTAGGATGTTGCGTTTTCCTTTGCGAGCAAGCCAAGGCAACCGAGGCCGACGCGCTTGCGATCTCCGCGAATATTCAGGCCCTGCATCAGCCGTTCGGCACAATTCTCAATCCCATCTTTGCCGGGCCGACCAGCAATCAAGTCGTGGGGTACACGCGTTGTGGCGATTCGGCGATCTGGACGGGACACTATCTCGCGGCCGAAGCGTTTCGCTACAGCGTCACGCAGTCGGCCGACTCGCTGAACAATGTCAACAAGGCAATCGCGGGAATCAAGTCGCTGGCGGACGTGACCGGCACCAATCTGCTGGCGCGCTGTCTGGTCCCGCTGAGCTCGCCATACGCGGCGGGCATTCAGAGTGAAGAATCCGCGAACGGTATCTACACGAACAGCTCGGCTGGATATTTCTGGGTCGGGAACACATCGCGGGACGAGTACTTGGGCGTGATTTTCGGACTCGGAGTCGCTTACGATCTGGTGAACGACCCGGGCGTACAGGCATCCATCAGCGCGCTGGCGACGCGCCTGATCGATTTCCTTCAATCCAACGGATGGTCCGTGGTAATGCCCGACGGCAGCGTCAGCACTTCGTTTCTGGTGCGGCCCGACGAGATTCTCACCTTGTTGCAGGTAGGCCGGCACGTCAACTCCAGCGCGTTTTCGACGTCTTACGATGTGCAGCGTGTTCTGCTGGCGTTAGCGGTACTGGCGCCGATCTCGGTGGATGTGAGCAGCGACAGTTCATACTTCAAATTCAATCTCGACTATATTTCCTTCTATAATTTGATCCGGCTGGAAACGAGTTCCGCGAGTTCGATTTATCAGGGCGCTTACAGCGTTCTTCGTGGCTTCACGGCCGGAGATCAAAACGCGTTCTTCGATATCATCGATCGCGGATTGAACGGCGCGAATCCGGCACGCGACGCCGAAACTGCGGCGCTGCTGAACGAATGGCTGCAAAGATCCCGGCGCGATCCTACGGTAAATCTCAACGGTGTCGTTCCGGTTTGCGGATCTCAATCCTGCAACCCGATTCCGGACGCGCTGCGGCCTCCGGACGACTTTTTGTGGCAGGAGAGCCCCTATCAGCTCACCGGTGGCGGCAGCAGCATCATCGAAACGGCGGGCATCGACTATATTCTGCCGTACTGGATGGCTCGCTATTACGGAGTTGTATCGCCCATCTCGGTGCAGTCGGCTGCGGCGCCGAACGCGGCGGTGACTCCGCAATCGATCGCTTCCATTTATGGAACGAATCTTGCGGCAGGCACGCAGCAGGCCGGCGTGCAACCTCCGCCGCTTTCGCTGGGCGGCGTCACCGTTACGGTGACGGATTCGGCCGCTACCGCACGGATCGCGCCGCTCATGTATGTGTCGGCATCGCAGATTAATTTCGTCGTCCCGGATGGGACCGCGGCCGGTACCGCTCAGTTTGCCATTGCAAACGGCAGCGCCGCGCCATTGACCACGACGGGACCGGTGCAATCCGTCGCGCCCACTCTGTTCAGCATGAGCGGCGATGGAAAGGGCGTAGCGGCGGCTACAGCGATCCAGGTGCAGGCGTCGAATCCTCAGTTGCAGTCCCCGGTCGCGGTATTTGAGTGCAGTGCGAGCGGATGCGTTTCGACTCCCATCGCTCTCGGCGTGGACACTCCCATCGTCGTCGCGCTTTACGGTACGGGCATTCGGAATCGCAGTTCCCTTTCAAACGTGAGCGTTACTATAAACGGCGTAAGCGCTCCGGTTCAATATGCTGGAGCTCAGCCGACGTACGAGGGACTGGACCAGGTAAACGTCACGCTGCCTCTTTCTATTCGCGGCAGCGGTGAAGTGAACGTCGTGATGACAGTGGACGGCCAGACTTCGAACATCGTCACGATCAACGTAATGTAATCGCGAATCCATGAATCTTTACTCAAGAAATCGCGCCGGGTGGATTCTCACCGCGCCCCTATTTCTGTGGGCGGGCTGCCTCGAAGCTCAGTCCGCACCGTCCATCGAAGCTGGAGGAGTGGTCAACCCGGCCAGTTATGCGGCGGCTGCGCAGGTGGTGCCTGGAAGTCTCGCCATTGCATTTGGGAATTTTCTACTCGCTGCTCCGGTCCAGGCCGCCAACCAGCCGCTTCCCGATAATCTCGACGGGCTCTCGCTCACTTTCGGCAACGGCCAGCAAGCCCCGCTATACTACGCTGCCTCCGGAGACGTCAGCTTCCAGGTGCCATGGGAACTGGCGGGCAATACACAAACGACTCTGGTCGCTTCGATCAACGGCCAGACCAGCGCGCCACAAACCGTGAACCTCGCTCCGTTCGCGCCGGGACTCTTCAGCGTCAACACGGAGGGAACCGGGCAGGGCGTGATTTTCGATACTTCGTTTCACCTGATCGATTCCACGAATCCCGCCATTTCGGGACAAACGGTGGTCGTGATTTACGCCACCGGCCTCGGGGCTGTGAGCAATCCGCCGCCGACGGGCTCGCCTGCGTCCTCCGATCCTTTGTCTTCAAGTGTGACCATGCCGACCGTGATGATCGGGGGCGCAAACGCGACGGTGCAATTTTCCGGTCTCGCTCCGCAGGAAATTGGCGTGTATCAGGTCAACGCGCTGGTTCCTTACGCATCGGCCACGGGAAGCGCGGTGCCGGTTTCCATTTCGATCGGCGGTGTCACTTCGAACACCGTGACCATGCCCGTGAATCAGGGACCTCCGCCTCCGCCGAACAACGTGGTCCCAACGCTGGCGTCGATATCGCCGTCGTCGGCGCCGCCCGGGACCGGTTCGCTAGAAGTGATCGTCAATGGCACAGGATTCGGCATTTTCACGGCTCTCATCGTCAACGGCTTCGAGCATGCGTTCACGCCGGTCAGCGATACGCAGCTCACGTTCAACTTAATTGCACAGGACCTCGCCACGGCCGGAATCATAGAAGTGGCGGTCGGCAATTCGCCGCCTGGTGGGGGAGTTTCGAATGAAGCCACCTTCATCGTGCAACCGGGTTTCGGGACAGGAACCGCCGCTAATGCGGCATGGTCTGGCCATGCGCGCGACGCTCAGCATACGGCGCTTTCGCTCAGTCCATCCCAACCGCTCAACCACATTCACTGGAGCACCCCAGTTGACCTGAAGCCTCAATTTACTCAAGGCGAACTGCTTATCCACTACGGATCGCCGGTGATCACTTCTCAAAACACGGTGATCGTTCCCGTGAAGACGGGCGCCACGTCGGGATTCCGCGTGGATGCGCACAGCGGCACGGACGGCACTCTTCAGTGGAGTTTACCCTCCGATTATGTTCTTCCACCCTATAACTGGGTTCCTGAATTTGGTCCGGCTCTGACGCCCCCCGCGCGGCTCTACTTTCCTGGTGCGGGCGGCACCGTTTATTACCGTGACACCCCCGATTCCGCTACCGGCGCGCAGGGGCAAATCGCGTTTTATGGCCTGACGAATTATCAAGCCAGTCAGCAAGCATACGTGTCGGGAGTCATGATCGATACACCCATCACGTCCGATGCGGCGGGAAACATTTATTTCGGATTCCAGGTTACCGGCGACACGCCATTGAATCTTCAAAGCGGAATCGCGCGCATCAGCGCAGGTGGCGAAGGGACCTGGATCTCGGCAGCCGACGCCGCCGGCGACAACTCCATCATCGAAGTGATGCAGAACTGCGCTCCCGCGGTAAGCGCGAATCAGGGAATGATTTACGTCGCCGTCAGCAATGGCATTTCTGGATATCTCGTGGCGCTGAACAGCACTACGCTGCAGCCGGTGTCTAAGGTGCGGCTGATCGATCCATTCTCGGGCCTGGATGCGACTCTATCGGACGAAGGCTCCGCTACGCCGACCGTGGGCGTCGACGGCGATGTGTATTATGGCGTGCTGGAGAATCCCTTGGGGACCAATCATTATCGCGGCTGGCTGCTGCATTTCGATAGTCTTCTTTCGAAAACGAAAACTCCCGGCGCGTTTGGCTGGGACGATACTGCTTCTCTGGTCCCAAGCTTCATGGCGCCGAGTTATACCGGCGCATCTCCGTATCTGCTGATGACCAAGTACAACGACTATGCCGACGGCGGGGGCAGCGGGCAGAACAAAATCGCGGTTCTCGATCCCAACTCGACTGAGCAGGACCCGGTCACCGAAACGACGGTGATGAAGGAAGTGCTGACCATCCTCGGCCCGACGCCGAACACGTCGCTCCCGGGCGTCAAGGAATGGTGCATCAACACGGCCGCGGTCGACCCTGCGACTCATTCCATTCTGGCGGGAAGCGAGGACGGCAAATTGTATCGCTGGGATTTGTACACTAACACGTTGTCTCGGTCGATCGTTCTCTCTTCAGGTCTCGGTGAGGCGTATACGCCAACTCTGATCGGCCCGGACGGGACCGTTTACGCGATCAACAACTCGATTCTCTTCGCGATCGGCCAATAGTGGCATAAAATCAAACCTGTGGGCACGTGGGTTCTTTTGGTCGCGGCGATGACGTGTGTTTCGGGCGCGCCGACGTTCTATCAGGACGTTCTGCCCGTGCTCGCGCGTCATTGCCAGACCTGTCATCGTCCGGGAGAAGCTGCGCCGATGCCGCTGCTCGACTACGCGGGCGCGCGTCCGTGGGCGAAAGCGATCAAGCAGGTGGTGCTCACCCGCAAAATGCCGCCATGGTTTGCCGATCCGCATTTCGGAAAATTTTCAAATGACGCGACGGTGCCCGATTCCGACATTCAGACCATCGTGGCGTGGGTGGACGCGGGCGCGCCTGAGGGTGATCCGGAGACGGCTCCGAAGCCGGTGAAATGGATCGACGGATGGAAGATCGGCCAGCCCGACATTGTTTTCGAAATGCCGACTGCGTTCGAAATTCCAGCCTCCGGCACGCTGCCTTATGAATACGTGATCGTACCCACGAATTTCAAGCAAGATACCTGGGTGCGGCTGGCCGAGGCGCGTCCTGAGGATCGCGAGCACACGCATCATATGGTGATCAGCATCCGAGAGCCTGGCTCGCCATGGCTGCGCCGCGAACCCGTGGGAGTGCCGTTCACCTCCAAACCAGGCGACGACGACGAGACTGGCGCGCAGGGAGAATTTCTCACCGGCTACGGTCCTGGCGCGGTTCCGGAGCTGCTCGCGCCGGGTCAGGCGAAACTGATCAAGGCCGGCAGCGACATCGTGTTTCAGCTCCACTACACTACCGACGGAAAACCGGGCCGCGACCGGAGCCGCGTCGGATTGATTCTCGCTTCCAGTCCGCCTCGGGAACGCGTGCTGATGCTCGCGGCCGCGAATGTGCGCTTCACGATTCCGCCTGGCGACCCGGATTGTCGCGTCGACGCGCACGTGACGCTGCATGAAGAGGCGACCCTGGTGTCGCTGCTACCGCACATGCACCTGCGTGGAAAATCGTTCGAGTTCCGTGTCGTTTATCCCACGGGCGAATCGGAGACACTTTTGCGGGTCCCGAATTATGACTTCGACTGGCAGCTTTCCTACTATCTCGCGAGCCCCAAACGGCTGCCGGCGGGAACCAGGATCGAGTGCACCGCTCGTTTCGACAACTCGCCGAATAACCCACGTAATCCCGACGCAGCCAAAGCCGTGCGTTTTGGAGATCAGAACTGGAATGAAATGATGATCGGATACTTCGAAGTCGCCGTCGACTTGAATGTTACTCTGAGGGATCTTCTGCTGGGGCGAAGAGGCGAGTGAAAATCATGGTCAAACTGGTTGTTCTTGCGGCCTTCGCCGCCGTCCTGGCTGGCGCCGCGGATCCGGACGGCGCGGCGCTGTATCGCGAGCATTGCGCGCTATGCCACGATGCGTCCGCGCAGACTCGCGCTCCCTCGCCGTCGGCGTTGAAGATGATGTCGGCAGGCAATGTCGTGCGGGCGCTCGAATCCGGGTTGATGAAAGAACAAGGCGTATCGCTGAGCGCAGCCGAGAAGCGTACTGTTGCGGAATTCCTTACCGGGAGATCTTCGGTGCCGGTGGTGAACATGCCGCTCTGCTCGAATGCGAAGGCTGCATTTTCGCCGGGCGACAGCGATTGGAACGGCTGGGGCAACGGATTGGACAACGCCCGCTTTCAATCTGCCGCCCGCGCCGGCTTCACTGCCGACGAAATTCCGCGCCTGAAATTGAAATGGTCGTTCGCGTATCCGAACACTTTCGCGGCCAATGGACAGCCGTCCATCGTGGGCGGACGCGTGTTTGTGGCCAGCGCCAACCGCAACATTTACTCATTGGACGCCCGTACAGGCTGTCAGTACTGGTCTTTCGAATCGGCCGCGCCGGTCCGCACCGCGATCACGATCGCGAACGTGAAGGGCGGGCGCCCGATGGCCTTTTTCGGCGATCGGCGCGGCACGGTCTACGCGCTGGACGCGGCGAATGGCGAACTGCTGTGGAAGACTCGCGTGCTGGATCATCCGCGGGACGGAATCACCGGAGCTCCGGTGTATCACGACCAGCGCCTGTTCGTTCCCGTGACGTCAGGCGAAGAGGGCGCGGCGAACGACCCGAAATATGAGTGCTGCACCGCACGTGGCGCGGTCGTCTCGCTGGATGCCGCCGGGAAAAAACTGTGGCAGGCCTATTCGATTCCAGAAGAGGCTCGCGTAGTTGGCAAAAATGAGGCCGGCACGCCTGTCTGGGGACCGTCCGGCGCCAGCATCTGGTCCGCGCCCACGGTGGATCTCGAACGCAACGCTGTATACGCGTCCACGGGCGACAATTTCACTCATCCCGATTCCAAAACCAGCGATGCCGTGCTAGCGTTCGATCTCAAAACCGGGAAAATGCTGTGGTCGCGGCAACTGCTTGCGGGCGACGTGTTCAGCACGGCCTGCGTTACGTCGACAAAAAAAGGATGCCCGGAGAACGCCGGTCCGGATTACGATTTCGGCTCGTCACCGATTTTGATCAAGCTTGCCTCAGGAAAACGCGTACTGGTGATTGGCCAGAAATCCGGAATCGTGCATGCACTCGATCCTGACAACAAAGGCGCCATCGTGTGGCAGACGCGCGTGGGGCGCGGCGGGATTCTCGGCGGAGTACAGTGGGGATCGGCGTCGGACGGCAAGTATGTTTACGTCGCGGTCTCCGATGTTTCGTTCACCGAATTCAGTATCGAACGCGGGAAGCCGCGCATTTTGGATCCGAAAGTGGGAGGCGGCTTGTTCGCGCTCGATGCCGCGACCGGAGAAAAGGTCTGGTCGGCCGCTCCGCCTGCGGCGTGCGGCGACCGTCCCAATTGCAGCCCCGCGCAATCCGCCGCGGTCTCCGCGATCCCGGGAGCCGTGTTCTCCGGTTCTCTCGACGGCCATCTCCGGGCGTATTCTTCGCGCGACGGGAAAGTCCTCTGGGACTTCGATTCCGCGCGCGAGTTCAGCGCGATCAACGGACCGGGCAAAGGCGGTTCCATGGATGGACCCGGCGCCGCCATTTCCGGTGGGATGCTTTTCGTCAATTCCGGATACGGGACCTGGGGAGGCCAGCCCGGAAACATGCTGCTGGCATTTTCCATCGACGGAAAATGATTATGCGACCGTCAGTTTGCCAGCTCGCACCGTAGCCACCGGGGCGATGCGCTGGTGCGCCGTCCGCTTCTGGCGGGTGCTGTCCAGCAAATCGAAATCGCCGCGCTGGGTTTCGAGGATCGAAACGTCCGCGACGGCGCCGGGTTCAAGAGTGCCGATTTTTTCAGGGAATTTCAAGATCCGCGCGGGATTTGCCGTCACTTTTTCGATGGCCTGATTCGCGGTCAATCCCAGAAGCATGAATTTCGACATGGTGGTTACCAGATCGATTACGGTGCCGTTCGGAGCGGCATGCGCGCGGTGAATGTCGGTGGAAATCGTGTCCGGGAACCAGCCCTGCTGCGCCGCCCGCTCGGCCGTTTCCCATTGCAGATGATTCCCGTGCGCGAAATCGGTGAAAATGCCGCGGTCCTTCAGCTCCAGGATCTGCGGCAGGACTTTCCCATCGGCGCCCAGCAGATTCGGACCGGACCTGGGCGGATTGAACGGATGCACCAGGATGTCGCCCTTCTTCAAAATCGCGAGCAGCCTCGGATCGTTGGTCCAGTGCAGCATGATCGGCAGCGCGGTCTCGTCGGCCGCTTCGCGGGCTTTTTTCAGAACTTCGACGTCATGCGGTACGTCTTCGTCCCGGCCGGTGATGCGAACCTTGATTCCCAGAATCATGCCGCGATTTTCCGCGACGGTTTTGACCACCGCCTTCGGATCGATCATTTTCGGATCGAGATAAATTTCATTCTGCACGACCAGGCCGATGATCGAAATGTTGAGCAGCGAATAAACGCGGGTGCGCGCGTGCTCGATCACGTATTTTCTGAATGCAGGAAACGTATTTGCACCTGCCGAACCGGCGTCGACAATGGTCGTGACGCCGTGCGGAATCCCCACCAGATCCGCGTCGATTGAAACCGGAAGGAATTGATCGAACACGTGCCCGTGCATATCGATCAATCCGGGAGTGACGATTTTGCCGCTCGCATCGAACACCTGCGCACCTGCGCGCGGAAGATTCGAACCGACCGCGGCGATTCTGGAACCACCGATCGCG
>Ga0209517_10005737_pt1 | contig 15645 bp, 12 predicted proteins | sample PeaSoiMetSII2010_FD_187695 | JGI IMG/M metagenome (GOLD analysis project Ga0209517, IMG submission 187695) | Peat soil microbial communities from Weissenstadt, Germany - SII-2010 (SPAdes) (version 2) | ecosystem: Environmental > Terrestrial > Soil > Wetlands > Peat | place: Germany... | reverse complement strand
CAAGTTGCCGGACCAGTCCTGGCGCAAAGCCTGACCGAGGCCGGTCTTATCGATGAGTATCGACTCTACCTCCGCCCCGTCGTGCTTGGTGGTGGCCAGCCATTCTTCGCCGGCCCCCGGCCGCCGCTCCACCTGGTGGCCAGCGATTTAATCGCCGATGACTTGATTCGGCTGACGTACGTTCCTGCTTAATCGCGCGACTCGCCCGACGGACTGCGCTCAGAAATTCAAACTGAGACACTAGCGGTGACGGATGCAGATTTCCCGAACTCTCAGCGCTGAATTCCTGCGCCCCGATGTCTGGATGGAATGGGCCGCCCGCGGCGTGCGCGTGGTGGTGATTCTTGTCCTGGCGTGGCTGTTTTCACGGATCGCTAAGCGGCTGCTGGCGCGCTTGCAAACCTACACGATTCGCATGATGGACCGGCGTAATGAAGGCTCCACCATCGAGATGGAGAAGCGCGCGAATACGCTAATCTCCGTACTCAGCAAAGTCGCGAGCATGTTCGTCTGGCTGGTGGCACTGGTGATGGCCTTGACCGAACTGAACTTCCATATCGAGCCTTTGCTCGCCGGCCTGGGGGTTGCCGGACTGGCGCTGGGATTGGGCGCGCAGACCGTGATTAAGGATTGGCTGGGCGGACTCTTTCTGTTGCTGGAGGATCAGCTTCGCATCGGCGATTCGGTGATCATCAACGGAATTTCCGGCAGCGTGGAAGAGATCAATCTGCGCACTACGCAGCTTCGCGGTGAAAACGGCGCGGTGAATATTATCGCCAACGGGTCGATCGCGACGCTTTCGAACCTGACTCGCGACTATTCCTATTACGTTGTCGAACTCACCATCGCCCACAGCGCGGACTCCGAGCGGGCGATGTCGATTTTGAGCGCGGTCGGCGGCGAACTCCAGCACGACGAATCGTATCGCGATCTGATTCTTGCGCCGATCGAGGTGATGGGAATCGACCGGCTGGTGGACCGCGGCGTGACGCTCAGGGCCCGGATCAAGACGCTTCCGTCGAAGCAGGCCCTGGTTGGGCGGGAGTTGAATCGGCGCGTGAAAGCGCGGCTGGACGCCGAGAAAATCGCATTTCCTCCGATACAGCCGTCGGCGCTAAGCTGACGCCAGGGCCTCTTCGAGCTGCTTTCGATGGCGCTCCGTATGCGCTCCGCAGAAGATGATCCATTGGTATCCGTCGAGCGGACCGAAGATCATGTGATTGAACGCGCGCTGGCGAATGGGATCTTTGGTGGTACGGACATACAGTATGGTCCGGTCGCGAACTTCGGTGAAATGCGCCCTCAGCTCGTCCGCGTTGGGAAATCGATTGGCTGGCCGCGCACCTTCCGGAGCAGTCACTTTCCGGCCACGCGACGGGACCAGCTTCACGATGACGTCTTCTTTGCCCGGTGTCGCCGCGAGAACCTCTTCGGCCGCAGCCGGACCTTTCGCCAGGTCCTGAATCTGCCGCAGCAGATGCGCCTCGACGATGGCGAGGTGCTCCACGCAGTCGGCCGGGCTCCAGGCTTCGGCGGACGGTTTCATTCGCCACTGCGCTTCGCTGAGCGTAGCGGTGGAATTGAGAATATCGGCCTTAGTCTCTTCCAGATAGGCGATAGCGCGGTCGCGCTCGGCTTGGGTCACGCCCCAATTTTACTTTACGGGAGCTGAGTCGCGCCGCTTGATCCTGACGCCGGCGTTGGTTCCTTCGGGAAACGAAAGCACCAGAGTCCCGCCGGCGTCGGTCTGCTCTTCCCACAGCTCTTCGTCGTCGACTTCGACAGCGTAGGCCGCATGCGGAGTCAGATTCAGGATGAAGACCGCTTCGGCGTCGGCCTGGAAGCGCGCTGCCTCTTTGCTTTCGGCGCTGATCAGCACGGCATCGCCGATCCGCACCGGTTTGGTCTTCGCTCCGGCGCGCAGGGACTCGATTTTTCCATCGGAAAACAGTTGAAGATGGCCCTCGAAATAGCCGATCCAGGTGGCGTCCTCGTCCCAACTGGTCCGCGCGAAAACATGCCCTGTGGCTGAATCGTGAAACACCAGCGGGACGTGGAAATAGCTCAATCCGGGCTGGTAAGGATTGGCCCACATGAATTCGTAGACGATTCCCAAGCCGCTGCGCATCAGGAAGCGGTCCTGCATCAGCCATCCCTGCAGGTACTGGCTTTCAAGCGCGTTCGCGTCATAACCGACCATGGCGAGCTCGACCGCCCGCGCCATCACCATGTCGGGGATGTCCGGATCGCCATCGCGGGCGTAAATCGGCACGCGATATTCGTTTTCGGAGGCCGGGTAAGGAGCCGGGTAGTGACCCGCCAGATGATCGACCGGGAGCTGGCTAAAATACCCCGCCGCCGATTCACGCAGATCGATCTTCAGATTGTCGCGAATCGAGTGCATCATTTCGTACAGCCAATAGAGCTGCTCCCGAGGGATGGCGGGCTGGTCTTTTTCGATCTGTTTTACGATGTTTCCGCGCCACCATTTCTCGACGATGGCGCTGAGTTCGCCATTGGCATGATCCGGCAGGCGATCGGCGATCGCGATTGCGGCCAGCGTCCGCGCGCTTCGTGTTTTCACATCGTCGGGCGGGGACGTCGCCAACGCGGCTTCCAGTTTCGCCCCCAATCGATCGGCCTGCGCCTTGGTCATCACCGGGCCGCACCAATCGAACACCAGGGCCATCTGGCGCAGGTCCTTGGTGTCTCCTAAGGCCCATTCCACAGCTTTCTTTCCAGCACTTTGATCCTGCGCGACCCGGTAATACAGCGCCCACGCGATCCCGGGCTCAGGCATGGCCGCGCCGCCCGCCATCAGTGCTTCGAACTGCTGCCAGCGCATGGATTGGCGCTCCCGTTCGCGCTGCAACAGGCGCAAACGCTGCTTGGTGAGCAGAAGGCGCGGAGAATCCGTATAGACGTGATAATCGTCGTCAAGTGCGGTTTGACCAAGAACCGGGAGGGCCAACAGAAGAAGCCGAAAGAACACTCGTGGCCATTGTGTCACAGGGACACACCCATCGGGGCGGGGACGTGCAGCCAAACCCGATCGCGCAAGGTAAATTATTGAAAACAAAAGCGAGATAGGCTGGTGACCAACATGCTATATTTGAACACGAATTGATGAAGTAAACTTTGCAAACCTGCCCTCTGTTTGCAACGGGCGCGAACGGGAGAAGCGAGTGGCTAAATACTAGCGTGCTTGCGGGAGCCGGTGTTTTTTGAAGTTCAAAACCGCTCCTTCCTTCGTTTGGGCAAGTTGCAACAGAGGGGTTTTTTCTAGGGCGCGTTATTAACGATTTTGTTGTTGGTATTGATAAACACCGCGCATCGCATCCGCTGAGGATGAGCGCGGTCAATAACTCATGGACTTCCCGGATCGCCGGTATCCGCTTCGAAAAGCTCGGTTGAGGAACTAATTAGGACGCGGGCCTTGACTTCAGTTTGTTCAGAGTAGAAGCCGTGGATCCAGCCCGTCTTGGGCGGACCGCATCGGAAAAGGTTGCACCGTCACCTCGCAGCCGCCTATTCCGATGCGGTTTTTTCGTACAATTCAGCATACTCCTGTTTCCACCCCTCGCGCGCGGCCGAAGAACCTCAAAGTACCAGCGGATTGAGCTTTAGATCCAGCTTCGTACCATACCCATTTCGAACAGAATCATGGATCTGAACTATTGGTCCTGTCCTCGGTCCAGAAGCCACAATACTCGTGGCCCATGCAGGACATCAATCGGATTCTCCTTTACACGCGGCATTGGATTCATTACGGATTCCTGGCTCACGTGGTAGTGTGCACGGTGATCGCCGCCGTGGAGGGCCTGTTCGGACGCTAAGCCGCTAACATAGGAACATTGGAAAACCTGGCGACTGGACCACTGGCGGGAATCCGCGTCCTCGACCTGACCACCAACATCTCCGGTCCGTGCGCGACCATGATCCTGGCAGGGCTTGGCGCGGAGGTGCTGAAGATTGAGCGGCCGTCGACCGGCGATGAAGCTCGCCAGATGGCCCCGGCGGCGGATGGATGGAGCGCGTATTTCCTGGCCATCAATCGCGGCAAGCGCTCTGTGGCGGTAGATCTGAGCCAGCCCGAAGGCGTCGCACTGGCGTTGAGACTCGCCGCGCGCTGCGATGTGTTTGTCGAGAATTTCCGCGGCGGAAAAGCGGAAGCGATGGGCTTGGGCGAAGCGGCGGTGCGTGGCGGTCGCGCGGATATCGTCTATGCTTCTCTGTCCGCGTTTGGACCACGCGGACCTGATTTCGAAAAACCTGGGTACGACGCATTAGTGCAGGCGCGCACCGGAATCCAAAGCGTTACGGGAGAGCCGGGCACGGCGGGCGCGCGCGCGGGTGTTTCGATTCTCGACATGGGAACCGGGATGTGGATCGCGTTGGGAGTGATCGCGGCATTGTTCGAGCGCCAGCGGACCGGCATCGCCGGGCGCGTGGACGGGTCCCTGTATCAGACCGGCATCATGTGGATGGCGTACCACTTGGTCGCCCGGCAGATGACGGGGCGGGATCCGCAGCCGCAGGGGACCCGCATCGGCGCGTTCGCTCCGTATGGCGATTTCGCGACAGCCGATTCGCGCGTGCTGATCGGAATCTCGAACGACCGCTTGTTTCAGCGCCTCTGCGAGGCGACGGGACTGGCAAATGAAAGCCGGTTCGCGACCAATCCGGATCGGGTGAAAAATCGGGAAGCGCTCGATGCGGCTCTGGCGCCGTTGCTGCTTCAGCGCTCGACTGCGGAATGGCTGGAGCGTTTCGATCGCGCGGGTGTCCCGGCGAGTGCGATTCAGACCGCCGGGGACGTCCTGAACGATCCGCACCTTGCGGCTTTGCGCCAGATGTCCGAGATAGACGGGATGGGAGTCTCGTCGCCGGTTCTGCCCATCGAAATTTCGGGATTTCCAGCGGCTGCCGGAACCGCGCCGCGCTTGGGCGAGCATACACGCGAGGTTCTGCTCGAATCGGGATTTTCACCGGATGAAATCCACGGTCTGATCGAGCGTAGAATCGTACAATGTCAAGCGTTTCCGAAGAGCAGCGGCTGATTCTACGCACGGTTCGCGAGTTTGTCGAGCGCGAAGTGATTCCCGTCGCCAGCGGGATGGAGCATCGCGACGAATACCCTCACGCCTTGGCCGGCCAGATGGCGAAGATGGGCCTGTTCGGTCTGAATGTGCCTGAGGAATTCGGCGGAACCGAGGTCGATTATGTCACTTTCGCCAGGATTTTCACTGAGCTGTCGCGGGGATGGCTGGGCCTCGCGGGCATTGTCGGCACGCACCTGGTGCTGTGCGACGTTCTGGTGCGGTTCGGCTCCGATGAACTGAAACGCCGATTCCTGCCCGGTCTGGCATCGGGCGAGCGCCGCGGAGGAATTTGCCTTTCTGAGTCCAACGCGGGCACCGATCTGCAAAATATATCGACGACGGCGACGCGCGATGGCTCTGTGTATCGCGTGAACGGATCGAAGATGTGGATCACGAATGCCCGGCACGGCAATACGTTCCTGCTGCTTGCCAAGACCGATCCTTCGGCGAAGCCGGCGCATCGCGGCATGAGCGCGTTTGTCATCGAAAAAGGCGCGCCGGGTTTGATCGTCAGCCGCGATATCGACAAGCTGGGGTACAAGACCGTTGAAACCTGTGAGCTTCACTTCCAGGATTTCGTGGTCCCTGCGGAAAATCTGATTGGCGGCGTGGAAGGCGAGGGATTCGCACAGGCGATGACGGGCCTGGAGGCGGAGAGAATCAACGTAGCCGCGCGCGGCCTGGGAATCGCGCAAGCCGCGTTCGACGAAGCGATTCGCTACGCACAGCAGCGGGTGACCTTTGGCAAGCCGATCGCGCAGCACCAGTTGATCCAGGCGAAGCTCGCCGACATGGCGACGAAAATCGAAGCCTCGCGCCTGCTGATTGAATCGGCCGCGGACAAGAAGAATCGGGGCGAGCGCTGCGATCTGGAAGCGGGGATGGCGAAGCTGTTCGCGACCGAGACCGCGGCGGAGGTGTCTTTCGACGCGATGCGCATCCTGGGCGGCAACGGATACTCGAAAGATTTTCCGGTGGAACGATTTTATCGGGATGCTCCGCTGGTGGTGATCGGCGGGGGGACGAATGAGTTGCAGCGGTTGATCATCGCCCGGAGGCTGCTCGAAAAGCATAGAATCGCGTAGCATGCGGAGAGTGTGAGAAAACCACCGGGAGATTCTGGTTTGAAGCGTTTGAGGCGTGAACTACACTACTCCTGAGGTGAGCCAAACATGCCCCTTTTGAAAACCATCCTGTTCCTTTCCTGCGCCGCTTTTTCAATCGCACAGCCCACAACTCCCTATGTTTTTTCGGTGGCGAATACGGCGAACTATTCCGGGACCGTCGCCCAAGGCTCGATGTTCATCGTGTTCGGAGGGAGCCTTGGCCCGGCTCAACTGGTCCAGGCCGGCACCTATCCGTTGAACAACCAACTGGCGGGGACGTCGATCACGGTGATGTCGGGGACCGCGATTCTGCCTTGCCCCATGGTGTACACGTCCATGGGGGTGGCAGCAGCGATTCTGCCGTCGAATACGCCGCCCGGTACCGCCACGCTGTCGCTGACGTACAACGGGCAGCCGACGCCGTTCCCGGCGACGTTTACGGTCGTGCCGTCCGCGGTGGGGATTTATACCACCACCAGCTCTGGCGTGGGGCCGGGCGTGTTCACCGCGCTCGACGGGACCGAGAAGAGCTTCGCGATAAGCGCCAAGCCGAACGATGCCATCACGGCATGGGCAACCGGCCTGGGTCCCATCGCTGGGCCGGACAACGTGGTGCCTTCAACGTTTCCCAACTTCCCCAACGTCCAGGTTTTCGTGGGCTCGCTGTCGGCAAACGTGATTTATGCGGGACGCTCGGGGTGTTGCGCCGGCGTCGATCAGATCTCTTTCGTTGTGCCGGCGGGGATCTCCGGCTGCTATGTCCCGGTGGTGGTGAGCAGCCAGGGAGTGTTCAGTAATTTTGTCTCCTTGGCGATAACCACCAGCGGCGGACCTTGTTCCGATACGGGTCCCGTGCTTCCGGTGAACATCGCCAACCAGGCGAATGCCGGGCAGAATGTCAAGATCGCGGCGTTGGCGGTAGGGCCGGTGTCGGCGCTGCGCGGCCTGGGGTTCAATACGCGCATCTACCTCACCGCGAAGCTATCGAGCCTGCTGCACGTCACGGTTGCGCCGGATGATGTCGACAAACTCCTGCGCGCCGGACAGACTCACGACCAGCGCGCGCTGAAACGCGTCCTGGCGAAATACGGCGCAGCGTGGAAGACTCTCGATCGGGCGGGACGGGACGCCGTCAGTCAGGCAATCAGCGCCGGGCAGGAGGGCGTAGTGGCGGACTTCGGGCAGTTTAACTCTCCTGCTGCTTTGGCGGCGGCATTGGGCGGCCTGTTTCCTTCCCAGGGAACGTGCACGGTCCCCAATTTGAACGTGAGCTCGCGAGGCGATGGTCCGCTCGATGCGGGACCCTCCCTGAGCTTGTCCGGTCAATCTGGGTCCTGGACGTTGATGCCTTCGAGCGCCGGCGAGTATCAGGCCATTTTCGGGAGCACTCCGATCGGGCCCAATGTGCCGCCAGGGACCTACACGATCTCGAGCGGCGGCGGTCAGGACGTGGGGAGCTTCAGCGCCAGCCTGACCGTCATCGGAAACGTCACGTGGACCAACAAAGCGTCGATCTCCACCGTGGATCGCACGCAGCCTGTTACCGTCACTTGGTCGGGAGCGACGCAGCCGGGCACGGTTCTGATCGGGGGATATTCGCAGACACAGACCGAGGAGAGGACTTTCACCTGTGTCGAAGACGCGAGCAAGGGCACATTCACCATTCCGAGTTTCGTTCTGTCGCAGATGCCCGCCACCACCGGGGGAACCTTGTTTATTTCGCCCCATCCTCTGTCGCACCAGGTTTCCATTCCGGGGCTCGACCTGGCGTACTTCGTCGATGCGAGCAGCCAATCGAAGACGGTCTCGTATCATTAGAATCCGTGGGGAACGCGTTTTTCTTCGAGCCTTACATATACATTCCGCCGTTCACATCCAGTACGTGACCGGTAATGTAGCCGGCTTCCTCGCTCGCCAGGAAACGCACCGCCGCAGCGACGTCTTCAGGTTTTCCGAGGCGTTTTAAAGGCACGCGAGCGAGCATGGCGGTTTTCAGTTCGTCAGAAAGAACGGCGGTCATGTCCGTTTCGATGAATCCTGGAGCGACAGCGTTGGCGGTGATGTTGCGGCTCGCCATCTCCTGAGCGATCGATTTGGTCAAGCCGATCAAACCCGCCTTCGACGCCACGTAGTTTGACTGGCCGGGATTCCCCGCCTCGCCGACTACCGACGATATATTCACGATGCGGCCCCAGCGTTCTTTCATCATTCCCGGAAGCACCTGCTGGATCGCGAGAAAGGCTCCGGTCAGATTCGTGGCGATCACGGCGTCCCAATCGTCTTTTTTCATGCGCAGCGCCAGACCGTCCTTGGTGATGGCGGCATTATTCACCAGAATGTCGATTTTGCCGGCTTTTGCGAATGCGTCCTTGATCGATTGCGGAGACGCGAGGTCCAGTTCGACCCAGGTTGCGCCTGGAATTTCGCGCGCGGCTTCTTCGAGCCTCGAAGCGTCGCGCGCCGCCAGCACGACTCGCGCACCTGCCGCGGCCAGCGCTTTCGCGCATGCCAGGCCGATGCCGCGGCTCGCGCCGGTTACGAATGCGGTCCTGTCTGTCATAGTTTAGATTATGGCTTACGACGATCTGCGCGAGTTCGTGCGCGCACTGGAAAAGCACCACGAGCTGAAACGCATTTCCCTCGAGGTCGATCCGGTGCTGGAGATTACGGAGTTCGCCGATCGCAGCGTGAAATCAGGTGGCCCCGCGCTGTTGTTTGAAAAACCCAAGGGATCGCGCGTTCCGGTGCTGATCAACGCGTTCGCCAGCATGCGGCGGATGGAGATCGCGCTGGAGGTTTCCTCGGTGGATGAGATCGCCGCGCGCATTTCGGAATTTCTCGAAATGCGAATGCCCGAGGGATTGCTCGGGAAACTGAAGATGCTGCCGAAGCTCGCCGAGATGGGAGCTTTCTTCCCGAAGATCGTGAAGGACGGGCCGTGCAAAGAGGTGATCCGGCGGGACGATTTCTCTCTGGATTATTTTCCGGTGCTCAAGTGCTGGCCCGAGGACGGCGGACGGTTCATCACGCTGCCGATGGTTTTTTCGCGCAATCCCGACACGGGCAAGCGCAACTGCGGCTGCTACCGGCTACAAATCTATGACGGGCGCACCTCGGGGATGCACTGGCAGACGCACAAACAGGGCGCCGAGCATTACCGGCGGGCCGGCGGGAAGCGGATGGACGTCGCGGTGGCGATCGGCGCGGACCCGGCCACCATGTATTCCGCGATTCTGCCGCTGCCTCCCGATCTCGACGAGATGATGATCGCGGGATTTCTTCGCACCAAGCCGGTTGAGATGGTGAAATGCGAGACCAACGATCTGGAAGTTCCCGCGCAGGCCGAGATCGTGCTTGAAGGCTACGTCGAGCCCGGTGAACTGCGGCGCGAGGGCCCGTTCGGAGATCACACCGGTTTTTATTCGCTCGACGACGATTATCCGGTGTTCCATATCACGTGCATCACGCATCGCAAGAACCCGATTTACGCGACCACGATTGTCGGCCCGCCGCCAATGGAAGATTTCTACATGGGCAAGGCGATCGAGCGAATTTTTCTTCCGCTGATGCGGCTTCAGTTGCCCGAAGTCCGGGACATCGCGATGCCGGCCGAGGGGATTTTTCACAACCTGATCCTGGTTGCGATCCGCAAATCCTATCCCGGCCATGCTCGCAAAGTGATGCACGCGATCTGGGGGCTGGGACAAGCAATGTTTTCAAAATGCATTGTGGTGGTGGATGAAGATGTCGACGTGCAGAATGTGAGTGAAACCGCGTGGAAGGCCCTGAACAACATCGATCCGGAGCGCGATATCCAGTTCGTGCTGGGGCCGGTGGATTCGCTGGACCATGCCAGCCGCCTGGCGAATTACGGGTCGAAGATGGGGGTGGATGCGACGCGCAAGTGGCCTCAGGAAGGGTTCACCCGCCCGTGGCCTGGCGTGATTCGGATGTCGGAGGAAGTTCGGTCGCGCGTCGACGAGCTTTGGAAGCGGGCCGGGCTGAAATGATAAACTGAATGTGAACACGGCGGCTGTAGCTCAGTTGGTAGTAGCGCCAGATTGTGGTTCTGGATGTCGTGGGTTCAAATCCCACCAGCCGCCCCAAGCCCTGCCAGTCTGCTTCAATGGAAGTGGGGAGGTCACCCAAATGGAAAACAACCAGAAAATGGCGATGTTCGGTGCGGGCCTGGTCGTGGCGGGCGTCGGCTTAGGCATCGTGGGGACGGCGCTCATTGCACCGGCGGCGTTCGCGTGGACCGCGCGGTTCCTCGAAAAAGGCGCGGACGGCCTGGCTGCCAAAGTTGAAGGAGCATCCAAGACTGTGGGGACCGTCGCGGGCACCCTGCATCGGTCCTTTAATGAAGCGAAAAGAGCCGGAGTCGCCGAAATGAAGCGCGGCCGCTCCCAGGATCACAGCGTCGCCAGCTAAGCGCGTTTCAAGGGGACTGACGGTCCAGCCAGTCCCCTTGCGCCTTTTGGTTTTAGGAGCGCGATGCTGCTAAAACTGAAGGACGGCATGCGGCTGGTCCTGCTTCACTATCACATCCTGAAAAACGGCGGCTCGAGTATTGAGGAAATACTGCGCCGCAGTTTTTGGGAGACGTTTTCTACCTTCGACCTGCCGCACCGCGATGCGGAAATCAAGCCTCCTGAGTTACTTGCCTTCCTCGAACGCCATCCGCGCGTCAACGCCTTTTCGAGCCACCAGATTTTTTATCCGGTTCCGCAGGCGCCGGGATTTCTGTTTTTCGATATTTGCTTTCTGCGCGATCCCATCGATCGGATCCGCTCAATTTACGACTATTTTCGCGGCAAGCCGGCCGATGGCGATCCGATTCGCGAGCTCGCCAATCAGCACACTCTGGGCGACTTCACGCGCCGCATGGTGGAAGAGATGCCGTGGACCGTCAACGACGTGCAGGTCAACTTGCTGGCAAATGGCTTGGTAAACGATCAGCCGCGCGGCATCGAAGATCTGGAAATCGCGACGGCGCGAATGTTGGATACGTCGTTTCTGGGCGTGGTGGATCGGTTTAATCAGAGTTTGGTGGCCAGTCACAAATTGAACGCATTGTTTCCGGGCTTGAATTGCGTGCAGGCTCCGGTCAACGATTCAGCGGCGCCGGGCAGCACAATGGCCGAACGAATCGAGCAGTTTCGAAACGCCTGCGACCCCGCCGTATTCGCTGAATTGCTGCGGCTGAACGCCATGGATTTTGAGCTGCTCCGGCGCGCGCGGGAGGAAGTTCGGCGGCGCTTCGAGTCGCTGCCCGATCATGAAGAGCGGCTTCGCGGGCTGAAAGAAGGCGTTTCGATCCTGATCGCACTGGGGGATAATGCCGATGCGGCGAAGCCGGCTCCAGCGCCAAGCACGCCCGTCAAACGAAAACCGCTACCGGTGCCGCCGGGCAGCAATCCTGGGTTATTCACCCGCCTGACGCGCCGGCTGCGTTTCGCGACGCATCTTCGCGCCATGAAGCCGGGAAGCGAGTTCCGGCGGCTTTTCGATGAGAATTATTACCGTGAAGTTTATCCCGACGCGGCCGATCCGCTGTGGCACTTCATTGCCACGGGAGCTTTCGAAGGCCGCAACCCGCATCCCTTGTTCGATACGAAGTTCTACTTGAGCCAATGCAAGGAGCAGCCAAAGGTCAACGCGCTTCTCGATTATCTGGAGCGGGATGATCCGGACGGCCCGCGCCCGCATCCGCTGTTCGATCCGGCTTACTATGTTCGTCGCTATCCGGACGTGGTCGAGACGCGGATGAATCCACTGGCGCACTACATTCTTCACGGCGCCGCGGAGGGACGCAAACCGCATCCTCTGTTTCAGCCCGATTATTACCTGACTGTTTGCGCCGATGCGAGAAATGCGGCGAATCCCCTCGTGCATTTTGTCGAGAGCGCGGGCAACGCGTGTTGCAGCCCGCATCCATTGTTCGACTGCGCGTCGTATCTAAGTGCGCATCCGGAAATCGACGGGAATCCGCTGGTCGCATATTTGACGCGCTCCCGTTCGCCTCGGTCGAGCGAAGTTAGCCTCGGCGCGCTTGACGCAGCCCGATTCGCGATTCAAGACGTAGAGATTCTAGTGGTTTTTCCCGGCTCCGGCTTCGACTCATGCCCGGAAATGGAGCAACGCCGGATCTTCGATGCGGTGCAGGCTCGTGCCGACGTTTCGGTCGAGGCTGCTCTGGTGTGGCGCGATCGATCCGGGCAAAAGAAGTTTCTTTGCGCTCCGCAGCAGCGGCCGTTTTTCGAATTGGCCCGTTACGATCAGCTCGCCGCGCAGATCAACGGGACCCTTTAGCCACCCATTCCTCCACGGCTGCGACCACTTTCGCGGTGCTCTCGGCCGCGGTTTCCAAGTCTGTCCGGCATTCTACTTCGGGCACGAGCGGAGGCTCGTAGGGATCATCGACGCCGGTCATCCCGTGCAGTTCGCCCGAGCGCGCGCGGCGATACAGACCCTTCACGTCGCGCTGCTCGCAAACGTCGAGCGGAGCGCGGACGTAAACTTCGATGAAGTTTCCGATTCGCCGGCGCACTTCCTCGCGCACGCGGCGATACGGCGAAATCAGTGAAACCAACGCGATCACGCCGTTGCGCGTGAGCAACTCGGCAACGAATCCGATGCGGCGAACGTTTTCGTCGCGATCTTCTTTGCTGAATCCCAAGCCTTTGCTGAGATTTTGGCGAACCGCGTCGCCATCCAGCCATTCCACTTTATATCCGCGAGCCCAGAGTTTTTCATACACTGCTTTGCTGATGGTGCTCTTGCCGGCCGAGCTCAGTCCTGTGAACCAGACGGTGAGCCCCGCGCCGATTTGTGGCGTCGCGCTGCCGTTCTCCATCGCAGCACCGATCATTCCCGCCGCCAGCGTTGCATTGCTGATCGGATCGATGACGATGAAACTGCCGGTCCGCCGGTTTTCAGCGTACGGGTCGAAATACAGCGGCTGATGGCATTCGATCTCGCACTCACCGAATTCGTTCAATGCCAGTGTTTCCGCGGGACGGCGATTCAAAGTGGTCGGATCGAGCACTGCGTTCAATCGAACAATGCTTCCGCACACCTGGCGCGTGGTGTGCTTGATCAGGTACGGACGTCCAACTTCGAGCGGATGCTCGCTCATCCACAGTAGCGTCGCGCGAAAGCGGCGGTCGACTGACGGCGGCGAATCGGGATCCGTGATCATGTCTCCGCGGCTGATATCGATATCGCTGTCGAGCGCCACGGTCACCGAGAGCGGCGGCGCGGCCGATTCCAATTCCTGCGAGCCGACCCGGATCGACGCGACGCGTGCGTTCTGCCTCGATGGCAGCACGATGACTTGCGCGCCGACGGAGACCACGCCTGAAGCCACCTGGCCCGCATAGCGTCGTGCTTCGGCTGCCGCTCGCAGCACGTTCTGCACGGGAAATCGCAAGCTTTGGCGATGGAGATTGGGCGCGATCGGCACGGTTTCCAAATGCTCCAAAAGAGGCGGGCCGTGAAACCAGGGAGTTTTGTCCGACAGGCTCACCACGTTATCGCCCTCGAGCGAACAGGTCGGCACAAAAAACAGCTCCAGCGGTCCCAGCTTTTCGGCGAATCGCCTGAAATCTTCTTCGATCGCACGAAATGCTTTTTCATCGAAGCCGACCAGATCCATTTTGTTCACCGCGACCGCGAAGCTACGGATTCCCAGCAGCCACGCGATGGCAGCGTGACGATGCGTCTGCGGCAGCAGACCCTTGCGCGCATCGGCCAGCAACACGGCAAGGTCCGCGGTCGACGCGCCGGTGGCCATATTGCGCGTGTACTGCTCATGCCCGGGAGCGTCGGCCAGGATAAATTTGCGCCGCGGCGTCGAAAAATACCGGTACGCGACGTCGATGGTGATGCCCTGCTCGCGCTCCGCCCGCAAACCGTCTGTGAATAGCGAAAAATCGATCCCGGCCGCGGGCGATGCCGAGCGCACCGACGCGAGCTGGTCCTGATACAGAGCGTTTGAATCGTGCAGCAGACGGCCGATCAGTGTGGATTTTCCGTCATCGACGCTGCCGGCCGTCAGCAAACGCAGCAAGTCCCGTTCGGCCACTAAAAGTATCCTTCGCGCTTCTTGATTTCCATGGACCCGTCCTGGTCGTGATCGATGATCCGGTTTTCCCGCTCCGATCGCTCGGCCGTTTCCAGTTCCTGGATGATTTTCGATACCGTATCGGCAGTCGACCGTATCGCGCCGGTGCAGTACGTACAACCAAGCGTGCGCATCCGGCACAGGATCCGTTGCGGCTGCTCGCCGGGGCCGAGGGGCGGATTGTGCTCCACCGGAATCAGCAGCGCGCCGCGCACCAGCACCTCGCGTTCTTTGGCGAAATACAAAGGAACCACGGGAATCTGCTCCATCTCGATGTAGCGCCAGACGTCGAGCTCGGTCCAGTTCGAAAGTGGGAACACCCGCATGGTTTCCCCATTCTCGACTCTGCCGTTGAACAGATTCCACAGTTCCGGCCGTTGATTGCGAGGATTCCATTGGCCGTAGGCGTCGCGAAAAGAAAACACGCGCTCCTTGGCGCGGGATCTCTCTTCTTCACGCCGCGCGCCACCCATGGCCGCGTCGATGCGATTTTCCTGAAGCGCATCGAGCAGCGCCCGCGTCTTCAGAAGCCCGCAGCAGCGTGCGGTTCCCAGCTTGAAGGGGCTCGCGCCGTCATCGATGGCCGCGCGATTCGTGTGGACGATCAACTTCACCCCAAGCTCCTGGCAGATGCGGTCGCGAAATTCGATCATTTCGCGGAACTTGTAGGTGGTATCGATGTGCATCAGCGGAAACGGAATGCGGGCCGGTTCGAAGGCTTTCTGCGCCAGTCGCAGAAGGACCGAAGAATCCTTACCGATGGAATACAGCATCGCCGGGCGCGAAAACTCGGCGGCCGTCTCGCGGATGATATGGATGCTCTCGGCTTCAAGCGCCTGGAGATGGGAAATCTCAGACTTCGAGGTGAACATGAATTGGCACTTATCTCTAGGATAGAGTGCCGGCGGTTAGACTGCCAAAGTAGAGACGATTTGTGTCGCGACCGGGTTTACCGCCGCGACTACTCCGAAGCGCGCTGTGAAGTGGAACGCGCTGCCTTTGCCAAGCTCGCTTTCCACCCAGATTCGTCCACCCAGCATCTCCGTGATCCGTCGCGAGATCGTCAATCCAAGCCCGGTGCCGCCGTATTTGCGCGTCATCGAGTTGTCGGCCTGGGCAAACGCGGAGAAGATGGCTTCCTGCCGCTCGAGCGGAATCCCAATGCCGGTGTCCTTCACCGTGAAGTGGAGAGTCACTTCCCCATCCGTTTGCTTTTCGCTTTGCACCGACACCGTGACTTGCCCTTCGCTGGTGAACTTGATCGCGTTTCCCACCAGATTGATGATGATCTGGCGCAGGCGAACCGGATCGC
>Ga0209517_10005735_pt1 | contig 15646 bp, 14 predicted proteins | sample PeaSoiMetSII2010_FD_187695 | JGI IMG/M metagenome (GOLD analysis project Ga0209517, IMG submission 187695) | Peat soil microbial communities from Weissenstadt, Germany - SII-2010 (SPAdes) (version 2) | ecosystem: Environmental > Terrestrial > Soil > Wetlands > Peat | place: Germany... | reverse complement strand
GGCCAGGAAGTCGCCGGGCATGACGTTGGCCATGTGCCGGTCGCGCGCCAGGAAATCGCCGGTCTCACACACCGGGCCGACCACGTCCGCGGTCACCGCCGGCAACGAATTGCGGCGCAATGGAATGATCTCGTGGTGCGCGTGGTAGAGCGACGGCCGGATCAGGTCGTTCATAGCCGCGTCCACCACGACGAATTCCTTGCGGCCGTTCTTCTTGCGGTACAGCACGCGAGTGAGCAGCACGCCCGCGGGGCCGACGATCGAGCGGCCAGGCTCCACCATGATGCGGAGGCCGCTGTCGCGCAAGCGGCTGTGCAAACTCTCGATGAAGGCGCGAATCAGCGGCGCCCTTTCTTCCGCGTGGTAGGCAATCCCCAACCCGCCACCTAGGTCGAGATGGCGGATCGGATGGCCTTCGGCCCGCAGCTCGGCAGCCAGGGCGAGCACCTTCTCCACGGCGTCCAAAATGGGGCTCGGATCCAGGATCTGCGAACCGATGTGACAACTCACCCCCTCGGCCGAGAGATGGCGAAACCCGCGCGCGCGGTGATAGACCCCCGCAGCCTCGGAAAGGGCAATGCCGAACTTGTGCCGGCTGAGGCCAGTCGAGATATACGGATGAGTGGAGGCATCCACGTCTGGGTTCACGCGTATAGCAAAACCAGCCTTCACTCCCCTTCGAGCCGCCATGGCATCGATGAGCGCCAGTTCGCCTTCGGATTCGCAATTGAAGCTGTGGATGCCGTTCTCCAGCGCGAATTCCACCTCGGCGGCGGTCTTGCCCACACCGGAAAAAACCACTCTGGAGGGATCGCCGCCCGCCTGCATCACGCGGAACAACTCCCCGCCGGAGACGATGTCGAAGCCCGCGCTGGCCTTGGCCATCAGGCCGAGCACCGCCAGCGATGAATTCGCCTTCACCGCATAGCAGACGGAATGCGGGAGATCGCCGAACGCTTCGTCATACGCGCGATAGTTGTCGAGGATCGCCTGGCTCGAATACACGTAAGCCGGAGTGCCCACATGGTGGGCAAGGTCCGCGAGGGGAACCTGCTCGCAGTACAAGTCGTTTTCGGAATAGGAGAACATCGGAACTGGGTTGGAAACCCCAGTATGGCACGCGCTTCGTGGCGCAAGCACTGGCGCGTACGGGTGGAGGCCGTATCCCTCTCCACGAGGGCTCCGTGAAGAGGGATACGGCGGTTTCTCGCTAAACTCCAGCGAAGGTTGACAGTTGAGCGTCCAGATCCGCCAAGGCTTTGGTCAATACCACCCGGTAGCGCGGATTCTGCACGTTCTTCAGTTCCCGGACCACCCTGGTACGGGAGAGAAGGATCGTCTCCTTCTTGCGGATTAATTCTAGCGTTTCAGGAGAAGGTGCATTTTCAAGAACGGCGCTACGATGAGCCTCGGCCGCGTCGATCTGCGCCTCGACCGACTTACTTTCCCAACCTCTGGCCATACCTTTATCTTACAACTGTAGAGCCGCGAATGGAAGTTTGCGCACATTAAATTTCCCCGTGAATTCCCGGAATACACGGTGCGTTGGGCATGGGAGAAGCGCATGATATTGTTGTGAGAATCCACAAAAGATCGCTTCGATGGCTGATGGCGCCGGCCTGGGGTGCCCTGCTGCTCTGCGCCGGCCCGTACACCGGAACCGCGCAAAGCGCCGAGGCCGCGCTCGGCATCTTCGAAGGGCACGCGGATGTAGGCACGGTTTTGCATCCCGGATCCGCCTCGTACGACGCATCGCGGCACACGTACCAGATCGCCGGCAGCGGCGACAACATGTGGGCCGCCGCCGACGCCTTCCAGTTCGTCTGGAAGAAGGTCTCGGGCGACGTCACGCTCACGGCGGATGTTTCCATCCTCGGCACGCGCGGGGAAGCGCATCGCAAGGCCGTGCTGATGATCCGGCAGAGCCTGGATGCCGATTCCGCCTATGCCGACGCCGCGCTGCATGGCGTGGGCCTGACCTCCATCCAGGCTCGCCTCGAAAAGGGCGGCGTCTCGAGCGAGGTCCAGTCCAGCGTATCCGCGCCGCAGCGCCTACGCATCGCCAAGCGCGGCGACTACTTTTACATGTGGGTGGCGGCTGCCGGCGAGGAGCTTCACTTCTCGGGAGGCTCGATGCGGATTCACATGACCGAGCCATTTTATATCGGCCTCGGCGTGTGCGCCCACAACCAAGACAATATCGAGAAGGCCGAGTTCTCGAACGTCGACCTGGCGGTCTCCGCACCCGACCCGGCCGCCAAAACTACGCTGTTCAGCACGCTCGAGACCTTCCCCGTTCCCGGCGACCGGCGCGTGACCTACGCCGCCCAGGGACGCATCGAGGCGCCCGTCTGGCAGCATGACGGTGCTTCGCTTCTCTTCAGCCGCGACGGCCGCATGGAGCAAGTGGCGATGACTGGCGGCACGCCGCAGCCGCTCGATACGGGGACGGCCACGCATGGCGACCGATACCACGGCATTTCGCCCGACGGCAAACTGCTGGCCATCACCGATGAGGCCCGGCGGGGCCGCGCGGATATCTACGTTGTACCGCTGGGTGGTTCGCAACTCGCCGGCGGCGCTGCGCGGCGGGTCACCGAACAGTCGCCGTCATACTGGCACGGATGGTCGCCCGATGGGAAAACGCTGGTGTTTACGGGTGTCCGCAAAGGGAAGAGCGACATCTATACGATCCCCGCCGAGGGCGGCGCCGAGACTCGCCTGACCACCGCTGCGCGTAACGACAATCCGGAGTTTTCGCCCGACGGCAAGTACATCTACTTCAACTCCGACCGCACCGGGGTCGTGCAGGTCTGGCGCATGCGTCCCGACGGCACGGAGCCGGAGCAGGTGACCTCCGACGACTTCAGCAACTGGTCCCCGCATCTCTCTCCGGATGGACGCCGCATGGCGGTGCTCTCCTGCGATAAGAGCGCCACCGCGCTGCCCACGGACCAGTACGTCACGCTGCGGGTTCTGCTGCTGGCCGACAAACGGGTGCAGACAGCGGTGAGGCTGGTGGGCGGCGCCGGCAGCCTGGAAGCGCCCGCCTGGTCTCCGGACGGCCGCCGCCTGGCGTTTGTGAGCTATCAGCTCATACCGGAGTTGAAGTGATGCGGCTATCGCCACGGTTCACGCCCGCACAGGACCCTCCGCGAAAGCGGTGGACCCGCTCCGAGTGCGCGGTGATCGAGGCCGCCGGTTTGTTCGAGCAGGAGCGCGTGGAGCTGATCGATGGGGAGTTGATCAGCAAGATGGGCAAGAAACGACCGCATGTGCATACGGGTAGTTTGCTGTTTGGATGGCTAATTCGGGTCTTTGGCGATGGATTGGTCAATTCCGAGGCGCCCATCGACGTCGCGCCTGAAGACAATCCCACGAATGAGCCCGTGCCCGATCTGATCGTGCTAAAGTGTAGCTATTCAGGTTCCTGGTCCGCTACGCCGCAGCCCAAGGACTTGGATCTGGTGGTCGAAGTGGCCGACACGTCGTTGACGTTCGACCTTACGGTGAAGGCCGCCCTATATGCCCGGGCGGGAATTGTCGAATATTGGGTATTGGATCTTTCGGGCCGCCGTTTGGTGGTGCATCGCGATCCGCGAGACGGACGATACCAGTCGATTGTGGCATTCAGCGAGCATGAAAGCGCTGCGCCACTAGCAGCTCCCGACTCGGCCTTCCGGGTCGGCGACGCGTTTCCGGCTTAGCAAGACCACTCCCTTACGGTCGTGGCTCTGATCAGAGCCGCGCGCGTCAGCAAGCGGTGCCCGCCTGTCCCACAAAATGTATATCATGATCTTAAACAAGGAGATCTCATGACAATGGCACGCCCCGCTCTCCTGGCCCTTTCGGCCCTCTGCCTGGCCTCCTATGCCCAGGAGCCGCGCCTCACCCCGCGCGTCAACAATGCGCACCCCATCCTGGCGATCGGCTCACCGGCTCCCGACTTTGAGCTCCCTGGTATCGACGACAAGGTCCACAAGCTCAGCGAATACCAGAAGCCCATCTTGGTGGTCATGTTCCTCTGCAACCACTGCCCCACCTCGCAGCTCTACGAGGGCCGCATGAAGAAGCTCGTCTCGGACTACAGCGGCAAAGGCGTCGACTTCGTGGGCATCAACCCCAACGACCCCAAGGCCGTGCAGCTCTCCGAACTGGGCTACACCGACGTGAGCGACAGCCTGGAAGAGATGAAGATTCGCGCCGAATACCGCCATTTCAATTTCCCCTATCTCTACGATGGCGAGACTCAATCGGTGACCCAGGCCTATGGCGCGCAGGCCACGCCCCACGTCTTCATCTTCGACAAGGACCGTAAGCTGCAGTACGAAGGGCGCATCGACAACGCCCAGCGCGAGTCGATCGTAAAGGTGCAGGACGCGCGCCTGGCCCTCGACGCCATGCTCGCGGGAAAGCCGGTAGCCGTCACGCATACTCCGGCCTTCGGCTGCTCCACCAAGTGGAAGTCCAAGATCGACTCCCAACTCGCAGAGACGAAGAAGTTCGAAGCCGAGCCGGTCAACCTGGAAATGGTGTCCGCCGACGACCTCAAGAAGCTCCGCGCCAATCCCACCGGCAAGGTGCTCCTCGTCAACTTCTGGGCCACCTGGTGCGGCCCCTGTGTCTCCGAATTCCCCGCGCTCGAACAGACCTGGCGCATGTTTCGCCGCCGCGATTTCGACATGGTCACCATCTCCACCAACTATCCCGACGAAAAAAACGGCGTCCTGAAGACCTTGCAAGCCGAGCACGCCTCCAGCCGCAACCTGCAGTTCGCCTCCGAAGATACCTACGCCCTGCAAGCCGCGTTCGACGCCAGGTGGGACGCCGGTGTCCCCTTCACCATGGTGATCGCTCCCGGAGGCCGCGTGATCTACCAGGAGCAGGGCGAACTGGACATCCACGCCATGCGTCGCGCGATTCAGGCGAACCTGGAAAATGAAACTTACGTGGGCCACCCCGCCTACTGGGCATCCAAGTGAACCCTATGAAAACCAAAAGCTCACTGCGCATCCTGGCCATTGGTTGCCTGGCGGCGATCTGCGGCGCCGGGAATCTCGGGCCCTTCGAATCGAACACCGACGTGGGCATCACCCCGCAAAAGGGCAAGGTCGAGTTTGACGGAGCGAGCGAGTATAAAGTGACCGGCGGCGGCGACAACATGTGGGCCGCGACCGACGCGTTCCACTACGTCTGGAAGAAGGTGTCCGGCGACATCGCGCTCACCGCCGACGTGCACTTCATCGGCACCGGCGCCGTGGCTCACCGCAAGGCGGCGCTCATGATCCGCCAAACGCTCGACCCCGATTCCGCCTATGCCGACGTGGCCCTGCACGGCGATGGACTGACGTCCCTGCAATACCGCCTCACTGCCGCCGCGCAGACCCTGGAAACGAAACAGGAGGCCAAAAGCGACCTCACCGCGCCCGTCCACATCCGCATCGAACGCCGCGGCGACCGCTTCACCATGCTAGCCGGCAAAACCGGCGGGCAACTCACCACCACCGGGCCCGCGACGGTCGCGCTGCACGATCCCGTGTACATCGGCCTGGCCGTCTACTCGCACGACGCCAACGTGCTCGAAACGGCCGTCTTCTCCAACGTCAATTTGCAGACGCTGCCCCCGGCCCGCCCGCCGCAGCCACGCTACAGCAGCCAGATCGCCATCTTCGATATCCGCGACAAGTCGACCCGCACCCTCTACCAGGCCGACACGGTGTGGGAAGCGCCCAACTGGTCTCCCGACGGCAAGTATCTCCTGACCAATTCGGGCGGCCGCCTCTATCGCATCCTCGTCGATGGCGCCGGCAACGCCACGCCCGAAGCCGTCAGCATCGACACGTCGCTGCGCCTGAACAACGACCATGCGCCTTCGCCCGACGGCAAGCAGATCGCGTTCTCGGCATCGTCCGCAACCTCGCGTGGCTCGCAGGTCTATCTCGCCAACGCGGATGGATCGAATGTCCGGCTGATGGTGAGCGAAACGCCCAGCTACTTTCACGGTTGGTCTCCCGACGGAAAATACCTGGCCTACGTGCATCAGCATCCGGGAGCCAACGGCGCGCCCGCCAACTACGACATCTTCCGCATCCCCGCGGCCGGCGGCGCCTCCGAGCAACTCGACTCCAACCCCGGCTACGACGACGGGCCCGACTATTCGCCCGACGGCAAATGGATCTACTTCAACTCCGACCGTGCCGGCGGATGGGACGTTTGGCGCATACCGGCCGATGGCGCGGGCCCCGGCGATCAGAAGGCCGAGCAGGTGACCAGCGACGATCTGGAAGACTGGTTCCCGCACCCCTCACCGGACAGCAAGTGGCTTCTGTTCCTCTCCTTCGCGAAAGGCACGGCCACCCACAACGACAAGCTGCCCGGCACCCAGCTCCGCATGATGCCGCTGCCCGGCGCCCACTTCGCCAAGACGCCGCAGATTCAGGTGGTGACGACGTTCTTCGGCGGCCAGGGCACCATCAACGTCAACTCCTGGTCGCCCGATTCGAAACGCTTCGCGTACGTGATCTACGAACCTCTGCCGGCCGGAGCGGGGCGATGAAGTGGTTGGGAGTCATGCTGGCCGCGGCCTCGCTGCTTGCAGCGCAGGACGTGGCCCGGCCCCGCATCACCGGCGTGGCCCACATCGCCATCTACGCCAGCGATTTTGAGAAGTCGCGCGCTTTCTACCGCGACTTCCTCGGCCTCGAAGAGCCCTACTCGCTCGCCAAGCCCGATGGAACGCCGGCCATGACGTTCTTCAAGGTCAACGAGCGCCAGTATATCGAGCTGTTTCCGGAAACCGCGCCTCACACCGACCGGCTCAATCACATCTCCATCGAAACCGACAACGCCGAAGCCATGCGCGTGTACCTCGCATCGCGCGGCATCGCGGTGCCCAAACAGGTGCCCAAAGGGCGCATCGGCAACTCCAATTTCAACATCAAGGACCCCGAAGGCCACACCGTGGAGATCGTCCAATACGAGCCCGACGGCTGGACGGTGCGCGAGCGCGGCAAGCATCTGCCCGACACGCGCATATCGAAGCACATGATGCACGTCGGCATTATCGTGACCGGGTTCGATGCCGAAATGAGGTTCTACACGGACGTCCTGGGCTTCCGTGAGTTCTGGCGCGGCAGCTCTTCGGGCACGGAGTTGTCGTGGGTCAACCTGAAGGTGCCGGACGGGGACGACTATATCGAGCTCATGCTTTACAAAGACGCGCCTGCCCCGGACCGCCGCGGCACCGCGCATCATCTTTGCCTGGAAGTGTCCGACGCCGCCGCCGGCATCGCGGCGCTCGAAGCCAAGCCTTACCGCAAGCAATATACGCGTGCTATTGAATCAAGGGTCGGCGTGAATCGCAAACGCCAGGTCAATCTGTACGATCCGGACGGTACGCGCACCGAGCTCATGGAGCCGGTCACGGTGGACGGCAAGCCGGTTCCCTCCTCGCAAGCCCCGCCCCCGCGCTAGCTGCCGGCGCTTTCGCGTGCCGCTGGAGTTTCTACATTTGCGGAACGAAAAGTGGGGCGGGCAATCCTGCCCGCCGCCGCCTTCAGGCGGCGTGCTTCGCTCTTTGGTGAGAATTCCTCCCTATTGCGTCCACCAATTAACAGGATGGCATTCTACCAACCCTTACCCCACTATCATGTGGTCGGCCAACCCCTCTTTGTCACCTTCCGGCTGCGCGGCAGTCTCCCCGACCATCGCGTCTTTCCGCCAGATCGCGTGACTACGGATGGAAAAGCCTTCGCCGCCATGGACCGGCTCCTGGATACTGCCACGACTGGTCCCTTTTCCCTGCGTCGGCCAGAAATCGCAGCTCGGGTGGTGGCCGCACTGCGGAAGGGAGAGACAGATGGGCGTAGTTACCAGTTGCACGCCTATGTCGTGATGCCGAATCACGTCCATCTGTTGGTTACTCCCCACGTGATTGCCACGCGGTGGCTGGGACCGCTCAAAGGTTTCACCGCCCGTGAAGCCAATCGAAGCCTGGGAACCACAGGTAAGCCGTTTTGGCAGGATGAGAGCTACGATCATGTGGTCAGGGACGGCGAGTTCGACCGCATCCGAGAGTACATCGAGTGGAACCCTGTAAAGGCGGGGCTAGTGGGGAAGCCTGAGGATTTTCCGTGGTCGAGCGCGAGGAGTGAGGGCCGCGGCCACGCCGCCTGAAGGCGGCGGCGGGCAGGATTGCCCGCCCCACTCTCCGCACCGCAAATGAATGTAGAAACTCCAGGGACAGGCGCTTTCGCCAGGCGCTTTCGCCAGGCGCTTTCGCCTGCCCGCCCACAGCCCCGTAGCTCACTTCATCGCATAGTCCAACGGCGGCTTCGAACCGACGACGATATGGGTGGTCCACGTTTTGCCCGCGCGCCGCTTGTCGAATGCGGCCTTCGCCGCTTCGAGCTCGCTGGGCGTCTCGAACAGCTCCACGGCCGCCAGCGCCAGTGTCCGCGCAGCTACCAGCATCCCCTTGCGGCCGATACTGGTGCCCGCGCACGCCGCCGCCTGCCAGGTGTGCGCCCCCACCCCCGGCACGAACGTGGCGGTCGTGAACTGAGCCGTGGGCGCCACCCAGCTCACATCCCCCACATCGCTGGATGCGGATGTAAAACCTTCCGACTTGTCGGCCTGCACCTTTTCCGGTCCGGGCCGTGCGGCGGCGCCTTCGATGCCGGCTTGCAACTGTTGGGCAAAGCGCCGTTCCTCGGGCGTGTATTCATAGCCGCCCGCTTTCTGCAGCCCGCGTCCCAGCGCCTCCGCCAGCGTGTCATTCGCCAGAACGTTGGCGTAGTTGGTGCCCTGCTCGAACTCGAATCGCGTCTCCGACGCCAGCGCTCCCGCCTGCGCGCACTTCATGACCCGCTCCCAGACACCCTGCAGCACGGAAGCCTGCGGACTCCTCGCCACCAGCGATATTTCCGCGAACGCCGGCACGATGTTGGCCGCACTGCCTCCATTGGTGATGATGTAGTGAATCCGCGTCTCCTGCGGAACGTGCTCGCGCAGCATCTCGACGGCGTTCAGCATGATCATGGCGCCATCCAGCGCGGAGCGGCCTCGTTCCGGCGCCGCGGCGGCGTGCGCGGCAATCCCGTAAAAACGGAATCGGCCTCCGTTGTTTGCCAGACTCGAGCCGAGATTCACGCGGTTGGAATCGCCGGGATGCCAGGTCAGCACCGCATCCACGTCGCGAAAGAGTCCGGCGTGAATCATATAGATTTTGCCGCCGCCGCCCTCTTCCGCCGGCGACCCGTAGTAGCGGATGGTGCCCTTCAGTCCCTGCGCCTGCATCTGTTCCTTGACGGCGGCCGCGGCCAGGGCCGAGGCCGTGCCCAGCAGGTTATGGCCGCAGCCGTGGCCCGGAGCGCCCGCCTCGACCGGGTCCAGCGTGGGAACATCCTTCTGCGACAGGCCGGGCAAAGCATCGAACTCGCCCAACAGAACAATGACCGGCTTGCCGCTTCCCCAGGAGGCGGTGAACGCCGTCGGCATACCGGCAATCCCTGCCTCCACCGTGAAGCCATTCGTCCGCATTTCCTGCTGCAGCAGGGCGGAGCTCTTGGACTCGTGAAAGCCCAGCTCGGGCGTCTCCCAGATCTGTCGCGAGACGGCGCCGAAGCGCTCGGCGTGAGCGGCAACTCGCGTCAGCACGTCGGCGGCCGGCAGCCTGGCGCCGATCAGGAGAAGAAAGAGCATCGTTCGCACGCTACATCTTATACACATCGGCGCCGAACGGCACAAGCGCATTCCGGGACGCACGGAGGGCATCTGGGATATACCCGACACAATATGGACAGCCCGCCTCCAGGAGATCGGGGGGTGGAGCCGAATTGGCCATCCGATGCGGGCGCGACCGAAATCATGGGGGCTCCCGTGTAAGTGGGAACCCTGTCAAAAGACCGCTACTTCGCCGTGGTGATCGGCAACCTGGGATATGAAAAGCTTCCCGCGCCCGGTCCGGCCGCTGCGGACCTGAACCTGGTGGAAAGCGCACTTCGCGAAGACGGTTTCGCGATGGTGCGAAAGGCCGATGTGAACCTGGAGGACCTGCGCCTGGTCGAGCGCACATTCGGTGACACACCAGCGTGAGACACCGTGGTGGTGCACTACACCGGATACGGCATCCGCTCGGACGGCGACGACTGGTTGCTTCCTGCGAACTACGATCCCGGCGATTCACGGCCCATTCAATCCAAGGCTTACTCGGTGCTCCGCTTGCTGCTGGTGTTGGAAGACAGCAAGGCCAGCTTGAAGTTCATCGTCCTGGATGCCGCGGCGGTGGCCGGCCAGCCTCGCGCGAACGCCGGTGCGGTAATGGGCGAGGTGGATGATTCCACCGCCCTGGTGTACTCCAGTGCGCCGGGAGCGGCGCCCAAGGCGGGTACTCCGGCTCCGGGAGCGTTTCCCCGCGCTTTCGCGGAGATCTTGCGCAGACCCGGCTTGGACGCGGGAAACGCCTTGCAAATCGAATTGGCCAAAGCGGTGGCCCGGCTGGCGCCTTCGAGCCCGCCTCCGTTTGCGATCCTGGGGGGCGGCGATTTCGTTTTCCGCGCCGCGGCGCCGGCGAAATGAACGCTCCCCGATCCTGAGGAAACGGAGAGGGATCGGTCGAGCATAGAGCCCGAAGGGCGAATGATAGCAGCCCACGTGCGCCGCGCGAGTACGGTCGAAGAGCCGTACCCCTGACTCGTCGCCCCAACTCGTCGCCCGCCTTTTCCCCGATATGGGCGGCATCGTCAGGGAGCGGAAGCGCGTTCCGCTCATCATATCGTCAATTACGACATCAAGTATCGCCTGGGCGCGGATGCCGAAGCCGAGTGATGGCTGCTGTGGTGCTCGGCGCCCAGATCAAGACGATACGCTTCCAGGGCGCACGCGATCCCGCTTCGCTGGGCCAACAATCCGGGAATGCCCGGCCCACTGAGCCATAGGCCCTAAAACAAGACTCTTGCAAAAACAGTCCCCCCGGGGAGGCGTGCGATACCCTGCCGAGCTTCCCAGAAGGCCGTATCTGGGGAGCTTCAGGCCGCCAACATTTCTACCGGATGACGACGTTTCGTCCAGGTGGTGGGGAGGGTGCGCGATACAACTTCAACCAAGTGCCTGCCTATGTTCCTACAGTTCTTACTCCAGAACCGAGTGACGGCTCGTTATCGGAGCCGGTTGGTTTACCTGCACAGGGATAAGCCGAATGTTCCAAGAGCTTGAAGTCTTGGAACGGCGGAAATTTCAACCTGGTGACCCGCAAGTTCACACCACGCGACAGGAGCGACTTGTTACAAACGCTAGCAAGGTGGGATTGCCGGTCAAACGCAAGTGGCGCCGAGCCCTACAGATCGTCTGTCTGTATTTTCTTGCTGAACACCCTCTCCAGCATCACGCGAAGCCGGAACTTGATGGCACCCGCGTCGTTCGGAGACTGGGCATACCGGTCAAACTCGATCAGATCGTAATCCGCATTCGCCAGACTCTCTTCGGCCAGTTTCCGGTTCGCTTCACGCCGCTTGTCGAAATCCAGTAGCCTTTTCCTGGTGATTTGATCGACCCACCCAGCGCTTCGTGCGAATCGGAACAGATGGTAATAGACCGTCACCATCCCGACCTGCCGCAGGAGCGAATCCTTGTTCGTGAAGACGGAGGCCATCTGTCCTACCGTGTCCTGCGCAGGCTTAAGGAATTTAGGCATCGTTGTCCGAGATTGCCCTTTGAACTTCTTCACGAATTCATCCAGATAGGCCTTCTTGGTGTCCACAACCTTCCCCTCCTGCTCGGCCAAGAGAAACTTTGTTGCGACGTCAAAGTGGCGGTAACGCTTATTCGGGAATGGCAGATGTTTGGTGAAGAATGTTTCGGCCGCGAGTTTCTTGATTGCAACTGGAAGCGGGCCTCCATACGCGTTGCGCTTCTCCGGAGCTGTTAAGGGCGCCGCCTCGTTGAGGCGCGAGAACATCTCCTCGATCATCTCCAAATCATCGGTCTCGATGCTGATGACTGATAACAAAAACGTGTCGAACTGATTCTTGAGGTCTGGGTAGGCCTTGCCCAATTCGTCGTACTTCATTCCTCCGGCATCGACAGAGGAGTCCTTGAAATACTTGAAATCATCTGCCAGAGCGATTTTTCCGTCGAGGAAGCTCCACATTGTTTCAAGGCGCTGCTTCCCGTCGACGATCGCGAAATCGTGTGCCTGCGTTCCCTTCTTCTGCGGCTCGTGGAACTTGTGTAAGTAAATCTTCGGCACATCGAACCCGTTGAGAATCGTATCGATAAGCAACTGTCGTTTGTCGAGAGTCCAAATGTCACTGAGCCGTTGGTATCCCGGAGCACGCTGCACGCGATCACGCATCCGATAGAGCGCCCAGACGCTGCTGTTGTGAAGAGACGAGATTTCGAGTTTCATGGCAACAGTTCCTTGCTCAGATCTGCCACCCTGTCAAGTTCGGGAAACAGAGTCAGGGCCGAAATGCCGAGATGCGCGAGCTCTTTCAGCAGATTCTTTTTCGACGCCGCTGGGATGATCCAGCGCCATACGTGCTTGCGGTTGCCTATGTTCTCAATCGGCTGGTGCAGCCTGTGGTTGATTGTGAACGTGCCAAGCTGCGCGGCCATCCGCGGCGTATTGCGTGGTCCGACGATGGCCACCGGAAACAGCTCCGACGGATTTTCGTGCACGCGGCTCGGCAGGTAGCTTGCAAGTACCGGGTCCAGTCCAAACGCGGGAATTTCAGGCTGAAACTCGAACTTGAGATTGGCTGCGCGGTTGAGAGCCACTGGATCCAGACACCACACCGCACCGTCAGTCCGCGAATCCTGCCTATTGCTCACGGCGAAATACAGCGCGGCCAAGGGACTCTCCGTCCAGTCAAGCAGCCGCGTATTGGCCCGGTGATGCTGCATCAGGAACATCCACTCCCATTCTTCGCGTGGCGCCACGGCGAGGTGCGGCGTGGCGTTTTGCATAAATCTTTTTATGAGGGCGTTCTCGGCCATCAGATGCTGAAGATTGCGCGCTAGCGATGGCACCAGTTCCCAGTTTTTCTTCCCGTGCCCCCGGAACCAAATAAGCTGTTTTGGCTTGGCCTGTTGCTTGAGCGCCGTGAGCAACTCGGCAACAGAACGAATTTTCCGATCACGGTAAAGCATCAAACGCCACTCCCTCCTTGCGCTTGAACATCTAGGACACCGCTCGCATTTCCTCCAGGAATCGGCGCAGAATCTGATTGATGGACCCCAGCGGCGGATACCTCGCAAGATGTTGCGCAATGTCCTCAATGATCCGCTCCGGCTGCCGCGCGTCCTTCATATTGGGGTCCCGATGAGCCCAGTCCCGACCGTGGTGCAACGTGTCCCACGGCGAGCGTAGATTGGCGCGCGTCTCGGGCGCGTCGCCATGCTTTCCGAAACCATAACAGATTCCGACCTCGTTGTTCCAGATTGGCTTGAAAAGATCGATCAGGTAGTTCTCGGCCGCGCTTTGCCATCCCGTCTGCACGACGAGGGCGCGGTATTCGAAATCCTCCAACCGCAACGTCGTTGTGGCTTTGGCGATGTTCTTCCGGTGTTCGTTGAGCCGTCCGGAAAGCTTGTCGCCCTGCTCCATCGCCGTCTTGCTCGCCGGGTCGGCGGGATCGGCCTTGCCGACGTAGATCGGATGTTCCCGCCTCGAGATGGCCGCGTAAGCCGGAAACGTCCCATTGTAGTAAATCGCGTATACGCCGGAGCCATAGAAACGCTCGACATTCGCGAGCGGCTTGCGAGTCTGGGCGATCATCGTGATACCGACAATCCGTCCCGCAACATTCGGGTCTGATGGATCGAAGACGAAGCCTGGATTCTTGACCGGATCGAGGTCTTCCATGACCTTCCGGAGCTTCTCGTAGGCCTCGCTGATTGTCTTCCGAACCCTTTTCGCGTGTGGCGGAGCAAGCTGCGACGTCTCCTCCCGCGCGAGCTTCTCGGAGAGTTCCCTGAGCTGAACCGCCAATTGTTCGAGCTTCCCCGGTGATGTCGCCATTCGCTAGCCCCGCCCCGTCGTGGTGAGCAGAGTTTCGGCCACCGACCGCGCCACAGTCTCGGCCAGGAGAACCGGGACGGCGTTGCCCAATTGCCTCATGGCCTCAGTCCAGGCCCCGCGAAAAGTGTAATCGTCCGGGAAAGTTTGCAGGCGCGCGGCCTCCCGGATTGTGAAGTACCGCAACGAGCCGTCCACACGCGCGAGCATGTTCTCGCCGCCCGGAACGCCATGATCGCCGGCTTTGAGGGTTTTCGCGGGTTCGTCGAGCGGACTGCCGGTATGGCCCGGATACCCACGCGCGCCCGGATTGAATGTGTGGTTCGCCATGCCGCCCCGTGGCTTTTTCTCCGGGTCCGGCAAATCGCCGATCGCGTCCCGCACGGTCAACCACGGGAGCTTGCCCGCATCGAACAGGTAATCGCTTCGGAGTCTTTCAACGCGAGCGGCCTGACGATCCGCGAGGTGCGGTCGTTCCCGCTTTGAAACCTCATGCCGTTCCCAATACTCGCCGGTGATCCACTGCGAGCGCAGCAAGGCGTTCTCGGAATAGTCTCCCTCAGGGAAACTCCATTCCACGCCCAGATCGGAGCGGAACCCCACGAGGAACACGCGTTCGCGGCGCTGCGGCACGCCGTAGTTCGCGGCGTTGAGAAGCCGAAAGACCACGCTGTACTCGGTTCGCTTGCGCCGCGACGTATGATGCTGTTCAAGCCGCCCACGGTGCTCCCCCCAGCTTTCCGCCTCGATCCGTGTGAAGCTTGGATGCGTGAGTTGAAGGTGAATATACTCGAAGTAGTCGGCGAACGTCTCCCGCATTAGGCCCTTCACGTTCTCGAAAATGAATGCCTTCGGCCGCATTTCGCGCACCGCGCGCACAGCTTCCGGAAACATGTCGCGCTTGTCCAGATAACCGCGGTGTTTCCCACCCAGCGAGAACGGCTGGCACGGCGGTCCACCCGATACGACCATGACATCGCTCAGATTGCCGTAATCGAATGCCTTTACGTCGCCCTCCCACAGAGGCCACTCCTCGACGGATCGCATCCGATGCCGCTGATTTTCGCGGAATGTCTCGCAGGCGTCGTGATCCCACTCAATCACTGCGGCGTGCTGAAATCCCGCGTTCGACATGCCAATCGCGAGCCCCCCGGCGCCGGCAAACAGCTCAACACTACGCATCGAGAAACCTCCTTATCCGGGCCGTCAGCCGTTCGGGACGACGTTTGAGCTGACATTCCCAAATCGTCAGCACTTTCCACCCATTGCGCATGAGCGCCCTCTTATTCTTATCGTCGCGCTTCTTGTTTCCTTCCAGCTTCGGCAGCCAAAAATCCAGCCGGGACTTGGGCAGGCGCGCCAGCGCGCAGGCCGCGTGCCGATGCCAGAAACAGCCGTGGACGAAAATTACCTTGCGGAGTCTCCGGAAAGCCATATCCGGGTGTCCGGGCAAGTCCTTCGCGTGAAGCCGGTATCGGTATCCAAGGGCAAAGACGACCTTGCGAACGAACAACTCGGGTCGCGAGTTCTTGGACCGTACCCGCGCCATGATCTCCGATCGTTCGGCGGGAGAAAGACTGTCCACTCGCCCTACTCCCCCTTTCGACTGCCGAAGAGCGGCCATTTGGC
>Ga0209517_10005734_pt1 | contig 15647 bp, 15 predicted proteins | sample PeaSoiMetSII2010_FD_187695 | JGI IMG/M metagenome (GOLD analysis project Ga0209517, IMG submission 187695) | Peat soil microbial communities from Weissenstadt, Germany - SII-2010 (SPAdes) (version 2) | ecosystem: Environmental > Terrestrial > Soil > Wetlands > Peat | place: Germany... | reverse complement strand
CCAGGGTGCCCATCCTTCGGAAAGGCGTAGCCTTTCCGCAAGTCAGGCGGCAAAGCCGCAGGTCGCCATCGAAGGAACCGATCGCAATTTGGACAAGCGTAGGGCATGCCCTACCCGCGGGCCAGCGGCCCGCAACAAGGGGACGGCAAGCCGTCCCCCTACAGCCGTCTTTTCATGGTTTCTGGGTGGCCATCAGCGGATGGGCATGAGCGACAGCCCTGAAAATGACCCTCCTCCTCAGCGGGAGGAGGGGCAGGGGTGGTGGGAGCCGGCGCCGCGACGAGACCAACCACCCCCTACCCCCTCCTTACCTTAGGAGGGGAGTCGGTTTGACGACTTCTGGGCGAGCGACAGCTACCGCCGTTCCGCACCGGTTCCGCGGCGGCAGCTTCGCTGCCGCACTCCAAGGCATTGCTCGCAACCGTCAATCAGTTGTTTCGCCGACCGCGACTTGATATGATGTTGCCGTTCACGATAGTCTAACTCGCTAACAGAGGAATTCTTCGTTACCCGGAGTCCGGCGATTTCGAATCCGGTCCTCCGTATTGCGAGGCGGTTCGACAACTCAGTCAAAGGAGGGGCGTAGCAATGGGTGATGCCATCGTGAGTCCTGCGGAGCCGGAAGCTCAAGCACTATCGTTTCCTGAGCGGCTGATGGGTGTCTTCATCTCGCCAGGAGAAACCTTTGCGGATGTGGCGCGCCACCCGGGTTTTCTGGCGCCCATGATAACGCTGGTGGTTGCGGCGGTCGCAGTTACCGAGACAATGCTCTGGAAGATCGGTATGGAGCGCATTGTGCGCATGCAGATCGAACAGAGCAATCGGGCCTCCAACATGAGTCCCGAGCAGCTGGACCAGGCCGTGCGCCAAGGGGCCAAGTTCGGGGCAGTGATCGCCCACGTCGCGGGGTTGGTGGGTGCGCCGATCTTCCTGCTGGTCCTGGCCGGCCTTGGAATTCTGGCTGTGAATGTGATCTTTGGAGCTCGAGCAAGCTTCAAAGCGGTCTTATCCCTGGTTAGTTACGCGAACCTGGTTTCGCTCTTAGGATCGCTAATGGCAATTGCCGTGATCTTCTTTGGCGACCCTGAACAGTTTAACTCCCAGAATCCCGTCCCCTCGAACGTCGGGTTCTTCCTCCACCAAAATCAGGTTTCGAAGCCTCTGTATGCGGTGGCTTCCTCCGCCGATGTTCTCACCGTTTGGATGGTCATTCTGCTCGGGGTTGCGCTCTCGAAGGGGACAGAAGGCAAAGTCAAGCCCACTTCGATAATCCTTGTGTTTGTCGGCCTTTGGATCCTGTGGATTCTGGCCAAAGTCGGCCTTTCGATGCTCGGGTCATAGAAGATTGCGATTTGAGTCGAGGGCAGTAGGGGCGGTTCGCGAACCGCCCCGGCGTCGCGCTACTCATGGCTCAGCCATCATGCCATTGCGATTTGAGATTGTTCGAGAGGACCCCGCAACCGGCGCGCGTGCGGGCCTTCTCCATACGCCTCACGGGATCGTAGAGACGCCAGTCTTCATGCCCGTTGGGACGGCCGGCACCGTCAAGGGGATGACGCAAGCTCAACTCGAGGAGTTGGGCGTTCAGATCCTTCTCGCCAACACTTACCATCTCTATCTGCGTCCTGGCCACGAGATCATCCGCGAACTCGGCGGCCTGCATCGCTTCATGTCCTGGCCTCACCCCATACTCACTGACAGCGGAGGCTTTCAGGTGATGAGCCTGAAGGGCCTGGGCCGCGTTACCGAGGACGGGGTCTGGTTCAAGTCCCACCTGGATGGTTCTTCCCACTTTCTTTCACCCGAGCGCGCTGTCGAGGTCCAATGTGCGTTGGGCGCGGACATCATCATGACGCTCGACGAGTGCGTCGAGTATCCGGCCAGCCGCGAAGCCCTCGATCGCGCCGTCAAGCTGACGGAGCGCTGGGCGGGGCGGGCGAAAGAGAAGCTGTCAGCTATCGGCTCTCAGCTTTCAGCGAGCGAAGCGCATGTCAGCGGGCAATCACCAATCGCAAATCACCAATCACAAATCCCCAGCCCCCAGCCCCTAGCCCCTAGTCCCTGTCTTTTCGGCATCGTCCAAGGCGGAGTGGAGAAAGACCTTCGTCGCGAGAGTGCGGAGGGCCTGCTGGAGTTGGAGTTTGAGGGATATGCGGTGGGCGGGCTTTCGGTAGGCGAACCGAAGGCGGAAATGTACGAAGTCGTTGAGTACACCGCGCACTTGCTCCCTCGCGAGCGCCCGCGCTATCTGATGGGAGTCGGGACGCCCGAGGACCTGGTGGAATGCGTGGCGCGAGGCATCGACATGTTCGATTGCGTCATGCCCACCCGAAACGCCCGCAATGGCTGTGTGTTCACATCCGAAGGCAAGGTGATCATCAAAAACGCCAAGTACGCGGGCGATAACTCTCCGCTTGACCCCGCTTGTGGGTGCCCAGTCTGCCGGCGTTACTCAAGGAGTTACCTACGCCATCTGTTCGTAGCAGGGGAGATGCTCGGAGCCATATTGGCAACCCAGCATAACCTCCACTTTTACATTGACAGGATGCGGAAAATCAGGCAGTCTTTGGTGTTTGGTGCGTTCGCGGAGTTACTTTCTAGGGCGCGCGCGGAACGTTAGGCGCGCAAACTATCCCTGAGACGAATCCGTAAAGCCCGACCCCGCCAATCACGTGCCTCGCGGGCGGGGTAGCAGATTCGAAATTCCTTTGCTAATCGGTTGGACCAGGATCGAGGGCATGATTGTGAACTCATTTGTATTGGCGGCCGATATGGGCGCCGGTGCCGGGCTGAGCCAGTTCCTTCTCCTCTTTGCGCCCCTCTTCGCCATCTGGTATTTCCTGGTAATCCGGCCTCAACAGCAGCAGCGGCGCAAGCTGCAGACCATGCTTGCCAACCTCAAAACCGGTGACCGCGTGGTGACGAGCGGCGGCATTCTGGGAACCATCGTCTCCTTCCGGGACGGCGTGGTGCAGCTCCAGATTTCCAGCCAGGTCAAGGTGGACGTGACGCGCACGGCAATCACGGCAATGGCGGGAGACGAAGCCGCAGCAGAGGCGAAACAGGAGCAGGCCGCCAAACAGAAGAAGTAATGGAACGCAGGCAAGAGCAAGGTGTTAAGAAACCTGGAATGTGTCATCCTGAGCGAAGCGAAGGATCTCTACAGTTGTTCGTGAAGCCTCGAAGCGAAGTAAACTGCGGGGATCCCTCGCTTCGCTCAGGATGACAGTCGACTGGTGCTTTCACACCTTAAGACGCTCGCGCTGAAGTGAAGAGGGTCAGCCATGGATTTCAAGATCAGAAATCGGGTGATTTTTATCGGCCTTGTGGTGGTGGCCAGTATCCTGGGCATTATCGGTTTTCCTAAGAATTTCCAGGAGCTGAAGGAGAACGTCCGCAGCCGCATTCACTTGGGACTCGACCTGAAGGGCGGCACCCACCTGGTGTTGCAAGTCCACGTGGAAGACGCGGTGAACATCACCGCCGACCAGGCCCTCGAGAGGCTTACGGACGAACTTAAGGCCAAGAATATTCCCTTCTCAGACATTCAGAAGGCTGATGATACGAAAGTTCAGCCCCCCAAGCACCGTATCCAAATTAAGGGCATTCCCCAGGAACGGTCCTCCGATCTTCAGACTTTGGCCAGCGAGCAGTTCTCAGACTGGGAGCTTTCCCGCCTGCCGGGCGATCCCACCGGATGGATGCTTTCCCTGAAGACGACCGCAGCAGCCAATATTCGCAACCAGGCTCTGTTACAGTCGATGAACACGATCACCAATCGTGTGAACCAGTATGGCGTAGCCGAGCCGACCATTTCTGAATACGGGCAGGGGGATAATGAGCTGGTGGTCGAGCTTCCCCAGGTCGACGACCCTACACGCGTCCGAGATATCATGCAAAACCAGGCGCTGCTGGAGCTGAAACTGGTCCAGGACGGACCCTTCCCCAGCCGCGAGGCGGCGCTGGCTGCGCATGGCGGCATACTTCCTCCGGACACCCAGTTGTTGCAGGGGCAGGCTGGGCAGAATGGCGGCGAGAATTGGTACATTATTAACCGCGTCGCCGCAGTCACCGGCCGCGACCTGACCGGGGCGGAGCCGGCGCATGATGCCAACGGGCGTCCCGACGTGAATTTCACCCTCTCGCGCGACGGCGCCTCGAGGTTCGGCCGCGTAACGGGCGCCAATGTGGGCAAGCTGCTCGCCGTGGTGCTCGACAATCGGGTTTTTGAGGCGGCGAACATCGAGAGCCAGATTACCGATCGCGGCGAAATCCGAGGCGGCTTTACTCCCCAGAAGGCGCAGGACCTGGCGCTGGTGCTGCGTTCCGGGGCACTGCCGGCGTCCATCACCACTCTTTCTGATGAGGTGGTCGGCCCATCGCTCGGGGCGGATTCTATCCGCCACGGCATCTTGGCTTGCATCGTGGGTTTTGTGGCGGTGATGGCTTTCATGCTGGTCTACTATCGCGGCGCGGGCGTCAACGCAGACCTGGCGCTACTGTTGAACCTGATTATTCTGCTGTCGGCGCTGGGTTGGATTGATGCAACCCTCACGCTGCCTGGAATCGCGGGAGTCATCCTCACCGTCGGCATGGGAGTGGACTCCAACGTGCTGATCTTCGAGCGTATCCGGGAGGAACTGCGCTTAGGCAAGGCAGTGGGATCGGCGGTGGCCGGCGGCTTTGAGCACGCGTTTGTAACCATTATTGATACTCACGTAACGACGGTTGTATCCGCGGCTATTCTTTTTACTTTCGGAACCGGCCCCATCCGTGGCTTCGCAGTTACGTTGACGATCGGTTTACTAGCTAATCTTTTCACTTCCGTTTTTGTCTCCCGTGTGATATTTGATTATGTCCTTTCCAAACGGGAGAAAGGTGCGGAACTCAGTATTTGAGGGAGATGGCGCGCCCTGCTCGTAGCGCTGGCCTTTAGGCCAGCGCTTGCCGACCCTTCGCGGTGCTCAGGGCAGGCCCTGAAGGCCGGCGCTACGCAAATTAAGAAACGCCGCTGGAAAATTAGGGAACTTCGAGTTGGCGGTCGGTGTCAAAAACTAAGGCGAGGTACGGGATCAGGTCATGGAGTTCTTTCACGAACCGAAAATCGACTGGATGGGGATAAAGTGGTACTTGATCGCCTTATCTCTCGCGCTAGCCAGCGCCGGAATCATATCCATGGTGGTTAAAAGGGGTCTTGCTTACGGGATCGACTTCCGGGGCGGAACCGCCATCGAAGTGCAATTCGCCAAGACCCCGAACATCGACGCCATCCGTCACGAGATTGACCGGCAGGGTCTACGGGGTGAAAGTATTACTACTTATGGCCCGGCCAGTGACCGCGAGGTAATTATCGGACTGGATCTCAAGACGACCGCCTCCGCCGATGCCCTGGACGAAGGCAAGCGTGCCATCGTGGCGGCGTTGTCCGGGGCGGTGGGTCAGGCTCAAGAGGGAAAACCGGATTTCAATAACTCCAGTCCCCAAACCCTCGCCGACCACCTTGTGGCTGCAGATCCCTTGGGGCTGGCTTCGAAAGGTTTCGATTCCGCCAGCAAGTCTTACCGCGATTTGGCCGACGCCATCATTGGTTTTAGAAACGCCCCGCCGAGGGATGGGCTTATTTCGGACTTCCGGGAACTGAATTCGGTCCCGGGTGTCAATGCGGGAGTGATCGCCACGCTCCGAAACGACTTTAGCGTTTCTAACTTCGCGATCAAGCACACGAGTGTCGTGGGTCCCAAGGTGGGCAAGGACCTTCGCCAGCAGGCCCTCTACGTCACCCTGGCGGGCCTCGGTGCAATGTTGATTTACATCTGGTTCCGCTTTGAGCTATCATACGGCATCGCTGCGGTCGTCGCTACGTTTCATGACGTGACGATCACGCTCGGTTTCTTCTCTTTGTTCAACAAGGAGATCACTCTGACGGTGATCGCGGCCCTGCTGACGCTGGTCGGCTATTCCATGAACGATACGATTGTGGTCTTCGATCGGATCCGGGAAAACGCGCGGCTGAACAAGCGGGAGAACTTTGTAGACCTGGTCAACCGCAGCATCAACCAGACTCTTAGCCGGACGATCCTGACCTCGGGCTTGACCTTCCTTGCCGTGCTGTCGTTGTACCTTTTCGGCGGCGAGGTCATTCACAGTTTCGCATATACCCTGGTGGTGGGCGTGATCGTCGGGACTTACTCTTCGATCTTCATCGCCAGTCCCATTGTGGTCTACTTCCAGAAGCGAGAGCTGGGAAGCGCGGCGACGAAGTCGAAGAATTTTTCTCGCGAGGCTGTAGCTGCACGTCGCTAATTAGTATTCGTCCGATGCCGGGTTGCTCCTCTCCCGGCTGTCTTAAGAATCTTAGGAGGCGGAAGCCATGTTCGACGAGACTTTGCTTGAATCTTCTCCCTCTCGTATGCCGGTCCTCAGCAGAAAGCATTGGCTGATCTCGCTCGCGATCGGCGTTGTGGTGTTTCTAGCTCTGTTTTTCGGGTTGCCCGTATTGTCATTCGGGGCAGACACGAAGGTGGTGGTGGCGCAAGCCATCATCGGCGCGGTGTTGATTACGGCCTACGCGTTGATGTGTTGTTATGTAGCGGCGGATGCGCGTCGTCTCAACCTTGGCTGGGTAGTGTGGCTCGTCATCACGCTGCTGCTGAACATTGTCGGTTTCATCTTCTACCTGATCTACTCCGCGATCAGGACCGACAACTGGAAGCGCGCTACGATTCCCCTCGCCTACATGATTGAGATCGTCATTGTGGGCGTGCTGGTGCTGGTCCCCTTGATCTACACAGAGGCCCTGCCCACGGCGCAGTTGATGACCTTCTTATCGGCCCCGCCCCCTCCCCCGCCTCCTCCACCCCCACCTGCTGCGGCGCCGCCTGTGGTCAAAATCCACCGCATCACCGCGGAGGACATGATGAAAGCCCCCACCGTGATCCCCAAAACAGTGAAGATCATCAAAGACGCTCCAGAGCCGGTGAACACCGGCGCCGTGGGTGTGGTGGGCGGCGTGCCGGGCGGCATGCCGGGCGGCCAGATGGGCGGCGTGCTCGGCGGCGTGCTGGGCGGAGTGCTTTCCACCGCGTCTGCTCCACCTCCACCTCCTCCACCCAAGGCAGCCACTCCAAAGCGAATTCGCGTGGGCGGCCAGGTCGAGAGCGCAAAACTGATCTTTCAACCCAAGCCTGAATATCCCCAGTTGGCGAAAATGGCCCGCATTCAGGGGACAGTCCGCTTAGAGGCCATTATCAGCAAAGACGGCACCATCCAGGACCTGAAAGTCGTGAGCGGACACCCGTTGCTGGTGAAGGCGGCCCTCGAGGCTGTGCAGCGCTGGCGCTACCAGCCTACCTTGCTGAACGGGGAGCCTGTCGAGGTTGTAACCGAGGTGGACGTCAACTTCACCTTGGCTGAATAGTTTGTGAACGAGGGTGGTATCTTGGAGGTAGCGCCGACCTTCAGGTCGGCAAATGCTGGCCTAAAGGCCAGCGCTACGGGTCAGGACACCGCCTGAACGAGGAAAATCTTCCAGGAGGATACAAAATAACATGAGTCTGTTAACCCTGAGTTTGCTGCTGTTTCAGGAAGGCGAAGCGCAGATTGGATTCGACCCTATCACCATGTGGCGTTCGATGGCATGGCCGGCCCGGTCCGTGGTCATTCTGCTTTTGATCATGTCGTGCTGGTCGATCGGCGTCATGATTGACCGTTGGATTGCTTACAATGCGGCGCGCAAGCAATCGCGGCTTTTTGCTCCCGCCGTAGCGGGCGCCTTGAAGGATGGCAAGATTGACGAAGCGATCTCGATCGCCGAGCAAAACAAGAGGAGCCACCTGGCGAAGGTCGTAACCGCCGGTCTACAAGAGTTCCAGGCCCACCAGGCTACCGCAGAGATTTCCGGTGAGACGATTGAGGCTTCCAAGCGGGCCCTCGAGCGGGCTGCGGCGATCGTACACGCCGAGCTCAAGCGCGGCGTCTCTTCCCTCGCCACCACCGGTTCCACGGCCCCGTTCGTCGGGCTGTTCGGCACCGTGCTGGGCATCATCAACGCGTTCCGAGGCATCGCCGGAGCGAAGTCCACTGGTCTGGCCGCAGTGGCGGGCGGTATTTCTGAAGCCCTGGTCACCACCGCTGTCGGTTTGTTCGTGGCTGTGCCTGCCGTATGGGCGTATAACTACTTCGCCGGAAAAATCGAGTCTTTTGACGTGGAGATGGACAACTCCTCTTCCGAGTTGATTGACTACTTTATCAAGAGATCTTCGCGGGGGAAGAAATAATGGCTTCTAAACGGGAAGTACCAGGAGCTGTTTCGGACATCAATGTGACGCCACTGGTCGATGTGATGCTCGTGCTGCTGATCGTCTTTATGGTGATCACTCCCATGTTGCAAAAAGGCGTCAGCGTCGACCTGGCCCGGGTCAACAACCCGCGCACGATGCAGAGCGCTGAGAAGGAAGACGCCACCACTGTAGCGATCACGCGGGACGGTACGTTCTATCTGAACTCGGACAAGATCGCCGTGGACAAGATCACCGCAGCGGTCAAAGACCGGGTCCAGGACAAGCTCGACAAGACCGTGTACGTCAAGAGCGATGCCCGGGCCAAGTACGGTGACGTGGTCGCAGTGGTGGACGCCGTGCGGGCGGCAGGCGTAGATGCCATCGGGCTCTTGACCGAAAAGGTCCAGAGTCGGCGGGCTGGCGCGGCCGCGGCGGCGGAAGTAACCCCATAACGTCGAATTCAGTTCGTTAGAGAAGCAGGAGGGTAGCACTATGGCTATGGCCGTAGGGGGAAGTAAGAAAGGTCCCATGGTGGACATGAACGTGACCCCGTTGATTGACGTCTTACTGGTGTTGCTCATCGTCTTTATGGTGATCACACCGTTGACGCCCAAGGGCCTGGACGCGATTGTGCCGCAGCCAGGTCCCAAGGACGCCAAAATCGATCCGGATGTCCTTGCCCATACCATCGTGGTGACTATCGATGCCGGCCGTCACATTAAGATCAACCAGGACGCCGTCGACGTCCGCGAACTCGGTTCGCGCCTCGAGGATATTTTCAAGATGCGCAGCGACCGGGTGATGTTTGTCAAGGGCGATCCGACGTTGCCGTTTGAGGCTGTCGCGGAGATCATCGACATCTCGAAAGGCGCTGGCGTTGACAAGATCGGGCTCGTGACCAAGTCCTTGGAAGAAGGTCAGTAGTCCCCCACCTATGCTCATGTTGAGGGAGGATTTCCAATGAAAGTGTATAAGTTCTTCCTGCTGGGGGCAGTGTTGCTGTTGCTGCCTTTCAGCAGCGGATGCCAGAAACTCAGGGCGCGGGACCAGCTTAATAAGGGCGTTGCGGCCTTCCGCAATGCGCAGTTCCAGGCCGCCATCATGCATTTCAAAACTGCCGTGGGCTTGGATCCGACCCTGTTGAATGCCAAGCTTTACCTAGCCACGGCGTACTTCAACCAGTACATCCCCAGCGGAGAATCCCCGGAAAACCTGAAGATCGCCGCGCAAGCCATCGATGCCTACGAGGATGTTCTGAAAGCAGATCCCAACAATGCTAATGCCATCGCCAGCATTGCTCAGATCTATTACTACGAGAAGAACTTTGACAAGGCTAAGGAGTACCAGCGGCGCCTGCTGCAGGTCGACCCGAATAATCCCGTTCCGTACTACTGGATAGGCGTGCTGGATTGGGCAATGTGTTTTCCGCGTTCGCAGCAGATGAGGAAGGATCTGAAGATCGAATTCCCGAAGGACCCCAAGGACCCCAGCAGCCTGCCGGCGTTTCCGGCTAAGGCTCGTGCTGAGTTAGAAGAAAAGAACGGCCCGCTGGTCAAGGAAGGCGTTGAGGTCCTCGAGAAGGCGATTCAGCTCAAGCCGAATGACTTCGAGACCATGGCTTACCTGAACCTGATGTATCGGCAAAAGGCCGACCTGGAAGCCGACGCATCGGCACGTGCGGCTGACTTGAAACAAGCTGAAAACTGGGTCGACAAAGCACTCGCCTTGAAGAAGGCTGGCGGATCGTAGCACCCAGCTTGGTTCCGCAAGCTCTTCCTTTTTTGTCCACCCATGACCCCGGCCCCGCTCGAAGGGCCGGGTGTCGGTTTTCCCCGTAGCGCATGCCTGCCCCGTCTCGCCTTCCCGCTTTGAAAAGATGTAGGGGTAGGGCTTGCCCTACCCTGTTCATTAGGGGGCGGCAAGCCGTCCCCCTACAAGCGAGTAAAGAAGGGGAATCGTTCTCATGGTATATGGGTCCCCGTCAGCCGACGGGCATGAGCGACTGCTTTCAAAACCGTAGCGCAGGCAGAAGCGCCCCTTCTACCTCGAAAGCACTGAGCGCCCAAGCAGGCGACTCGGCTAAAGCTGCTGTCGGCGCGTGGCTTCGGCTGCCCGGAAAGCAGCGAGATTGCTGGCATCAATGACGGCCGTTCCGGTATCCACGCGAACCGGCAGGGGAGACACGGGCGCGGTCTGCCAGTCCTGGAACTCGTGCACGATGTTGTGGTGCAGGTCATCCAGGAACCGCAGGCCGTAGAAAGCCATCGTGTAGGGTTTCTGGGCGACGGTGGCGGCGATCACTCCCTGCTGGATGAAGTCGAGGGTTTCGGGAGTACGATCCATCGCCACGATCGGAATCTTGCCGCCAAGATTCAATCGGTGCAAGGCTTCCGCCGCTCCCGGTCCGCCCGAGGCTTCTAAACAGACGATTCCATCGATCTTGTCTTTGGCGTCCAGCATCGACGAAATCTGGTCGTTTGCGGAGCGCGGGTCGCCTTTGTCGTCGAGCGTGCGAAGGACTTTGATCTTCGGATACTTCTTCAGCGTCTCAGTGACTCCGCGAACACGCTCATCGACGTTGAACTGGCCGGGTAATGTGATCACAACCAGATTGCCTTCGCCTTTCATCAATTCCGCGATGCGCCTCCCGCTCATGAGTCCCGCCTGATAGTTATCCGTGCCGATGAATGTGATGCGGCGCGAGTCAGGGGCGTCCGAATCGACGCAAACAACCGGGATGCCGAGCTTGACGGCGGAATCGATGGCGTCCTTGAAAATGTCCGGCCTGGCAGGCGAAACCGCGATCCCGGAGGGGTGGCTGTCGACGGCCTTTTGAAAGACCTCGAGCTCTTCCTGAGGCGAGTACGTATCTGAGCCTGTAAACTCCGCCTTCACTCCCAGTCCGCGGGCTCCATCCATAAACCCGGCTTTGGCTTCCTGCCAATAGGCAAGGCTTGTATTCGCAGCGACAAAGATGTAACGCTCGGTCTCCTCATGAAAAGGCTTCTGGCATGAGCCGAATACTGCCACTGCGGCAAGCAGCGCTATCGCTAACACTTTCCATGTGGCTTCTTTCATATGCTCTCCTTTGTCCGCACTTGACGGGCGGTTCCTGGTCGCTCTTGGCAGGTCTGCATTCATCCTTCTTCTGGAGATACAGAAAGCCTATCACAAAACTACGGCAGCGAAAAGAGAAGGTGGTGTCCTGATTTGACTGGTAGCGCCGACCTTTAGAGCCTGCCCTGAGTGAAGCGAAGGGTCGGCAGATGCTGGCCTAAAGGCCAGCGCTACGAAATTAGGACACTACCAAAGAGCTGGGACTTGAACCAGGCGCGCCGGCTGCCCTAGAATGTAAATTGGGGAGATGCTTAGCTTTCAAGACATCGCGGCAGTAGTGCAGGGTTATCGTCCTGGAGAAGACCTGGCGGTGCTGCGCAGAGCCTACGACTTCTGCGCCATTCGCCATGGTGAGCAGAAGCGCCTCTCCGGCGAGCCGTTCATCGTTCATCCTCTCGAGGTCGTCCACATCCTGGCCGAGTTGAAGCTGGATGTTGTCTGCCTGACCGCCGGCATGCTGCACGACGTGGTCGAGGACACGGGCACCACGAGCGGAACCATCGAGAACGAGTTCGGCGCTGAGGTGGCCCGCATCGTGGAAGGGGTCACCAAAATCGGGCGCATCAAGTTCCTGAGCCGCGAGGAGCAGCAAGCTGAGAACTTCCGCAAGATGGTCCTCGCCATGGTCGACGATATTCGCGTCGTGCTGGTGAAGCTCGCCGACCGGCTGCACAACATGCGCACTCTCGAGTACCTGCCTCCCGAGAAGCAGGAACGCATCGCCCGCGAAACGCTGGATATCTATGCGCCCATCGCCCACCGCCTGGGAATGGGAAAGGTCCGCGGCGAACTGGAGGACTTGTCCTTCAAGTTTCTCGAACCCGACGCCTACCTCGACGTCAAGAAAGAGGTGGAAAGCCGCCGTAAGGTCGACGAGGGATTTCTCTCGGAAGTGCGCGAGCAGGTCAACGCCAAAATGAAGGAGCACTCCATCCCGGCGCGCCTCGAAGGCCGAATCAAACGCCTCTACAGCATCAGGCAAAAACTCCTGAGGCAACACGTTCCCCTTGAGCAGGTTTATGACCTCCTGGCCGTCCGCATTATCACGGATAGCGTGAGAAACTGCTATGCCGCTCTGGGGGTGATTCACAATACCTGGCGGCCGGTCCCGGGCCGCATCAAGGACTTCATTGCTATCCCCAGGCCAAACCTCTACCAGTCGTTGCACACCTCCGTGATCGGCCCTCACGGCCAGCCGTTTGAGGTCCAGATTCGCACCGAGGAGATGCATAGGGTCGCCGAGGAAGGAATCGCCGCTCACTGGAAGTATAAAGACAGCAAGGATGGCAGCGCCATCGCGCCCAAAGACGAAGAACGCTTCGCCTGGTTGCGGCACCTGGTGGAATGGCAACAGGACATGGGCGATCCGGGCGAGTTCCTCTCCACGCTCAAAATCGACCTTTACCCGGAAGAGGTTTACACCTTTACGCCCAAGGGGAAAGTGATCGTGTTGCCCCGGGACGCCACGCCCATCGATTTCGCCTACGCCATCCACAGCGAGGTAGGCCACCATTGCGTGGGCGCCAAGGTCAATGGCCGCATCCTTCCCCTCAAATCCAAACTGCGCAACGGCGACATCGTCGAAATCGTCACCCAGGCGCACCACAATCCCAGCCGTGACTGGCTTGCCATCGTCAAGACTTCGAAAGCGCGGAACAAGATCAAGCACTGGGTCAACGTCGCGCAAAGAGGCCAAGCGGTGGAGATCGGCAAGCGCCTGCTTGAAAAGGAGGCGCGCAAGTACGATGTGACGCTCAAGAAGGTGAGCGAGGAAGATTACCAGCGGGTGGCGCGGGATAACGGCTGCACGACGGCGGACGACGTGCACGCGGGGATCGGGTACGGCAAGTTCTCCGCGCGCCAGGTGCTCGCCCGGTTGGTTCCCTCGGCTCGGCTCGAGACCGCTCACCCTTCCCGGCTTACCACCGTGAAACAAGCTCTGGGAATGTCCGGCGATACGGCCATCCAGGTGCACGGCCACGGCGACCTGATGGTCTACCGCGCCAAGTGCTGCAATCCCATCCGAGGGGAGGAAATCACCGGCTACATAACCCGCGGGAAAGGCATTGCAGTGCATGCCAAGCACTGCCCTAACGTTCAGAATCTCCTTTACGATTCGGACCGGCGGATTGAAGTGAAGTGGGTAGGACCCAAGTACAGCCTTTATCCCGTCAAGCTCACTCTGTTCACGCGCGATCGCCAGGGCCTTCTGGCCGATGTGACCGGGGCCATAGCGGACGTGCATTCCAATATTCAGGGCATCGAAGTGCGAACGGATGACAGCCAGGCGCACATCGAAGTGACACTGGATATCGTGGATATGGAGCACCTGGAAAAGGTGGTGTCTTCACTGCGCAAGGTTGAGGGAGTTTACCAGGTTGAGCGAATGGCGCATTGAGTTCGACTATGTCATTCCGGGCGGAGCGAGGAATCTCGCTTCGCTTTCGACATTCGGCAATGCAGATTCCTCGCTGCGCTCGGAATGACAGGTTACGTTTGTGGTCACGTGGGAATGCCGGCTGGATTCCTTGCCGTTACTTCGCCTTCGAGACTTTTCCCGAACGAATGCAGGACGTGCAGACGCGCAGGGTCTTGGGGACGCCACCCACGACGGCGTGTACGCGGCGCAAATTGGGATTCCAGCGGCGCCTGGTGACGTTGTGGGCGTGGCTGATCCTGTTTCCATAGGATGGTCCCTTACCGCAGATTTCACAAGCCAATGCCATAGCCACACCTCGTTATAGAATCAATACTCATATCTATTCTATCAGACACGCGCCCCATTTGCCCACCTCTTTGTAGAGGCATGCCTTTCGAGGGGCGGTCCGCCGTAGGGGGACGGCTTGCCGTCCCCGCATTTCTGCTGGCCGTGACGAGGGTAGGGCGAGCCCTACCCTTACACCGCCCGGGTCCAGCCGCGTGCGGCACAGAGGCGCAAGGCCATGGGCCCTGGCATCCTCGACCTCCCCTATTGACGGATTAGGGCTGCGCTAGAGCGCCTGATATTAGGACACCGATTGTTCCTGTGTGGAGTTACAATACCTGCATGAGAAAACGACTCTTTCATCACAGCCTTACTGTCTCGCTGATCTTCACGCTGCTTGCGGGCCTGGCAGCGCTCACCTCCTGCCAGCGGAAAAGCCCGTCGGACCGCGAAATAGTGGCGAGCGTCGATGGCCAACCCATCTACCGCGACCAGGTGGAGAGGGTATACCGAAGCCGCCAGGGCGCTTCGCCCGACGCCAACAGCCCCGAAGAAGCCATGAGCTTCAAGCTGAACGTCCTGGATGAACTGATTAACAACCAGATCCTGGTCGACCACGCCTCCCATGCCGGCATTACGGTTTCGGAAGCCGAGGTGGATAACGAAGTGGCCAAGCTTCAGACCCCTTATTCGGCGGAAGAGTTCAGGAAGCGGCTTCACGATCAGGGCCTGGAAATGGACGACTTACGAAAAGAGTTACGACGCAACCTTACTATCACAAAACTTATTAATAAGGAAATCGTGTCGAACATCAAAATCACCGACGCCGACATCGCGGACTATTATCAGCGCAACAAGGCCAACTTCAATGTCCCTGAAACCGCCTACCACCTGGCTCAGATCGAGGTCACTCCCGTTGCGGACCCCGAGGTGCGCAACCTCAAGAACGACGACGCCAAGACTCCCGCCGCCGCGGACCGCAAAATTCAGGCGCTGTACGCCCGCCTGCGCGCCGGGGATGACTTCGCCACGGTGGCTCAGGAGTACTCGGAAGATGCCCGCACCGCTTCGGGCGGGGGTGACATGGGCTTCATCCCCGTCTCGGCGTTAGCTTCCACACCGCAACTGAAGCAGGCGGTGGAGGCGCTCCAGGTTAACCAGTATACGGGAATCATCCGCAGTTCGTCCGGGTACCACATCATCAAACTGCTTGGCATCGAACCGGCCGGAACCCATACCCTTTCCGAGTTGCGAGTTCAGAATGCCATACGGCAGACGCTGAGGAACGAAAGAGAGCAGCTCCTGAAAGCGGCGTACATCGAGACGCTGCGCGACCGCGCGAAGGTCGAGAATTACACGGCTGAGCAGATCGTCAAAGGACAGGTTAGTCCGCCAGCCGCCAAATAGACCCGCCGGGTGAGTCATCTGTCATCCTGAGCGCAGACTTCATGATCCTTCGGCTCACCACTGTGCATGAAAATGGCTCTTTGGAGGTAACTCCTGTATTTTCAACAAAAGCTTCCGTCATTTTCATGCACAGTGGTGAG
>Ga0209517_10005733_pt1 | contig 15648 bp, 15 predicted proteins | sample PeaSoiMetSII2010_FD_187695 | JGI IMG/M metagenome (GOLD analysis project Ga0209517, IMG submission 187695) | Peat soil microbial communities from Weissenstadt, Germany - SII-2010 (SPAdes) (version 2) | ecosystem: Environmental > Terrestrial > Soil > Wetlands > Peat | place: Germany... | reverse complement strand
TAGTTTGCATAACACAAGTCCTGGATCTAAGAATTCAAAGAGCCGAGTGCAATCATCTCGGCCGGCACGCTCGGAGAGCAGCGGGGACCGTCTGCTCTCCATTCTCGAACTGTTCTCGGACGAGCACCCGGAGTGGACCGTCGAGGACGCCGCTCAGCGGCTCGAAACCTCCGTGCCTACGGCATATCGCTACTTCAGAAGTTTGGCCAAGGTAGGTCTCATCAGTCCGGCGGCGGGGGCGAATTACACTCTAGGGCCGGCGATCATCGAAATGGATCGGCAGATCCGGCTCCGTGATCCACTCTTACGTGCGGGCCGTCCCGTGATGGAGGACCTGATTCGGTATTCTCCCGAAGGTTCCGCGATTCTGCTGTGCCGGTTATTCCACGACAGAGTCATTTGTGTTCACCAAGTGGCAGGCCCAGGGCCACAAGTTCCAGTGAGCTACGAACGCGGCAGGCCGATGGGCTTGTTTCGCGGCGCCACCGCGAAAGTCGTGCTCGCCCATCTTCCTACCCACAAACTAAAGAAGCTGTTCGCAGAGCATACCAAGGAGATCAAAGGAGCGGCGTTAGGACATAACTGGGAAGCTTTCAAAACAACGCTGGCCGGCATTCGCCGGGCCGGAGCTTGTATCACCCGGGGCGAGGTTGACCGGGGTAGGGTTGGGATCGCTGCGCCGGTATTTGCGTCAGATGGATCGATCATGGGTAGCTTGAGTTCGGTGCTGCCGGCGTACCGGGCTGATGAAACCCTGGTGGGGCGTATTTTCCCATTGACGATCGCCGGAGCATGTGAAATAGAGCGTTCCATGCAGGCGTGCGAAAACGCGGGACTAACGATAGAACGGCGGCGGAAAATACGATGACCGCTTATTAGGACAACCCGATAATCGCCGTTCCGTGAGATTAAATCGGCATTGTGTTTCGAAAGAACGAATCGGTGAGGGAGACATATGCGGCACATCGCAAGCGCTATCGGAATCTTTGCGGCGGGCACCCTATTTGGTACCCTCCTCATGCAGCCCGGACAAGCCCAGAGCGATCGGATTGAAGGAATCCGTTTGAATCACGTCGGCGTGTGGGCCAAAGACTTGAACGAATCGTTGGCCTTCTACACGAAGGTAATGGGCTTCCGCGAAGGCTTCGTGATGAAAGACCCTCAGGGAAACCCCACTACCTACTATCTTCAAATCAACAAAGACACATTTCTGGAGCTGGCCAAAGCGCCCGCGGATCGTCAGCCGGGGCTCTCTCACGTGGGTATTTGGGTGGATGACATCAAGTCCGTCGTTTCCACTCTACGCCAGCGAGGCCAAAAGATTGATGATGCGCGCGTCCTAGGAAGCAAGGCGCCGCTCACCAATATTACGGACCCCGACGGAAACAGAATCGAGTTGTTGGAATTCACACCTGAATCTCTCCAGCGCAAAGCGATCGACTCATGGAAATAGGACGGCTCATCGCGGCGTTTGCGGCCAGCATCGTCGCGAGCGCACAACCGAGCGCGGATCTCAGACCCGCCGAAAAGGTTTTCAAGAATGTCCAGGCACTGAAAGGCATTTCGGCGAACGAATTTATGGCCACGATGGGTTTCTTTACCGCCTCGCTTGGAGAAAGTTGTACCTACTGCCACGTCGAGGAATCGGGCGGCAATTGGGACCGGTACGCCGACGATAACGAGCACAAGCGCACGGCGCGTACTATGATCGCCATGGAAGGCGCTATCAACAAGAACTTCTTTGGCGGTCGGCGCGAGCTCACTTGCTATTCCTGCCACCGTGGCATGGAGAAGCCGCAGACAACCCCCGATCTGGAGGTGGTGTACGGAACGCCGCGTTTTCCGCCGCCCGACCAACTGGTCACCGGAGACGAATCGGCGGCCGCCGTGGATGCGGTCTTTGTGAAATACATCAACGCGCTTGGCGGCAAGCAGCGTGTGAGCGCTCTGAAATCGCTGGCTGCCCAGGGAACCTATCAGGGCTATGCGGCGCCAAAGCACTCATTCGAGATCTACGCCAAAGCCCCGGCGCAAATGACTACGCTTACTCATGGAGGCTCGGATGGCGATACCGTCACCACCTTTGACGGGCGGGAGGGCTGGATCGAAGCGCCGCTGAACGACCGACCGCAGCGCTTCACAGAGCTTACGGGAAGCGATTTGGACGGAGCGCGCCTGGACGCGATGCTAACGTTCCCCGGGCAGATTAAGGATACTTTGCGCCAGTGGCGCGTCGGGCTCCCGTCGACCATAAATGACCGCGATGTGCGCCTGATCCAGGGCACGAGTGATGGCCGTTACCCGGTAAACCTATATTTTGATGACGAATCGGGCCTGTTGGTGCGAATTGTGAGATATTCGAACACGCTTGTCGGCCTGGGACCAACGCAAATCGATTACGCAGATTACCGTGAAGTCGCAAGTTTCAAAATCCCCTTCAAGCGAACGGTCATCTGGCTAGACGGGCGCGCCACAATTGAGCTGAACGAAGTACGACTCAATGCGGAAATAGAGGGAGCCCGATTCGCGCGGCCCACGAGGCGGTGAGATCGAGATATATAAGTACGAGAGAGGTCAACGAAATGGAACGTAAGCTCTACATCACATCCTTAATCGCACTGGGATTGGCAGCAGCTCCTACAGGGCTGTTCGCACATCACGGTTCTGCGCTGTACGACACCAACAAGCGCATTACGGTTCAGGCAGTCGTTACGGACTGGTTGTGGGCCAATCCCCACTGCCTTCTTGAATTTGATGTGAAAGACGACAAGGGGAACACGGTGCACTGGAACGCTGAAGTCAGTAATCCGCAGGATATGACCAACCTAGGCTGGAGCCGGAAGATGTTTAAGCCGGGGGATGAGGTCACCCTGACGCTGGTTCCGGCCAAAAACGGCGAGCCCATTGGTCGCATCGTCGAAGTGATTCTCAATGGCAAGAAGTACACGGGCATGGGGGTGCGGCCGCCGGCACCGGAAGAGAGCAATAAGACGCGGTAGCAGCTTTCCGGGCGGAAAAGGAGTGAGTCATGTCTGAGCCTTCCGCAGTGTTGGCGCTGGCTGTAATCACGGCATTGATGCATCCGTTTGTCGCGGTCGCTCAGACCGCGACTGGTGGTGCGGCCGCGCCGCCTCCCGTGCGCGACCTTTCTGGGGTGTGGCAGCCCGCGAACGCGCTAGACGGGATCCAGCCGAATGGCGCGCGCAACATGCCGGCAGATGGAAAACACGAGCCTCCCTACACGGCGTTTGGCCTGGAGCTCTTCAAACGCAACAAGCCGTCCAACGGCACGACCGAGGTAAACCCGGCCGAAGAAAATGATCCGGCGCATGCATGCGATCCTCAGGGATTCCCGCGGGAAAACCTATTTGAACTAAGAACCACACAGATTGTCCAAAACCCGAACCAAACAATCATCCTGTACACCTATGGCAGGATCTACAGGATCGTTTGGACCGATGGCCGAGCGCTTCCAAAAGATCCCGACCCGCGCTGGTTTGGTTATTCAATAGGGAGATGGCGCGATGATTACACTTTTGTTGTTGAAACCAGCGGGACGGATGCAAGGACATGGTTGGACAATGCCGGCCGCCCTCACACTGAGGACATGCGTGTTGAGGAGATCTTTCATCGCGTAAATCGGGATCGTATGGAGCTCAGTATGACCATTGATGACCCAAAGGTCTACTCAAAACCGTGGCTCGCTCTGGACAACCTACCCATGAGGTTAATGCCTGCTAACACCGACATGCCCGAGATGATGTGTTCGCCTTCTGAATTGGCGGAATACAACAAGAGGCATGCCTCCAAGGGACAGAACCCGAGCAAACCGTAGCGATCGGATCCGGCCCGGTCCAAGCCGTTGCCACAAGAGTGAAAGATGTTCTCTACCCGAGCGCGGAGCGGTCCTTTCCGACCGAATGGACGGCGTAGACATTCCATTTTGGGTTAAATCGAGCCTAACTGGGATCGCTTATCAATAGCTCGCCTTTTGCCTCGTTTTGTAAGCGCCCGGTGAGGACCGTCATCCCTCGGCAATCCAAGCCTGTGATCTTGGAAGAGTGGGAAGTGCGAAGGGCGGAAGTTTGATCAACGAGCCGGAGTGAAACGGCGATACGTGTATCGCGAGCACGGGTGGAGGTGGGCCGTCGGCAGCGCAACTCGTGCCGGTGCGGATCAGCGACGCGGTCAGTGGGGAGCAGGCGCCCACGAAGTTTTACGCGGACGTGATTGTGGTGGAGAATGGAAGAGTCCGTCTCCGCTTCGAAAGAGCGGTGGACGCCGACAGCCGCGGCTCATCCTGGAGCGCGTGGGCCGATGATTTCGCTGCCGAGCGGCACCAACATATGGATTGCCGCCGGTCACCGACCTGCGGCTCGGCTTCACCGGGCTGAGTGCGGGGCGCAAACTCTGTTGGAAAGGGAGCTTACTCCGGGCATGGTTTTCGTTTTCTTCGGCCGGTGCGGCGATCTGGTAGCACGGAGAATCGTTAACTTGGGCAGCGCGTCTTGCCCTCAGGAACGTACCCGAAGGAGCCGGATCGCCTGTGTGTCGACCAGGAGATCGGTCCAGCTATTGGCAATGGCCCTGTGTTGTCCGCCTAGCGGACTCACCAGTTTATCTGGTTATCGACCCACAGAGTTGGCGGATGTAGAAGGACAGCAAACGGCTTCAACCCTGAAAAGTTGGGGAGGTCAACCCACCCAATTGCCCACCCACTTGGCGCTCACCTCAACGGATTCCGCGCTCTGGTCGGCGCCCTGTCGTCGGCCTAGAGGCTGGCACCGTACCACTGAAATTCCCGCCTTCTGTCAAATGAGCTATCTTGCTGGAGTCGGGCGATCAAGAGACCTGTGCCGAAGTGCCTGTAACCCTGCTGAGAGCGCTGAGGAGTAAGATGCAAATTCAGTTGGAGAGGTGCTTGGAAACCAAGACTCTTGGGGAGCCAACCGCATTTGGGATGTATCGCTCGCTTGCCCAAGTATGACCTCAAAACGGAGAATGCGGAGTGTACTTGCTCTCGGTTACGCAACGAAAAGATTTACCGAACTATACCCTAGATCAATAGGTTACGGACGCCACTGTTCGCCGAAAGAATTTCTATTTCTTGTAATGTCGCTCTCGGGGAGCCAAACTTCCGAATCGCGTCCTGACCCAACGATCTCGTTTTCTTTTCTACGACTTTCCCGGTTCGAATGGCGCAAAATTTCAAACGGTTCAAACAGCCTCGTCCGCAACACGCCGTCCTTCCAGGCGGCCTTTACCACGACTGTCTGAAGCAACCGGCGCTGCTCCGCTGCGGATTGGTGCAAGAACAACTCGCTCGCGCGGCTAGTAAGGCGCAGCATGTCGACGGCCTGATCAATGGGGGCCAGCGCGGCCTTCTGGATATCATGGATCTTGCGCTGCAGCCCGTCCTGTTCCCCGCGCCAAGTGACGGAATGTTTGTCGAAAAACTCCTGTGTGATGCGCCCATCGAGCTTGTCCACGTACATGATCCCTACGCGGGCTTCGATTTGGTCGTAGCGGGCCTGAAGCTTCTTGACCGTGTCCTCACGGGCCGCCTGCTCGCTCCGGTCGGAACTGAGCACAGCGTCGCCGAGCCATTCCAGGATTGGCTGTGGGATAACCAATTCCCGCAGGATGGTGGCGAACTCGCAAGTGAGGACCTCCTGGGGCGTGTATGGCTCCGGACACTTTCCCCGGTTGCCGGTGCAGTGGTAGTAAACATACCGGCCCTTTTTGATTTCGCCGACCATCATGCACCCACAATGGCCGCAGCGGACCAAGCCCGTAAATGCAAAATCGTGCTTCACCTTCCGCGTCTTGTTCTCGGCCCTGGCGTCCAACAGGTCTTGAACTCGCTGCCAGCCCTCACGCGTCACCAGCGGTTCATGCGAGCCTTGGTAGGTCACGCCATTTCAATCAAAATCGCCGCAGTACAGTCGCTTTCTCAAAATTTGGTGAACGAAGCTGCTGTAGAGCTTGCGCTCTCTGATTCGAAAGCCTTCGCTGTTGAGTTCCTTCACCAGCCCCTTCACTGAATACAGGCCGGTGGCAAATCGTCCGAACATCGAACTCGTCTATGGTCGCGTAGTCCTTGATGTTCCGGTACAAGCGATCGGTTTTTTCCACCAGGATCGTCCGGCATACTGCCTGATGCTTTTTCAGGTACGCGAGCATATGGCCGAAGTTGGTGCGGCCGCTCGCTTTGGCGGTTTCCACATCGGTGAACTCCTGCGTAATCAGAAAGCCTTTGCTGGCGGCGTAATCGCGCAAGAGACGAAGTTGCGCTGGGATGCTAAAGCCCTCCTTCTCCTGATCCTTGCTAGACACCCTGGCATACAGCACCACTTGGGTGGCCCGCGCCGCCATCTTGTCCTTGGAGGCTGGCATCGTTCACTGGGCAAGAACTGCGCGAGATCATCAGCTGTACTCTCAATGAAATGGAGCTTCCGAAATGAACACTGCCGCTGCTGCCGGATCCTCTCTAGCGGCGAAGCGCTCGCCTTAGATCTGGCTCTTTTTGTAGGCATTGGCAATCGAGTAACTACTTTTTCGGCCCGCGAGCGAAAGGGGGAAGGTCCAATCGCGACCATGTCTGCGAGAGCCAGACGCTCGCCGCATGGCGATTCTGTTGCAATCCCTTCAGCCAGCCGCCAGCGGCTTTGAAAGGCTTTCGATTAGGAACCGGCACTTTCCGGTCCTCAAGAGATCGAAAAACGAATTCATGGTTGGGAGGCAGCGCTTCAGCAATGGCCCGCAAGGCCTCGTCGATTCGCTACGTACTTCGGATTCCGTCTCACGTGCTTCTTCTCGTTGCGGCCCTCGTTAGGTGCTAATTCCCGGCCGGAATTCCCTCCTGTTGACCGACCTTGACGTTGGCTGGTCGTTCCAAGGATGCCGGACGGGGTATTTGCTTCAGTCGGTCGTTCCGCAGTCGACAAGTCTCTCTTGAGAGGGTGTGAGGTCGCAGTTACTATCGAGATTCCAGAAAGGTCGCTGGGTGGGCTCTCCAGCGCGGTAATTTGAGCCGCCTTCAATTCGGCGATACGCGCTTCGGGTCCTGCTCTGAGGGGATACCCCAATGGCAGATGGGCGATTCCATTTTCGAGGCGCTCCAGCTCGCGCTGTATCTCTTGTACTCTCGCAGCCCGGCTGGCCGCGGCGTAGGCGCGCCTCTGCGCCTCAAGATCTCGGCGGAGGTTCTCGCGCTCAATCGGTCGTAAGACATCGCTGGCTGAGCCCTTCGGCGCTGGCCCGAGAATGGCGTCTAACGCATCATCGAGTTCGCGTTCGGCATCTTCATCTTGATCGGACATCGCCCCCCATTGATGTTTCCCTTTTCTCTGGAGAGAGCAGCCAGCAGGAAGGGCGTGGCCTGTCGTATAACCGAGCTAGGCAGCTAGACACATTGTAATACTTGGCGACTAATTCTCTAGGCGCCAGCCATAGATCCGAAAGACCTGGCAATCATGGTGGTTGTCAGGTCGCGTTGTACGAAGGCGAACCCTGGCGCGGCGTCCCAATCCGCATTGTGCCTGCCGCACGGCGAACGACGCCCTGGACATCGACATCGCTGCCATGGACGCAGGTAATGAACAGCCCGAATAGCGGAATCCATCGCTTCATAAGCCTCAGGTGGGGTGCGATTTTGGGTGTAGTGGCGCAGTGACAGAAGCGCCACCGGTTGGTCCGCCTAATCAAAGTATCGTTGGCGGTCCGTCGCGCCGGCCCGGCGGTGGCGCGAAAACTGCTTACTCCTCAAGGGAAGTAGTTAGGCTATGAAAGCGGTCGCAGAGCGCGGGCTTGTCGACTCATGCGAATCCCTTGCTAGGCTACCGCTAGCGGTGGACCTGGACCGCACTCTGGTGAGAACGGATCTGCTGTTAGAGTCTCTGCTCGCGTTGCTCAAGAGGAAACCGCTATACGTTTGCGTTCTAACGCTATGGCTGGTCAGAGGCAAAGCTTATTTTAAGCAGCAGATTGCGCGCCGCGTTTCCCTGGATGTCAGTACCCTCCCGTATCGGCAAGATTTGTTGGACTACCTCAAGGCGCAGCGGGCCGAGGGCCGTCGCATCGTCCTGGCCACCGCTTGCGACGTGCAAATCGCCGGACAAGTGGCGGATCATCTGAAGCTCTTCGATGCGGTCTTCGCGAGCGATGGAATCGTCAATCTCTCGGGTGAATCCAAACGAAAACGGCTGGTGCATGAGTTTGGGGAAAAGGGCTTCGACTATGCGGGCGACCACCGGAACGACCGACCGGTTTGGGCATCGGCTCGACAGGCGATCATGGTTCAAGATGCCAGGCGGGGGCCGGTTGAGTATCTGAAACCACTCCGTCCTCAGCACTGGTTGAAGAACATTCTGATCTTCGTCCCGCTGCTTGCCGCGCAACGATTCTTTGAGACTGCGCTCCTGGAGAAGGCAATCCTAGCGTTCTTCGCCTTCGGCTGTTTCGCCTCCAGCGCCTATCTGCTCAACGACCTGTTTGACCTGGCCGCCGACCGGCATCATCCCCACAAGCGACTCCGGCCCTTCGCTGCCGGCGATCTTTCCCTCTCTTACGGCATGGCGATGTTTCCAGTCCTGATTGTGGTGGGTGGCGTCCTCGGCCTGATGGTGTCTCCGCTCTTCCTGGCCGTGTTGCTTACGTACCTTACTTTGACGACCGCCTATTCGTTCCATCTGAGGAAGGTCGTCCTCCTGGACGTGATCATACTGGCTGGGCTTTACACCATGCGGCTGATGGCGGGTTCCGCGGCGGTTGGCATTTGGCCGTCCCACTGGCTGCTGGCATTTTCAACTTTTCTGTTCTTCAGCCTGGCACTGGTAAAACGCTATGCCGAGTTGGTAATGATGCGGAAACCGGACGGCGCGAATGCCACAGAGCGAAGCTATGAACCGAGCGATGGAGAGCTGCTCTCAGCCATGGGAATCGCCAGCGGATATTTGGCCGTATTGGTGCTCGCTCTCTATATCAATACCGACACCGCACAGGCATTCTATTCCCGCTACCAACTCATCTGGTTTGAATGCCCGCTCTTGTTCTATTGGATTAGCCACGTCTGGTTGATCGCTCATCGTGGCAAGATGCCGGACGATCCCGTTGTGTTCGCCGTGAGCGATCGCACCAGCCGGATACTAGCGCTGCTGATGCTGGCGGTCACACTGGTGGCGCTATGACGGGGTATGCCCGAATTGCACTTGTTCTCTTCCTGGGTGGTTTGCTCCGAATGGCGGACGCCAGCAACCACAGTGTCGAGGCCCCAAAGACTATCCTAGATCTACAGCAGTTTCGTCAGACGAGTTCCATCCATATCAAGTCTCAAAAAGGACGAGAGGGCAGCGCCACTCTGATCAATCTCAACCCTGCGATCAACGCATGGTACCTGCTCCAGGTTGCGTGGAACGACGGCGCGACAGAAATCGCCTTCCATCTGGAGAACCCGGAGCCGGGAAAGCGCAGACTGGTGCTGGATGAAAAATATCCGGAAGGGATCGTGATTGCCGAGGCGAAGAATCGATACTACTGCGCGCTTTTTGAAAGCAACGGCTTGAATCAAGCCAAAGCTTCGCAGCACATCTATGCTCCCCTGTGCGAGGGTCGCCTGTACTTGCGAAATTCAGCGATCGGGCATCGAACCAATCTGGAGGCGGCAACCGAGTTTCTTCGCGAGCACGTCTGGGGCGGCGAAAAAATCATTGGACTCGGTCATATCCTGCTCGGCGACATGCAGCGCGAGACGGGGAAGATGGAGACAGAGTCCACGAAGGGCGCCCCGAATGCAGGAGGGTCGATCGAGTTTCCGCTCCCAGCCCGCGTCGATTCGAAATATTTCGATCGAGAGATGACATCTGGCAATCTGGGCATCGATTTGGAGGGCTTGGAGAAAAAGGACATGACGCCCGGGGCCTGGTATGCGGCGCGCGAGACCCCGGGAGTCTACGTCAGCATTCTTCAACCGAATCTCATCGACCCGGCGATTCTACAGAGTTACAAGACCCGGGTGAATAATCTGGACAACGCTGAAGCCTCCGCGCTGTGTTACCTGGTCGCGTTCGATCTGGACCGGTTTGAACTCGGATATGCGCTCGGCACCGAACATCCCAAGGTGGGGTGGTCCGAGCATATGCTCGCGCAAATGAGAGATCCGCAATCGCCTGGGCCGGACGGTATCGCGAGCATTGCGCCGCTCGTTTCTACCGGCCTGGTTGCGCCAATGGACGCCGCAAAGACTATAGCGACTTTCACCGGAGGTTTCAAGCGAGAGCACGGCGCTTTCAAATACGGCGATCTCGCCTTTCGGAACCACGGAAGCCACTACGGCTTTATCGAAAACGGCATCGTGTTCAGCAAACTCCAGCCAGGGTTGGCGACGATCTTTATCCTCGATGACGGGTCGGTAGAGATGAAGACTTGGTCGGACGCCGACAACAGTCTGCTCGCTCGGATCAGACACGCCCGCCAGAATGGCGTCCCGGTGGTTGAAATCGATCCAGCCTCGCAGGCCCCAGCGCCGGGTGCGCTGGTAAACCGCTGGGGTCCCGGCAATTGGTCCGGCTCGGAGGAATTGAAATTGCGCACCATGCGTTCGGGCGCTGCGATTCAGATCAATCATGGCAAGCGCTTTTTGATTTATGCGGTATTTTCGGACGCCACGCCTTCCGGAATGGCTCGCATCTTTCAGGCTTACCGTTGCAACTACGCGATGCTTTTGGACATGAATGCCCTGGAACATACTTACCTGGCCTTGTATCGAAGATCGGGATCGCAAATGTTTGTAGATCATTTGCTGAAGGGAATGAGTGAACTGGACAAGTCGTCCGCGGGCGAGGTGGTTCCGCGCTTTCTGGGATACCCGGACAACCGTGATTTTTTCTATGTGATGCGGCGCTCCAGTGCACCGCTTAGGGAGGTCAAGCGATGAAACTCTCGCGCGTGCTCGGATTCGCGGCGGCGCTATTAGGCGTGGTTCTTTTCGCTCAGTCTCCGGCGCTGCGCGAGCAGAACGAAGTTTTGTTCCAGCAACTGCAGCGCGTGCACGGATTATCGGATGCTCAGATGACCGCCATCCGCAAGATATTCGCCAAGTCGGGCATTATGAGCCAAGGCAATCCAGCCGTCACGCACCATCCCGTTACGCCCGAACATGCACAGGCCAAGCTGAAGCAACTGGGCATCGATTATGCGAACCCAAGGTTCGAGAAGATTTGCGCAGGCAAGTACATGGCGCCGCTTTACAATCCGGCCACGCAAAAGCCGGAAGACGCCCAGGTCTGTATCGACCAGTTCGAGTTCCCCGATATTCCCACCGCTTACCCGGTGGTCTGGGTAAAAGCGCGTGAGGCGGCGGAGGTTTGCGAGGTGGAAGGCAAGCGCCTGTGCGACGCCCACGAATGGGAAGGTGCCTGCGCGGGAGACCTGCAGCCTCCGGATTACCGCTGGGATCTCGCCAAAGGTCTGCCCCCGAACGCGGCGATCGAACGGATGCGGGCAGCGCATAACAGAGCGGATGCCGCGACCAAAAGCTGGAGTTACGGCCCTGAGTATCAAAAGGGAGTTTGCGCCACGTCCAGCCAGAAAACTCCGGGCTGCAATGGAGGAAGCTGGACCGGATGCGGTTCCAACACTTTTCCGGCCGGAGATTTTCCCGATTGTCACAGCCCTTTGATGGTCTACGATCTAAACGGAAACGCGGCGGAACACATGAACCTGCCGCTGAACGAGAGCCAGATGTCGAGCCTGGGGAGTCAAGAATTAGGCTACACGGAAATGAAAGGTAGTTGGTTCATCTTCGACACTTACCGGGCTCATGAAGACTGGTGCCGCTGGCGTGCGCCTTTCTGGCATGGCAGCCGCGTGATGGACGAACACAGCCACGCGAACTATCATTTGAGCTTTCGTTGTTGCAAGACGCTGAAGAAGTAGCCTACGCGTCGCCAAATGTGTGTGCCAGCCGGATTGGCCCTTCATCGCTGAGCAGCCGGGATAGCTTTGGATCGTGGAGAATCCCGGAAACTGATCGCAGCTTCCCGTCGATCATCGCCATCTTGGCGACCAATCGAATTCCATGGCTGTAGTCCGCGTACCCGGCCCCGTGCACGGTGCTCAAAGGCTGGATCGGCGCTCCTTTGGCACGATGCCATCCGTAGATTGCGATTTGCCCCGGATGGGTAACCAGACGGTTGGTGAGTACGACGTCCTTTTTATGACCGGAAACCAACGCGCCTAGTGGGAAGCCGAGGGCTCGGGATTGCTTGTCGATCATTGCATTGTGCATCCGGTAGTATTCGGTGGACGTCATCTGCGGACCCGCCGGCAAGGGTTGCGGCGTGAAGTGACAACTCGCTTTGTCGTAGATCGCGTCGACGATCTTCCTGGTGGGCAGGACAAACCCGAAGCGATCCGCGACGGCGGTCGCGGTGTGCAGATTCATGGGGATTCGCAAAAAGTCGTTGTCTGAACCAATGGCCAGGTACTCCGGCATCACGAAAATCGTTACGCTGAGTGTTTTTCCGCCAAGTTCCGCGTCGAGTTTGACGGGAACCAACTTTCGTAAGAAGGTGGGCAAATTGCCCGCCACCAGGTGATCCAGAATGGCTTGCTCGCGCTGGTGCCGATTCATCGTCAAAACAGATTCGGCAAATTGCGACCCGGTGAGGGACTGTGCGTCGGCCGGGGGGATGTTCCGCGTAAAATCAGGGACTTGGGTGGCGCCCAAATATCCCGCGGAAAAGGCTGAAATCGCCGCCCTCATGCCGTGGCGTCTTGTGAATCTCGATGACATTCGTTTCATTGTAGCCCCTAATATTCGGCAAAAAGCTTGCCCCACTCGGTGTGGAGCGCCGTCTTGACACGCGCGCGGCCCACGCAGTTGTACCAATAGATGTCGTGATAAAGGATCGAAGCAACATAGGACCACGGAGCGATTACGGTGCGGAGCAACAAGTGTTCCAGCGGCTTGAGCGGACCCCAGTAGATCATCTTCTGGCCGTGGCTCGCGAGTGTGTTGCCGACGTGAAAATGGAAGTTGACGTTGGAGATGTCCTCGCCGACGATCTCAATCTGACGAACGTCGCCGCAGCCGAGACCTCGCTCGTGAGCCAGACGAATGAACTTGATCGAGAGCGGATCGAAGCCCATCATCTTCGCTGCGACTGCATCAATGGCCACCATGTCGCCGCTGGCCAAAATATAGTTCTTAACCTGCGGCGCCATGCAGCGAGGTCCCGGTCCATCGCCCGCGAAAGTGCCATCCATGACGGCAAACAGTCCGGGATGGATTTCTTTCTGGATCGCGAGCAGGTCCACCAAGGTTTCATGGATCACGCTGTGGGTCCAGTGGCGTTTCTCAAACAGCAGTCCGCCGAAAGCGTTCTTCATCGCCCCGGTCATCTGCGTGAACACATGGGTCTTCATCGTCGGCAGATGAATGATGTTCGACCCGATGAGCCGTTTAGGAATCCGGATTCCTTCCGGATAAATTTTGTCGAGCACCAGCATCTTGGTTTTTGGCTCGTAGCGCACCCACTCTTCGCCCTTGTCGTACAAATGAATGTTCCGCAGACCGTACTTGTCCACGACCACCTGCTTGTGCTTGTTCGCTACCTCGCCGCGCCGCGCGTCGACCACAACGGTGCGATTGTGACAGCCGTATATTTTGTCTTTGCAATAGCCGTCATCGAGAAGCGTGGCGATGACGCCGTCGAGCTGCCACGGCGTAGTCGAGCAGGCCGGATAAAAATAGTGCCAACTGATGTTAATTTTGAGGGCGGTCTCGTTTTCGGGGGGCAAGAACTGTCGATAGTTTGCGCGCCGCATCAGGCACCTGTAATCGTCGATCACCGTGGCTGGAGTCGTTTTCAATACGGACACGAGAGCTCGCGCCATAACCCTCTTTTCTGCTTTGAAACCAAGCACGTCGCGTACCGGTGGAAACGCACGCTGTTTTTGCGCCGGAGCAGCGCTTGGGAGAACTGCGACCTGTGCGCTAACGGCGCGGTGAACAAAGAATTCGCTAGGTCATCCCGCATTTCACCGCCGAAGCTTGATCGCAGATCCACCTCTGACTCAGGATCGGAAGCCTCGCTTCTCGAACAGATCGAAGGCCCGCAGCGGGATCGCTTCGATTCGCCATTTCCTCAAACACGGGCGTCTTCTTACCCGTATCGTTAACTGTCGTGATCGTTACTGCTGCCATCATGGTGTTCTCCTTCTAGCTAGGAGCACGTGACCTGCCGGGCGTAGGGCGGAGTAAAGCACCTAGGGCGCGGCGGAATCAATCGGAAAGTGTCTGATTTTACGCAGGGGTGCGTGAGGTGGCTCAGGTCTAATCGGGGAAGGACTTTCACCCTTGCATCAGGATAGGTAGCCTACTCTAATCGCCGGTCTCAGAATTGCACTATTCCCAGAGAAAGAAGGAGACAAAAATATGTCCAAAGCACTAGCCGTTTGCTGTTTGGCACTGTCGTTTGCGTTCGTTGTTTCCGCCAGCGATTGGGACAAGAGGACAGTGATCACTCTTCATGACCCACTGATCGTGGCCGGCGTGCCAGTAGTAACCTTGGAGCCCGGAAAGTACGTGATGCGGTTACTGGACTCGCCGTCGAACCGCCACATCGTTCAGATCTTCAACGAGCGTGAAGACAAGCTCTACACCACGGTTCTAGCGATTCCAAATTATCAGCTCGAACCGAAAGACAAAACTGGATTCGCCTTTTGGGAGACACCCGCCGGCAATCCGAACGCTCTACGTGCCTGGTTCTACCCGGGAGACAACTTCGGCCAAGAGTTCGTTTATCCGAAGGGCCTGGCTGCCAAGATTGCCCAAGAAGCCGGCACCACAGTAATCGCTACACCAGCCCAAACCGAGGCTGAACTCAAATCCGCTCCGCTAGCGGAGATCAACAAAGCGGGAGAAGAGAAGCCGGTTCCCGAGGAAGAGATCGCAGCGCTTGCGCCAGGTCTTCCTGCATTGACGCTAGCGCCGCCGTTAGAACTGACGCCGATCACTTTGCCCAAGACTGCTAGCCCGATCTTTGCTATCGGCTTGGCTGGATTACTCGCGTTGATGGCAGGGGTCACGCTGCGATTTGCATTACCTCGCGCCACCCATCGCTAAGCCAGCGTTGACCATGCGAATCCGAATGAAATTCGGAAGTAGACCGTCATTTGTTCGTTGGGCGGCAGATCTGCTCATGCTTCTGGGCACCGCGGGCCTGCTGCTCCTCGCATGGTCATTTCTGGATGGGACTTATTATCAGTACGCGCAAAGGGTCCAATTCGAACAGCAGGTAGTCAGCCCTGAGGTTGCGGGCGTAAACACCGGAATCGCGAAAACGATCGCTCTTCCTGAAACTCGTCCGCAACCTGAGGTTCCATTCCAGCTTCTGCCAAATCCACCGAAGCTGCTGGAACCGGATCCGCTGCTTATCGGCGAACTGGACGTGCCCCGCGTGCGCCTGAGCGTGATGGTGCGGGAGGGGCTGGCTGCTACAACTCTCCGTCGCGCGGTGGGGCACGTGCCATCCACCGCCCTTCCGGGAGAGCTGGGAAACTTTGTTGTTCTCGCGCATCGCGACACATTCTTTAGACGGTTGCGCGAGTTGGAGAAGGGCGACACAGTACGGATGGTCACGGCTC
>Ga0209517_10005731_pt1 | contig 15650 bp, 14 predicted proteins | sample PeaSoiMetSII2010_FD_187695 | JGI IMG/M metagenome (GOLD analysis project Ga0209517, IMG submission 187695) | Peat soil microbial communities from Weissenstadt, Germany - SII-2010 (SPAdes) (version 2) | ecosystem: Environmental > Terrestrial > Soil > Wetlands > Peat | place: Germany... | reverse complement strand
GTCAGCCTTGATCGCCAGGAGAGCCTCCACGAAACCCTGGCCTCATGATGCCTAACCGCTCCCGCAGTCTGGTGATGAGCGGTTCTGGCGCTTTCAACAGGACGACCACAATGCCAGTTGGGCAGCAAGAGTTCGAAACGTGGCGCATGGGTGAGTATGTTGTGATTCCGGCGCAAACGAGAGGCGCGGCTCCGGCGAGATCCAGGTTGGATGGGACGTGCAGAACAAAGCGCTCATCGACGACTACTCTCTCGAAATAGCCACCGTAGGTGATGCCTCCGAGGTGTTTGTCTGGGGCATTGTAGGTGAGGGTCACGTTCGGGCAGAACTGCTCGAGGCCAGCCTGGCACTCGGGCAAGTGCCATCGGAATCGACCATGCAGCCGGCCGCGGCAAGGTCGCCGGGCTTGAATTTTGCGGCTGCGGAGCCAACCTTGCTGACACGACCGACGATCTCATGGCCTGGCACGCAGGGGTAGACCGTCGGCATGACGCCGCTCCACTCATTACGGACTTGGTGGAGATCCGAGTGGCAGATCCCGCAGAACAGGATCTCGATCTGTATGTCGTGTTCGTTCGGATCTCGACGCGCGACCGTCGTGGAGGCAAGCGGCGATGTCGCACTGCGAGCGGAGTAAGCCTTCGCCTTGTACATGGATTGATGCTCCTGTTGGTTGTCTTTATGCCCTTGATCAGGCCTTGTGTTGTTCGTCGCTGACCTGTTCCATCCAGTCGGCCGTCTTGCCGTCAAGGTGCTCCTGAACGGCGAAATGGGTCATCGCCGTGGTTGCCGTGGCGCCGTGCCAATGCTTCTCACCCGGCGCGAACCAGATCACGTCACCCGGCCGGATTTCCTCCACCGGTCCGCCCCAACGCTGTGCCCGGCCGCACCCGGCCGTCACGATCAGGTTTTGGCCCAGCGGGTGGGCGTGCCATGCCGTCCGGGCGCCTGGCTCGAAGGTGACACTGACACCGAGAACACGCGCCGGAGCAGGCGGGTTGAACAGCGGGTCAACCCGCACCGTGCCGGTAAAATACTCTCCCGGTCCTTTGCCGGAAGGCTGTGAACCGCTTCGTTTGATCTCCATTTCTTGAACTCCTTCGCGTGGTCGCTCAGCGGCCGGTCATCTGCTCCAGCTTTTCGGGGTAACGGGCGCCTTGCACCGTGATCCTGGAGGCGGCGTCCTCGATGTCACGCAGATCGCCGGGCGTGAGTTCGACCGAGACTGCCCCGATGTTCTCGTCCAAACGATGCAGTTTCGTAGTGCCCGGGATCGGTACCATCCACGGCTTCCGGGCCAGCAGCCAGGCGAGCGCGATCTGAGCAGGTGTGGCCTTCTTCCGTTCCCCGATGCGGGCGAGCAGATCAATCAGGGCCTGATTCGCCTTGAGAGCCTCCGGCGTGAAGCGAGGGAGGGTGCTGCGAAAGTCGGAGCTGTCGAACTTCGCATTTTCGTCGATCTTGCCCGTGAGGAAGCCCTTGCCCAGGGGGCTGTACGGGACAAGGCCGATTCCGAGTTCCTCAAGGGCCGGTATCACTTCCTTCTCCGGAGTCCTCGTCCACAGCGAGTATTCGCTCTGGAGAGCGGTGACCGGCTGGACTGCGTGTGCGCGACGGATCGTTCGCACTCCTGCTTCGGAAAGGCCGAAGTGCTTGACCTTGCCTTCCTGAATCAGGTCCTTCACCGCTCCAGCGACGTCTTCGATAGGAACGTTCGGGTCAACCCGATGCTGATAGAGCAAGTCGATGACATCAACCTTGAGCCGTTTGAGCGAGCCCTCGGCCGCTTGCCTAATGTGCTCGGGCCTGCTGTTCAGGCCCGGCGCGCCCTTCATCCCGCGGGGATCGAAATCAGGACTGAGGTCGAACCCGAATTTGGTGGCGATCACCACACGGTCACGGAAGGGAGCGAGAGCTTCCCCGACGAGTTCTTCGTTCAAGAACGGGCCGTAGACCTCGGCAGTGTCGAAGAATGTGATGCCGCGCTCCACGGCTGCCCGGATGAGAGAGGTCATCTCCTGCTTGTCCTTGGGGGGACCGTAAGAAAAGCTCATTCCCATGCAGCCGAGCCCGAGAGCCGATACTTCCAGGCCGCTATTTCCTAGTTTGCGCTTCTGCATTGTTTCTCCTTAGGAACCGTTTCTCTCATCTCCAGGTTAGCGTCGAGCTCCCTGGAAGCGGTATCCTGATCCTTCCGATTTCTTGCCTATTTCTCTTGCACTGTTGATCCACGCACAGAGCCAGCAGTTATCCTAGGGTAGAGGAGAGCGAAACGTTGCCATGAAAAACCACAGGGGGCACGCCACTCCGCTGCCAGATCGAGCACGTGAATTGCGGGCTGAGCTGGCTCGCAAGATTGCCTTGTTCATTGGCTCCGCAGAGAACCGGGCAACGGATATTCCCGGGCTGACGCTCCACCGGCGGACCGCCCCGACCGCTCCGTGCTCAATGACTTACGAGCCGAGCGTGACCGTGCTCGCCCAAGGGCGAAAGCGTGTAGAACTCGGCCGAAACGTTTTCATCTACGATGCGTCGCGATTCCTGCTGACGTCGGTCGATTTGCCGGTCGTCAGCCGGGTGATCGAGGCAAGTGAAGAGGTGCCCTGCCTGGCCTTGTCGCTCAAACTCGAAATGCCCGTGGTCCGAGAGCTTTTCAGCCGGGAGGAGATTCAGGTCGCTGAGGCGCCGTCTGACAGTCCTGGCATGGCGACCGGTGAGACCACGGTGCCATTCCTCAGTGCATGCCGCCGGCTCGTGGACCTGCTGGACACACCGCGGGACATTCCCTTTCTCGGTGGCCTGATTCAACGCGAGATCATCTACCGGATCCTTGGCAGTGCGGAAGGAGCACGCCTTCGAGCGATTGCAACGCTAGGAGAGCGGAGCCACCGAACGGCAAAAGCGATCGCCTGGATCAGGGCGAACTATGCGAAGCCGCTCCGGGTGGAAGGTCTCGCGGAAATCGCGGGCATGGGCGTCTCTACGCTGCACCATCATTTCCGCGTGCTGACCGCCATGAGTCCTCTTCAGTACCAGAAACAGCTTCGGTTGCAGGCAGCGCGGGGCCGCATGCTCATGGATGGCCTGGACGCCGCCAGTGCTGCTTTTGAGGTCGGATACGAAAGTGCCAGCCAATTCAACCGCGAATACAGCCGTTTCTTCGGCCAGCCACCGATGCGGGATATTCGGACGCTTCGCTCGCCAAGCGCGCCGCCGTTGGAGTCGGTCGGCAATCGGTAAACCTTTGTCTGATCGTGCTGCTCCTCGGCATCGCCTGGCAGCCTCGGCACTGGTGAGTGACCACACGCACAACCGATTCACGATTAGCAACCTACGAAGCGGCTTGGCGGTTGGCTGTCGGTAGCGTGAGTTCGAAACGTGTCCAAACTGGGGAGCCACCCCAGCTCACTGGTTCCTGATTTCCTCTTCAGCTTCTTCAAGTCGCCGGTTTGAACGCCGGTGTGGCCAAAGTCCGGGGCCGTATCTTGTAAGCTGCGCAAAGCGCAGTGCCGTCCAAGGGTGCCGGGGTGCCAACTGAGGCCACTTTGAATTGGACCGTTTACGTGGTATGGTTTTTGGTATGGCAACCACCAAGATCACCATCACGCTTCCTGACGATCAGGTGGAAGAAATTCGCGCCCTTGTCGCAGCCGGAGAGGCGGCAAGCGTTTCTGCCTTCGTGAAGCATGCCGTTGGAGTTGCTCTTTTCGATGCGGCCGGTTGGAGGGAGATGCTTGAAGATGCACTTCGGCAAACGGGTGGCCCGCTAACGAAAAAGGAGCGTGCGTGGGCCGACGCGCTTCTCTCTCCAGAGGTGCGGAAGAGAGGTTCCAGAAAAGGGAAGGCCGCGTGAGCGGCATCACTTTCGACGCTGGCGGGCTGATCGCCTTGGACCGGAACGATCGCCAGGTGCTCACACTCCTCGCGCGCGCGGCAGAGCGTGGCATGCGTATCACGATTCCGGCGACTGCGCTGGCACAGGCCATTCGTAACCCTGCCAGGCAGGCCCGCCTCTGCCGGCTGATTCGACAGGCCGGCACCGACCTCATTGCGCTCGACGGACCGGACGCAACGGCTGTCGGCCTTTTGTTGGCACGAACTGCGACGGCAGACATCGCCGCTGCCCACGTTGTAGTTTGTGCCCAGAGGGCCGGGCAGGCCGTCGTGACTAGCGACCCCCGCGATCTCAGGCGAATCGCCCCCGAGCTGCAGGTGGTGGCCGTCTGACGCCCCGCTCCAGCAGTAGCGCTCCTATGTCCGTGTAGTCGCAGGGGAGTCAATCTCCAGGCGCCGGTGCGGCCCCACGGCGTACGCCCTTGACTCGTCTTTACCAGGTATTTACCATGTAAAGCATGGAGTTCGACTGGGACGCCGAGAACCGAAAGCACATCGCCCGGCACGCCATCACTCCGGAGGAAGCCGAAGAGGCATCCGCGATCGAGCCCTTGGAAGCCGCGGTTCAAGAACACCAAAGCGAGCAGCGGGTGCTCTGCTTCGGGCGCACCCGAGCCGGCCGGCTGATTACGATTCTGTATACCGAGCGCCGCGGCAAGATCCGGATTGTCACGGCATACAAAATGACCAGAGAACAGCAACGACTCTACTTCGAGGGGAAATGACCATGTCCAGAAAGCCCATCACCATTCCCAAGTTCCGCACCGAGGCCGAAGAGGCCGACTGGTGGGATACCCATCCGGAGGTGGCCACGGAGATCATGAAACGCGCGCTCAAATCCGGCAAGGCGAAACGGGCGGTGCCACTGAAGACTGTCACCATGCGGCTACCGGTGCCCGATATCAAAGCCGCTCAAGACCTCGCCCACGAGAAGGGGCTTCCCTACCAGACGTACATCAAAATGCTGCTGCACGAGGCGCTCAAGAAAGAGCGTTCCGCATAGCCACCCACAATTATTCCGGGACTTGACTGGAAACGGTCTCTGACGTCCGGACGTCCGGCGCCGCTGTTGCCGGCCGACTCACGCCGGTGTATCCTTAAGGCCTCTGAGCCCTCTCGAAAACATCGTCGAGGACCTGAAGACGCTGCCGCCGGCCAGGCTGGAAGTGGCCGCCGACTTCGTCCACCGGCTCAAGCGGATCAGCGAGGAAGAGCGCCAGGCGATTCTCAATCGCACGGCCGGTGCACTCTCGCCGGCAGAAGCCGACGAGTTGGAACGGGTTATCGAGGAAGGCTGCGAGAAGAATTGAGAGCCCGCCCCGGCGATTTACCTCCCATGGGTGGTCTTGGGTGAACTTCACTCTGGCGCGTTGCGCGGACAGCGGCGGGAAGCACAACTGGCTCTGATCCGCGATTTCTGCAAACGGCCACTCTTCTTCTGCCGGATCGGAGTACCAGCGAGCGGTACGGGCAGGTGAAAGCGGAACTCGCCGAGACCGGCAAGCTGACCCCGGACAACGACATTCGCGCCCTCGCGTTGCCCTGAGGCTCGATGAGCGAACATCCGACTACTTCCGCGCCGGCTTCATCGGCACGAAGCTCACCAGGCCTGCCGACACCCGCCCGATCGTTCCGTCAGCCTTCTTCTCGATCACGACCAGCTCCTGGATCCCGGTCGACCCTATCGGGGCCACCAGGCGGCCGCCTCTCGCCAATTGAGCGATCAGCGCCTCGGGAAGCTCCGGCGGCGCCGCCGTCAGCATAATGCCGTCGAAAGGCGCCCGTTCCGGCCAGCCTTTATAGCCATCACCCTGCCGCACGGTGATGTTGCTGTATCCGAGCTCGCGTAGCGTCCTCGCCGCGGATCGCGCCAGTTCCGGGACAATCTCCACGCTGTAGATCTCGGCCGCCAGTTGCCCCAGAATCGCCGCCTGATACCCCGAGCCGGTGCCAATCTCCAGGACCCGGTGCTTCTTCGTAGGCGCCAGCAGTTCGGTCATGAGCGCCACGATATACGGCTGGGAAATAGTAGCCCCGTAACCGATGGGGATGGGGTAATCCTCATACGCCATGGGTCGAACGTCCATGGGAACGAACAGGTGGCGCGGCGTGGCGCGCATGGCCCGCAATACATCCGGGTTGCGGACCCCACGGCTCTCGATCTGCTCCGCCACCATGCGTTCGCGCTCCAACGTGACCGGGTCATCTGCAATCAGAAGTGTTGTCATCGGAAAGGTCAGGATCGCGCAAAGCGCGACCAGGAAAGCCGACTCATTACGGCACTCTTTCATCGAGAGCCTCTCGCCTGCGGCGGCACTGCACGGCCACCGTCTCGAGCTGCAGCAGTTGACCACTGGTAATCGAATCGCCGTCGGATTCCACCACGGCGTACGGAGTATCCGTTTGGAGGGAAAGCGCGTGAATCACGGCCGACGCCGTGTTCGCGGGAGCGCAGTTGAAAGCGCCGATGTTGACGTACCCGTCGAACGCCCCGGATGCCAGTAACGTGGCATACCGGCCGATCGTGATCGGGGCCTCCGTGTAGCCATTCATCGAGATGCGCCTGTGGCCCTCGCGCTCGACGTCGCCGAAAGGCACATACGGGCTGAACAACAGCCCGGATTCGGCCGCGATCCCTCGCCACCGCTGGTCGAGCATTTCGACGAATCCGATGCGCGCGCGGGCCGCCAGGGCTCGCATGGCAGCCGTCCGGTCGCCCGCGAAAACGAGCTCCGACAACAAAATCGGCATCGAGCATTGCTCCACCGGGGTGAGGTGCCCGTGCGAGAAGCCCAGCCGAACGATGTCTTCAACCTGCATAAAACAGATGAACTCGGACATCTCCGTAGTCTTGGTGAGGATGCCGCGTTCTTCGAAGAATTCCTTCACGGGTCCATCTACGAAGATTCGGTTGACGCCGCCGAAGAGTAACACCCGGGGGCTGCGGTCCACAGGCGCGCGCAACGGCATGCCCGCCAACTGCTGGGCCACCTGGCGCAGTTCGCGCTCGGTTGCCCGTAAGCCGCTGCTGCTGGCCGCAATCAACCGGCTCTCCATTCCGCCCAAAAGCTCCAGGGCCGCGCGCGGATCTTTCGCCAGGCAGCGGAGCGTGGAGCGCATCTCGTCCACCACATCGCCCAAGACGAACGCCCCCACCTTCATCGCCGCATACCTGTCGCCCTTGCCGAGAAAATTGTTCTTGGGCGTGGGCCAGGCCACCACGGCGTCGGCCTCGCCGAGACGCTCGAAGATGATCGGCGCGGCGTCGTACCACGCTCCGATCTGGCAGGGCCCTCCCTGGTCGAGAAGCTGAAACACCGTAACCTCACCGCGCGGACGCGTCTCCAGGTACTTCACCGCCTTCCCCACCATGGAGATGAAGGGAAGACACTCCCGCCCGGAGCACACTCTCTTCGCATATTGAAGCGACTCCGCGTTGGTGTTCGGCGAGAATACCCATCTCCATCCGAGGGAAGCGTAAAAGCCCGCCATGAGATCCGACACAAATTGGGGACCGTCGGCGAGAGAAACATGAACGACGTCGGGATCGTCCGGCGCCAGCCGCCGTCCGCTTCCCGTCACGATCCAGGTTCGGGCGCCATCCTGCTCCAGACGGGCGGGGGTGACGCGCTTTCTGCTCGGCGGCGTCGGCAAAACGTGTCGCCGCGGGCTCGCTTCGATAATATCCAGGAAGGCGCCCACACGTGTTTCGATACCGGCATGCGCCGTGTGAGAATCGATCTCCAGAAAGCAGAACGGCCGGCCTTCCAACTCGCGCCTTAGCCGATGGTGGGTGATCGCATCCGGACCACAAGAGAAGCAGGAAATGTTGCAGACGTACCGATTGTCGTGGCGTTTGGCATACTCCACGGCCGACATCACGTCTTGCGTGTAATGCCACACGTTCCGTTCGTTCGGGGGAGATTCCGGCGGCAGGGCGTCGCCGGGAATAACGGTGAATCCGCGTGTCGCAATCTTGCGCGGAACCGACAGGTTCACCTCCGGCGCAAATGCGGCATACGGGCGGCCCACCAGGATGACCGCGGGCTCATCGAGTCCGAAGAGTGCTTCTTGAATTGCTGCTCGATAAGCCCGCTCGAATGCCGCCTGGTGCGCCATGGCCGCGGACCAGCTTTCGCCCGCCTGGGCAGTGGAAACTCCCAGCCTCGCACCCAGGCTGGCGACCTCCTGTTGGGTCACCGCTTCGAGGTGCGGCGCCAGACCGATTTCCGGAGCCAGGATTCTGTTCGCCGCAGTCTCGAAGAACGCCCGGATTACCCCGGGCATATCCTGAGTGATCGGACACAGATACGCGTGTACATCGTTTCGTCCGGCCGGAAACTCGCGTATGTAGGGAAGAAATACGAAGTCCACTCCCTGTGCCAGCAGATCGTCTACTGCCGCGTGCATCAGCTCCCCTGGGTAACACATCGGAGCGGCGGTCCGGCGCGATCCCGAGCCGCGCCGCGAAAGCACGACTTCGAACCCGAGGCCGCTCAGGAATCGGGCATACAGCGGGTACAGTTCGTAGGTGGTGAGGGCCAGAGGCAGGCCAATGCGGCCTCGCGGATGGTTTGGCGCCGCCGGCGCAAACGTCTCAAACATCAGCTCATGCCGTAGGGCTACCAGGTCGCGGCCTTCCCCATGACGGAGGCTTTTCGGCCTGCGCGCCATCTCCCATTTCGAACACAGACCGCCGAAAGCCAGGGTCTTGTCGCCGAGCCGGAAGCGCTGCACGTCGCACCGGTTCTCGCACGCGGCGCAGGTGAATGGCGCCTTGGTTTCCATGCGAACTTTGCCGAACGAGGTGAGGTCCCGCTCCCACGCCGGAACGGATCCGGCCGATAGAAGATCGCCCACCATGCGTGCCGCGCCCTCGCACCCCATGAGCTCCGGGTTCGGCGGAACCGTCACGTTCACGCCGGCCACAGCCGCCACCGCGGTGGCCACCGCGGGATTCAGTGCCACGCCTCCCTGAAGCACCACCGTTCGCCCGATCTGCCGCGAGCCCACCACGCGCGACAAATAGTTCTCGACGATGGCATACACCAGGCCGGCCAGTACATCCGCGCGCGGCACCCCCTGCTGCAGCGCCGAGCGCACCTCGGAGTTGATGAATGCGGCGCAGCGCTCACCGAAAGCGATGGGAGCGGTGCTGTTCAAAGCCAACGGACCGAGCTGCTCCACCGGCACCTGCATGTCCGAGGCCGCGGCTTCCTCGAGAAAGCTCCCCGTCCCCGCGGAGCAGCCGTCGTTCATCGAATAATCCAACGGGATGCCCGCCTTGAGCGTCACGAACTTTGCATCCTGCCCGCCAATCTCGAAAACCGTATCTACATCCGGGGCAACCTCGCGCGCGGCGCGGGCGTGGGCCAGAATCTCGTTGAACACGGTACAGTTGTCGAGATAGATCGCCACGATTTCGCGGCCCGATCCAGTGACCGCCGCCTGCACCACCCGATGCGGAACTCCGGCGACCTGCCGCTCCAGATCGGCCATACACTCGAACGTCGCTTGTACCGGATTGCCGTGGGTCCGTAGATATCGTCTCGCCGCGATTCGGCCGGAATCCCGATCCAGTAGGATGGCCTTGGTGGTGGTTGAGCCTGCGTCCACTCCCAGGATGAAATGCATCCCCGGCCGCGGGGAAATCGTCCCGGAGTCCTCGATCCGGATCACGCGGCCCAAGAACCGGCTCAGGGGCTGCCGCTTCGGAAATCGCCCGGCATCCGCGGGCTTCACCCAGGCGTCCAGGGCAGGCAGCGGCCCTGTACCGTCTTTGCGGGCGGCCACGGCGGCGCCGGCTGCCTCCAGATAACCGCTCTCCGGCAGCACTTCGAATCGAGTCTCCGGCAACAGGCTCGACAATTCGTTGACCAGTTGCGTGCTCTGGGCGAGCCCGCCCGCCAGCAGGACGTGCCCGTGCCGCCAGCCCGTGGCTGCAATCAACGCGGCGATCCTGGCAGCCAGGCTCGCGATCAAGGAACATGCAATGTCCGCCGGCGTGCACTCCCCTTTGTTCAGCTTGTGGGTGGCATCCGACTTGCAGTGCACCGAGCACCGGGATGCCAGCGCCACCGGGCGTCCCTGTTGCGCCGCGGCAATTCCGGACGTCAAATCCAGGTTCATCCGCCCGAACTGCTGAACCAGGAATTCGCCGCTTCCCGCCGCGCAACGGTTGCTCGACATCATGCGGCGCACACTGCCGCTGGCCATGCAGTACACGACGAAGCTTTCGCCACCCAGAGAAAGCACCAGGTCCGGGTGCGTGCCGAGGTGGCCCAGCGCAGTCTCGATGCAAATCGATTCGGGAAGGTAAGGCAGCGAAAGGAACGAAACCGACTGGGGGCCCGTCACCACCGCGCCGTCGGGAGTCCGGCCGCCGTGATCCAGCATCAACCGGATGGCGTGGCCCGGGTCTCCGCCGTGCCTGCGGATATCGGTCTCCATCACGCCATCTTCGTGGAGACGCACCCGCTTGACCGAGACGGCGCCGATATTCCAGCCCTCATACACCGAGGCGCGGAGAGCTTCGCTACCGTCGGGCCCCATATTCGGACCCCCACGTCCGTATTAAGAATACACCCGCCAGGGCAAAGTGAACCAGAAAAGAAAGCTAGCGGACGCTGATTGTCGGGACATTCACACTGAAGTTGAGGGCGACCGGAAGATTGCCGCTTCCGCATTGGCTACCCTTTGGAACGCGGATGTTGAGCTGGATCGCCCCGGCAATCAACCCAGGGGCGCTTCCGGAATAGACCACTTCTGCCGGACACGCACCGATGTAAGCCAACATGCTCGGCGCTTGTGGCAGAGTCGGCCCCTGAATGATCGCACCGTCGTCCGGCGCCGGATCCAGCCGCGCTCCGGTGCCGAACAGAATCACCACTGAGCCCCGCGGGGCGGGATTGGAGGCTGAGTTGACTGAATAGTCCTGGTTCAAAGCAGCAGCCTGCCCGCTGCCCGACGAGTCTGAAGTGAAGATCCCGAAATGCCCGGCCGCAACGGGAACCGCGAGAATATTCGATTTGAGTCCGCTATATTCGATTTGCACTTGTGTAGTGGTCTTGCCGGAAAGACCGAATGGAGCTACAGCATTGACTTGGTCGGACCGAACGTAAATCAGCGGCGCGGGATTGCCATCGAAGAGTACACGAGTCTCGGCAACCGTGCTGGGGAAGCGGCCGCCGTTGTCGAGGCTGGCAATCACTCCGCTGGGCGGACCTATTCCGCTGCCGAAGAAGCTGACGATCTCACCCGGCGAGACCATATTCGGCGCCAGGCTGGCGGCGTTGGCCACGCAGGAAATCTTCATCGGCGAGGGTGTGGCCAGGTCGAGTTTTGCGAGGAAAGCGTCGCCGCCAAACGGAAGCAGATTGGTGCTGTCAAAACCGGTAGTGCCGCCGGCGAACGTGGCCTGGAACGCCCCGTTGGTCACCGGGAAGCCGGGAGCGTCGGTGGACCCGGCTACGTAGATTCGGCCCGAAGTGTCTACGGCAATGGCGGCTGCGCTGCTGGAGCCGTCGAAACCGTCGAGAAAACTCGAGTATTCCATCGCAGCCCCATCGGCTCCGAATTTGGAGACAAAGGCCGACGAGCGCTCGGGGTGCCCTGGTCCGCATCGTTGAACGGCATCCGGCGTCGTGGGGAAATTGCTCGAGATCTGGTAAGCCGGCGCGGGAGAGGTCCGCCCGCCAACGTAGGCATTCCCCGCCTTGTCCAGTGCAACGGCAGCGCCCATGTCGGGGCCGCTGCCGCCGAACACGCTCGAATAAACCAGCGCGTTCCCCAGTGGGCCAATCTTGGTGAGAAAGGCATCCCCACCTTGCGATGGCAGTCTGCCTGGAGCTTGGAATGCTCCCGCAGTGGTTGGGAAGTCCGGGGCTCCGGTTGTACCGGTCACATACGCGTTGCCTCCGGCATCGGCCGCGATAGCATATACATAGGTCTGCCCGCTTCCCCCAAGATAGGTAGAGTAAAGCAATCCCGTCCCCGTGGCGTTCAGCTTCGCGACATAGGCGTCAGGTCCGCCCTTCCTCCGGGTTTGGAATGCGCTCGAAGTCACGGGGAAATCGTCGGAGCCGGTAATTCCAGTGACATAGGTATTTCCGCCCGAATCCAGCGCAAGACCGAAGGCATAATCCTCACCCGAGCCGGTAAGAAAGGTCGAATAGACCAGGCTGGTGCCCGCGGGGTTTACCTTCGAAACAAAGGCGTCCGTGGAACCTCTGTGCTGCGACTGGAAGGCGCCTCCGGTGACAGGGAAATCCGCTGAGTCGGTCGTCCCGGCGATGTAGGCGGCGCCCGAGGAATCGATCGCGATTCCGTAACCCTGATCCACTCCGGCGCCTCCTATGTAGCTGGAATAAACCAGGGCCGACCCGGAAGGATTCAGCTTGGCAACGAATCCGTCGCCGGCCGGCTGCCATAACGGTGGTAGCGAATGGCCTCCGGTTCCTCCGAAGCGGGCTTGGAAGGCTCCCTGCGTGGTTGGGAAATCCTTGGAATTCGTGCCACCAGTCACGTAGGCGTTCCCGTCCGCATCCACCGCCACCGCCATGGCGACGTCTAAGTCGGAGCCCCCTAAATAGGTCGCGTAGATCAGTGAGCCGCCGCTCGGATTCAGCTTGGCAACGAATGCGTCTGTTGTACCCGGGAATGCCCGGTTGGGAACGGAACCCGAGGTTTTCGGGAAGTCCGTGGAGGCGGTGATGCCGGCCATATAAACGTTACCGGCGCGATCGACCGCCACGGAGAATACACCATCGTTGCCGGCGCCGCCAACTAGAGTCGAATACGAAAGGACGGGGTCGATGATCAGCGGTGCATGGCGGTCATAGTTCCCGATTTCGAAGCGGACACGGTGCTGGCCGCCCGGCACATACCGGCCGGAAATCTCACGGCGCTCCCGGCCCGACAGTTGATAGATGTATGGCTTCCGGTGCTCGATGGTTCTGCCCGGCAGCGAGATGAGCAGGTTGCCGCCGTGATCCAGCTCCAGCCCCTGAACACCCGAGAAATCGAGAGCGATTACACCAGGGTCGCCGCCAGGGGCAACCACGAAATCGTATTCGAGTTGGCCGTTCCTTCCGTGATAGATAAGGTCGATCCCGGAGTAGACGTTCTCGAATCTGACCGCCGAGTACGCACTTACATTCGTGCGCCACTTGCTTCGCTCGCTGCCGGCGAAATAGTTGATTGTTGCAGGCAGGGGATCGACGCCGGCGGCTCGCGGTCTCGCCCGCGCTCCGCCCAAGCTGATGTGAAGAGTGGCTTCGGGGAAATGCAGCAGAGCGTTTCCGCCGGACATCAGAAACAAAGTGTGCCCCGGGCCGCGCGACAGAAACTGCACGCGATTGTCGATCTGACCTCGGTTGGGTTCAAAGTAAACCGGCAATTGCGTTGCCTTGAACCGCCCTTCACCCGAAGCCGGTTCCAGCCAATAGATAAAGGCCGCCAGGGCGAGAGCGGAAGCCAAGCGACTCTGGCCGATTCCAATCATATACGGGTTGCCTCGCAGGATCTCCATCGTCTGCCGGCGCCTTATGATTACGGGCTTACGCTGATCTCGAGTACTTCCCGGCGATCCAGCCGTTTGCCTATGTAATAGCCGCCCAAGACGGCGCCGGCCGTCACACCCATACCGATGGGCGCCACCTTCGCTGGATCTGGCGTGGGTTGGGTTTGGTTTGCGGCGAATGCCATCGCCAACAGTGCCGCAGCGGAAATCCCAGGTGTCAAAATGGCGCGCCAGTGCTTCGAGTATCTTTCGATCCGAATCTTGGCTACTTCCACCCTCGGCACCAGCAGTTTCCGGGACGGGAATCGTTTTTGATCTTGGGCGTCGGCCACGCGCATCGAAAGGCCCTCCAGCCCCACCGCCAGAATCTTGCCTTGTACCCATTGGTGGTCCGCGAGTGTTACCTTCGCGCTGCGGCCGGACACAAAAGATGCCAGTTCTCCCCACGACAGGCGGAGTTCCCGGTTCACTCCTATTGCAACCCCTCCACCGGATCCAGCCGCGCCGATCCACGCGAGAGCTTCGTCGTGCTCCATCATCAACGTGGATAGCACCGTTACCGGGACCGCGCCGATATTCCAACCCTCATGCACCGAGTTGTGGAGAGCCTCGTTACCGTCGGGCCCCATATTCGGACCCCTATACCCGTATTCACAATACACCCGCCATGTGCAAAGCGAACCTGAAGGTGTCCGGGCTTACGGGCCAGTGTCCGAAAGATATGTTGAACAATTCGGCGGTGCATTTGAGGGGGAATAGGCGCACAATCGCAGTAGGAGGCGCCAATGATGAAACAGACCGACGCATTGGACATCCTGCGTGCCCAAGGCTATGCCGTGAGCACACCCGACGTCCACACCGGCCGAGTGAGGGTCTGGATTCGCCTCAGCGATGAGGCAATCGATGTAGAGATCGGGAGAGAACTCCACGACCTGGCAGAGGGCAAGTTGAGCTTTGAAGATATTCGGGCGATGCGCGAGGACGAAACCGTAGTTTGGACTGAGTGAAGAAGCACCGAGGCAGGGCGCGCCATGCCGATTCCGGAATCAAGACGAGACCAATCGGCGATCCGAAGGATCTTGCTGGCAACTGGCTTGGGGGCAATTTTCGGTCTCCAGAGCTGGCGGCTGGCAGAGTATGGATTCGGCGTCCCGATTCCTTGGTACGGGCTGGCGTGGATCTTGCTCGGCCATATGTTTTTGGGCTTGAGCGTGGCCGCGACCGTTGGATCCACACGGTGGTGGAAGCGCGGATTCGTGCTTGGGCTGGTCTTCAGCATCCCTTCCGCTTTTGGCGCGGTTGCCCTGGGGCTGAGCTGGGCGCCATATGGCGTTGCTGCGATTACCGAAGGCTTGGTAGTCGGGCTTCTGATTGCGTTCATCGCGGACGTCCTTCTCCCGCCACGTTCAACCCGGCTGAGCAACGCCATAAGGAGCGCGGCTTGTCAGCGGCTGTCTGAAGAGAAAGCCTGTTTGGAACACCTGGATGCCGAGCGGGCATATCGACGCGACTCAGGTTTCGGGAAGACCACCGAGGATAGGGTCGTTTGGGGTGAACTACTGGATTTGGAATTGCAGGATATCGATGAACAGGTACGGCGCATCCGCCAAGGGGCGTGGGATGCCTCTGGCCCGCCCTCGCGGATATCCAAACACAATCCTAACCAAGGGCTCCGCCCTTGATCCGATGCGGATGGAAGCCAGGGGTCAGAAGCCAGCCGCCCCTTTCGGGACGGTCGCAATTGGCAGGCTGAAGCCCGCCCCACCAAAAGACCACCGCACCCTTCAGGCGACTTTCAGTCGCAGGCCCAACCTACGTTGACTGGAGGAATTCGCCGAGCCTTTCGCGGTCGACTCGGAGACCGTCTTGACGACGTAGCCACCCGAACCGTTGGAAGCGGCCCATGAAGTGGGATACCCGCCAGCGAGTCGTTCCGATCGCTCGGGCCAGTTCGCTATTGGTAAGGTTGAAGGGCAACCGGACCAGGCCGGAAACCTTGCGGTCAGGTGTGAAACGCAACAACAGGCGAGCAAGCCTTCGTTCGGCCGGCTCCTTCGCGAAATCTCCGAGCGCTTCTTCGTAGCGGTCCAGGCGAAGCGCCAGATTCTTCAAAACTCGTATGGCGAAGTGGCGGTCCCCCGTCAGGCGGTCCAACAGCTCCTTCTTGCGAAACGCGGCTACCCACGCCGGCGACAAGATCCTGGCGGCTTGGCCCCGGCGCAGCGGGGCCAAAAAG
>Ga0209517_10005730_pt1 | contig 15653 bp, 10 predicted proteins | sample PeaSoiMetSII2010_FD_187695 | JGI IMG/M metagenome (GOLD analysis project Ga0209517, IMG submission 187695) | Peat soil microbial communities from Weissenstadt, Germany - SII-2010 (SPAdes) (version 2) | ecosystem: Environmental > Terrestrial > Soil > Wetlands > Peat | place: Germany... | reverse complement strand
CACCTGCCCTGGGTTGTTCGGGTCCGGCGCCAGGCTTACCGCCACGTTCATGAAGCGAACGGTGCTGGTGACCCTGCCCACCGGATCATACTGGGTGAGCCTGCCGGTGACTCCGTTGCGGTCCGTCGTGAAAATCGGCCTGCCATTGCTGTCATAGACGGTCTGCGTCAGCGTCCCATCGGGGTAAGTGGTTTGCAGGGTGTTCCCTTGCGCGTCATAAACGAAGCTGTTCGTGTTGCCGAACTTGTCGATGGTGTGATCGACCTTCCCCATAGCATAAAACGTCAAGTTGGTGTTCCCAGTACCAGCAATGGTTTGGACGACGCGGCTCGGACTGTCACAAAAGCTGTTGTTCCCATGTTCGTGAGGCAGCGACATCAATTAAACGCGTCGCCAAAAAAGACCCTAACGTCGTTCGTGACGGGGCAAATCACCTCATTTGTCCAACCGAACTGGACTTCCTGTGGCCCGAGTTTCACCCCCCAGCGGGCCGGGCCGTCCCGAAAGATGATCGCCCCATAGTCGTAGATCTGGTTGCCAGAAGTACGTCCAAGCCCTACCGTTGCCCCCCCAAAATGACCTGGGAAGAGGCCCCTGACTGTCGCAGAAAGGTTGGTATCCTCTAGCTGCGTCTCGCTGGCCCCTTCGGATCTCAACTTCGCCAGCGATTCTCGGCGCCAGGCCGAGATGTCGTTCAAAAAGCTGTCCGTCTGCAATTTAGCCGCAAGTCCGTGGAGAAACATCGTCTTCTGAGACCGCAAAAGGTTGGATCTGAGGAGGCACGTCCCGGCTAGCACAATGAGCGTCCCCACAACAAGAAGGAGCCTAGCCGTAGGCAGTGCGCGGCGCCAACGCGCGACCGAAAGGACGATCATGGCGCATCCACTTAGGCGAAAGCCGAGCAGAGAGACGTATGGAACGACGGTTAGCATCGAGACAGGGACAAGTCCCAAGACCAGTGCTGTAGGGTAAAAGAGCGCCAGGGAGAGGAAGGCGGTTGCCGCTGCCGGAAGGATCAGCCACGCACTCGAGGTTTTCATAGGCAATCCAACGGGGGCAACCTCACCGCTGTCCGTCATACTTTACTCCCAGCCACCACCAATCTTCGGCCTTGAGCGGAGGCTTGATGGAAACGGTAGATGGCGAGCACGCCCTCTGGCTTAAAAGTGCAGTTCCCAAATAGAAGTGACGAGCAATCGCAACCTTGTTTTGCACAGTTTCTGGAGTATCTCCAGATATCCCTGGCACCAACGCTTGGCGCAGGATAAGCCCGATTTCGAGGTTGCGGAGGGCCCCCGCGAAGGGCGGCCCGTGCTCGCCTCGTGGGAACTCCCGGTTGCAAAGCTTCGCCGCATGGCCGAAAAGAAAGAATTTCAGCGTGTGCCTTTCAAAGCATTTTCCGTCGTATGTAGCCGTGCTATTCTGCAAGGTATCTCCGACACGCTGGGCGGCCATTCCCTCGAGCCAGCCCACACCCCAATTCCATGCCGAATCGACGTTGATCAAGATATTCTCGCAGGCCTCGTATTTTGAACTGAAATCTGGTAGGGCTGCGAATGAAGCGGACATGTCCGCCAGAGTCTGATTCACGGCTTCGTCCACCCTTGGGCCACATTTTCCGAATACCGTCCCGCGCGGTGCCGTTACTTGGGTCCAGGAATTCTGTCCGCCAAAGGCCTCTTCACTAACGCCGAGGCCGGCGAGGTCCTCGTGCCCGCTTGGATCTATCGCATTAATTGGATTGTCGTAACAGTAGAGGTACAAATGAAGCGACGCAGGTTGGCCTGTTCGGCCCTGGTAAGTGTCCCGAGTGATACCGACGACGAATACGATTATTTCCACCGAGGGCTTGTCGTCGTACGCGGCCTGGCTCGCCTGCGTGAGGGCGCGCGCGTTGGCCGGGGAGAACCCGGCCAGGACAACGGCTAAAAAGAGGAACAGCCAGCGCCTCATGACGCAGGCCAGTTTACCGGAAGGGGCTGGATGAACGCCAGCCGATTATTGGTGGTGGCCGTCCGCTAGGACTCCTCGGCGGCTTCGGCTTCGAGCGCGGCCAGCAACTCCGCCCTGGCGGCCAGATCGGCAACGGGAGCGGGCGTGGCTGCGTCTGGCGTGGCTTCTGGCGCGTTGGCAGAACCGTTGCCGGGTGCCGGGATGGTTCCTGCGCCTCCCGGCGCGATAAAGGCGAACTCCGCCTGCGCCTTGGGTGCCGCTGGCTGTGCGGCGGCGTCCTGCTTGGGCATCTTGGCGGGATGAAAACGCTCATGCACGGCCTTGAGATGGGCGATGGTGACGTGGGTGTAAACCCGCGTGCTCTCCAAACTGGAATGACCGAGCATGGCCTGGATGTAACGGATGTCGCAGCCCGCTTCGAGCAACTGCGTGGCCATCGTGTGCCGGAACAGATGGCAACTGCCCCGGCGCGTGATGCCGGCGGCGCGGAAGATGTAGCGCACCTGGCTGCCGATCCGGTTGGGATTGACGCGCACGCCCTTGGTATTGATGAACACGGCCGGTTCGCTCACGGCGGAACACAACAGCGGGCGGGCTTCCAGCAGGTATTTTTCGAGCCACTGCAAGGCCCGTTCGCCAATGGGCACCACCCGGTCCTTGCCGCCCTTGCCCTGCTCGATCCAGACAAAGCCCCGGTCAAAGTCCACGTCGCCCTTGTTGAGCTGACACAGTTCGGCCCGGCGCATCCCGGTCGAGTAAAGCACTTCCAGCACGGCCCGGTTGCGCAAGCCGGTGGGCTTGGCCAGGTCGGGCACGTTCAGAACCGATTCGATTTCGGCGGGCGAGAGCAGCGCGTGCGGCAGGCGGCGCGAGGTGCGGCCGTACTCCAGGTCGCTGGCCGGGTTGTAGAGCAGGAGGCTTTGCTTGGTGAGCCAGCCAAAAAATCCGGCCACGATGCTCAGGGCGTGATTTTGCGTCTCGACGGCCAGGGGTTCGCCGTCCTTTTTCCGGTAGTGGTAGAGGTAGCTCTGGTAATTGAAGATGACGGCGCGGGTCACCTGGCGGGCCTGGGTCAAGCCGGCCTGCTCGCAGAACGAGCGGAAAGGGCGCAAGACCTTGCTGCGGGTATAGACGGTCTGCGGCGAGAAGTGGTGGACGCGCAAGTGTTCGAGGTAGCGGGCCACCAGGTAAAGCAGCCCCTGCGGGTCTTCGTGTTCGGAAGGCTTATGACGCGAGAGGTCTTGCTCGGCCAGATGGGCGTAATATGTTCTCACCGTTTTAGCTGTAGATTTCCCCCGCTACGGCTGTTAAACCACTAACAGCTAAAGAGATACGAGCGTCATGGACGGTTGACGATTTCATGACGAAGGGTGACGAAAGGTGGTTTGGGCGTGACGATTTCCCTTTCATGTTGACGATTTCCCGTCGTAACCGGGCATCCCCACGGCCTCCGGCTCCGGGCCAGTGTAAAGCAGTTCATAGCTGAACCGGGCGGCGGTGCCTGGCATCCGATGGCACAAGGCGTATTCGAGGCTGACCAGCCGTTCCAGGTGGCGGCGCACCTGCGCCTCGCCCCACTTCAAGCGTTCCCGCACCTCGCGCCGGGTCAGCCGGACCCGCTCCGGTTCGATTTTCTTCTCCTCGGCCACGCTCTTGACCAGGCTGTGCAGGGCCGAGAGGAAAGCCCGCGTCGGCGGCGCCAGTTCGTCCAGGCTGCGCCCCAGGACGCCATCGGCCAGTTGCTGCGCCTGGCGCAAGTCCTCCTGATCGGCTTCGATGTATTGCACCACCTGGCCCCGGTGTTCGCAGCTTTTGACCGGCTTCTGGAACTGGCGTAGGAAGGCAATGGCCCGAATGAGGCCCAGATACTTTTTATGGTCGCGTCGCAGGCGCAGCCGGTCGCTCGGAAAGCGCAAGCTCTCGGCGAACGGAATGACGACCTTCAACGGTCGCAACAACCGTTGCGCCGCGTGATGGGTTTTCAACACTTCGGCCCGGTCGAGCTTGGAGAGCAGGCCCCGGAGCGTTTCGCCCTGGCGTTGGGCGTCGTGGATGCGCTGGGTTTGCTCGCGCTCCTCGTCCACCGACAGCACCAGAAAGCGGTTGGCCAGTTCCTCATCGAACTCGGCCTGCGTGCTGGTCATGAACTGCGCCACCGGGCCTTCCACCGTTTTCAGTTGCGTCCGGGGCATTCCCCCGTCCGGGTCTTTGACGGTCACGGCCAGGACCAGTTTCTTTTCGCTCTGCAAAATCTTGAGCGGATAGGCGGCGCTCTGGCTGCCCTCATCCTCGATGACGGCCAGCACCTTGTGTTTCAGCCCGTTCTCCGGCAGATAAAACAGGGCCTGCGTGGTCATGGCGGTCAGCGCCTCCTTGTCCTCGTCGGGCACAAAGTCGAGGATGGCGTTTAACAGGCTGCTCTTGCCCGCGGCGCTGCGGGCGACGATGAGGCCGGAAAGCGGGTCGTCCAACTTGCGGCTGATGGCAATGAGATAGCCCAACAGTTTGTTGGTGTCCTCGCCCACGGTCCCGGCCAGGGCGAAGTCGGCCACGATGCGTTCCAACAGCTTGGGCTCGCGCAACAGGGCCAGCGCCTTCATTTCCTGCTCGGGCGTCAGGACGGGCGCGCCGGCGGCCGTCGCCTTCATCTTCTCGATGATCTGCTTTTGCTGATGCTCCTCCACGCGCACCAAGAGCCTGCTCAAGTCGGTTTCGATGAGGTTCTTTTCCAGCCCGGTGATCTGCCCGGCCACGGCCGCAAAGCTCGCGCGGGCGCGCGCCTGGTAGAGATCGAGCGTGTCCACGTGCATCGCGTCGTGCCGGATGAGGCGCAAGTTGACTTTGAGCGCGTCAAAACTGGTGTTGTTGGACAGTCCGCGAACCCGATAGGTCCGATCCCCGGCGGACATCTCCGCCACGCCATCGGGCAGGAAGGCGAAGCCTTCACCCAATGCGCCTGTCGGCGCGGACGTTCCGTTCTTTGACAGCGGCTCAACCCTCGGCGGTTGGAGATCCACCGGGCAGGGCGCGGGCGCCTGGCCGCCATCGCCGGGCGCGGGCCTGGCTGCGATTGCCTCGGCTGGTCCCGATACGGCTAAAGGAACAACTTGAATGGCGCTCACCACGTTCGGTGGAAGCAAGCGTTGGCTTTTGGCGAAGCACGAGGCCAGATCGCCCTTGGCGTCTTTGGACTGCCTGACCAAATCGTTAACATCAGACTGGCGCGGCCACTCCACCCGCCACGCCTCGATGCCGGCCGCTTCGAGCTGGTGGGCCAGCTCGTTGGCGGCGGTGTTCCCCGGCTCGTCGCTGTCGTAGCAGATCGTCACGCGGTCCGGACGGCACGCTTTCAACAGTTCCCAATGCTCGGGCGTGAACCCCCGCACGCCATAGCTCCACGTCACCGCCTCGAATCCATGCACGTACAGGCTCAAGGCGTCCATGGCCGCTTCGCACAACAGCCATTCGCGTTTCCCATGCAGCCCCGCCGCGTTCCACACGCCGCTGTGCTTGCCGGGCAGGTAAAGATGCGGGCTGGCGTTGCGCACCGGCTGCGTGACGCGCCGTCCATACATTTCGCCGACGCCCTCGGTTGTCAGGACCGGAAACACCACGCAGCCGGTCAGATGCTCGTGGCCGCTCTCGCGCAAAATGCCCAGGCGTTGCAGCCGTTCGCGCAGGGTCTTTCCCGCGTTGGCCCCCTCGGGCGGCAACCGGTAGGCCAGCGTGCGATTGGCGTAGCCCAGCTTGAACTTCTTGACCGCCTCGGGATGAAAGCAGCCGCGCCTTTGCAGATACTGCATGGCGGCGGGCTGGTTCAAAAAGGTCTGGTGATAAAAATCCACCACCCGCAAGAGCAGTTGCGCGTCGGTGACTTCCTCGCCGTCGCCGATCAGGCTCGCGTACTGCTTGCCCGATTTGGTTTTGACGGTGGCCGCCGCGGGCGTTTTGCCCTCCATCTCCAGCAGCCGCTCGACCGCCCGGCGGAAGGCGATCTTTTCCATCCGCATCACCAGGTCAATGACGCTGCCCCCGCCGCAGCCGCCCAGGCAGTTCCAGAGGTTCTTTTCCGGTGTCACGATGAACGAGGGCGTGCGGTCCTCGTGGAAGGGGCAGCGCGCCGCCAGGTCCTTGCCGTGCTTTTCCAGCGCAAGGCCGTACTGCTCGCAGAGGCGCGTCAGCGTGAACTCAGTTTTGAGCCGGGCCACTTCAGCTTCGCTGATCCATTTCATGTCAAATAAATGAAACCCACCGGCCGGTTTTCAGGTCGTAGGTTCCCCGCAGACCGTCGGTGTCCAGCAGATGCTGCCAGCGTTTTTGAGCGGTCCTGGGCGAGCGTAGCGCCAGCTTGATCATCCGCCGGCCCTGGTCATACCAGCCGCAGAGGGATTTCAAGCGGTCGTCCCACCCATGCTGATACGCCTCGCGCACGGTCAAGCGGCCCAGGCCCGCCAGTTCCCTGGGCACGCCCGCCGCCAGCGCGTTCCGTTCCCAATCATCCCAGGGATACTGGCCATAAACGCAGTCCAGCACTTCGAAGTCGAAGATGTCCAGCGGTCGCCGGAACTTCTTCATCGCGGGCCGCGTTCTGGCGGAAGCCGTCAAGCCCGGACTCGAAGATTTTGACATGCCCGCAAAATAGAACTATAACGGCTAAGTATGCAAGCATTATCTCTAACTTTTTCAGAGGGCGATTATGTTTGCCTCATGAAGACGGGCAGACCGCCCAAACAGGAACGGCCGGCTTTCGGCCAACGCCTCAACGAACTGCGCGAAGCCGCCGGCCTGACCCAAGCGCAAGTTGCACAGAAGCTCGGCATGTCACAGCGCGCCTATTCCCATTGGGAACGCCGTCCGGTTGCCTTGCGGCCAGACCAACTGCAAAGCCTGGCGAGCGCCTTGAACATTCCGGTCGGGATGCTGCTGGCCAACGGCCAGAGCCAGCGGCGTGGTTCCGGCCCGGCGGGCAAGATGCGCCAACTCTTCGAGGCCGCCTCAAAACTGCCCCGCAGCAAACAGGAAAAAATTCTCGACATCCTCCAGCCGTTCGTCCGCGAGCACGCCAACGGCAACGTCTGATTTTCCCTTTAGCCGCTCACCAAGCCGGGGCGCAGCGGAGCGGCAACGGCTAAAGAAAAGATGCGATTGCCGGGGGGCCGTTCCTGGGGCGGGCAATCGCGGTGGGGCCGCGCGGACCCCGAGAGCGCACAAGCAACTGATTCGGCCAGTGACGCCCGGCAGCACAACGAGCGTGAAAGTTTTCCGACGCGCTCCCGCCTGCCCACCACTAAATGCAAAAGGAAAAACCTGTGCCGCGCTGTCCGCGCGATGACCAACGGCTGTCCAACCGCCGTCCAACCCTGGTCTCATCACGGTCCAAGCCTGGCCAGACTTTGTGCAGGCCGTGGCCGACTCATGGCCCAAGGCTGTCCAGCCAAACCTCTAAGCTTGCTTAGACGTACGGCGTGCCCTCTTTTTCCATGCCGTGAACCTTCACGGTCTCCGCACCCGGTTTCACTCTGGCTCACACGCCCTGACGGGCGGCCCATTCATTGGAGAAATCAACTGACTCTCCAAAAACGCCCTTTGCCCTGCTGTTTTTTCCACCAGCCGAGAAACGGTTGCCAATCCCACCAGTAAACCATAAGGCTGCCTTCGACAGGCTCCACCTTTTCTGTTTTGTTGAACCGTTTCCCGCAAAGGTCTTCTATCGCGGCCAAAGCATCGTTCCGAATCGCATAAACCAGTGGACTGCCCATCTCCGTCTCGGTCATGTATCTGTCGTTCTGAAAAGCGAGTAGCGCGGGGATGTCATCTTGTGTGAGGAAACTTCGGTATTGTCTGAGGGCGTGCCATCGGACCTGCTCATCGGGGTCTTGGAGCATTTCCAACATGACTTCCCGGTAGTTTCCGTAGCTGTTTCTGAGGCGAATGAAAATCTCCAAGGCACTGTCACGAACATCCCAATTTGCGTGTTTCAGCCAAGCTGGCACTCTCGGCAGAACCCATTGCAAAAACTCCTGCGGTGGTTTCAAGTCCAGATAACCCTCCGCAAACGAAAGCCCCCATTTCACCTCGGAGACGTTGGCGCTCGAAAGGCATTCCTTTATCTCCCCGATTACCTCAGGCGTTAACGGAATGCGAGCAATGCCATCACGGATGCCAATAGAATCAGGGGTCACCCGATTCACTCTTTCCAAGAGCCGCTCGCTAGCAGTCTTCACCATCAATCCATTATACTCCCTGGCGGCAGTTCGGAAGGATTCACGATTTTAACGGGAAGCGGTTCTGAACTGATAAGCTGGACACCGACCTTTTTCGGGTCTGGAATGTAAATCTGCTGCCCGGCTCCTCCAGCCGTTCGCCCTTTGTAAATAGGCGTTCCCTGGGGAATACGATAGGTGGAGAGCGTCGTCGCTTCGTTTCCCCATTTCTTAATGTTCGACAGTTCCTCTGCATCAAGGGCGGAGACGGGCTTCTCCTCTCCAAAAAATCTTCCAAATTGGCCAGAGCTTCCCCCCTCCGCTCGATAAACAATCATGTCGCTCTTGGCTGTGTCCCGTATATACAAACCTCCTTCAAAAGACGCTTGGACGGACGGACTGGGCTGTACCGGCGTCGCCGTTCTGACCGAGGCAATTGGCCCTTCTGCGTCAACAACGTAATTGACCAATTTGCTATATCCCAACTTTATGGCGCTAGCGCCTACTCCAATGACTTTTCCGATAAGCTGTCCGCCAACGATGTTGATGCACATGTCCATAGCACCGTGGCTAGAATAGGTCGCGTCGTTAGGCCCCGGCGCGTTTGCAATGTCGGGACTGAGAGTTATAGCGATGCCGACAGTAACCATGAGGGAAATAAGATCCCCGTCGTGGCCGCTGGGGTCGGTCATGTCGATTGGCGAGGCTTTACAATAAAGATATTTATGTAGGCTGAGCGGGTCTTCAATTTGCCCCTGGTGGGTATCCATCGTCAGAAATCTCCCCGTACCCTGACTAACCAACCGGGAGCGAAGATAATAAGCGGAGAGGTGCGGATCGAATTGCTCGCCGCAGCAGAGGTAGAGCGTCTGTGGAGCCGCGCCTGAAGCAACCAGGTTTCCGTAACCGTCATAGGTGAGCGCGTTAGCGACGGAGCATGCGCTGCCGGCTAGTAGGCGGGCTGAGCCGTGGCCGTCAGTAACGAAGTAATAAGCCGTGCTGCCCGGGTCTTGGCTGACGAGAGCCAAACCGTAATTGTAAACATGGGCAAGGCTTGTCGAGGCGCCGCTGGCCGCCCACTCCTCAAGCACCTGTGCGTAACCGGTCGGATTCCTGTCGTCCACAAGATAGAAGAAGTTCGTGCCGTTGGCGGTCTTCCTCACGCGGAGGCCGTCGCCATTGTAGGCCAGATATACCGCATTATTAAAGTTGGTGAGGCGGTTTTCGACATCATAGCAGTACGGGCCGGTAACCGCCGCGCCATTCGTACTCCAGAGCGTGTTACCGTTGGCGTCGTACGCGTCGCTGGTCAGCCAGTCATTGCTGCTGTACGAGAAATTCTGAGCCGGCAGGCCGCCCAGACCAGCGGTGCGGTTGGTCCGATTGCCAACCTTGTCCTGGCCGTAGGCATTGGTGCCGATTCCGGAGATCCCTTCGCTGATGAGCCGGTAGAGCGAATCGTACTGCCATGCGTACGCCCGGTTCGTTACGGCGGTGAGCAGAGTCTCGGTAAGGTTGGTACGGCTTCCCGTCGCACCTAGCTCGTAATAGAAGCTGGCCAGGGTGAGCGAGTTACTCTTCCAAACTGAGTTCGTCAGCCGGTTGAGCGCGTCGTACTGGTTCACGTTGGTTGCACCATTGCCGTAGTGCACGGATTGCAGGTTGCCGTTCGGGTCGAAGCCATAGCTGGCCACCAGCGTGCCACCGGCGAGGACGTTCGTGATGCGGTTCGCTGGATCGTAGGCATAGCCGAGGTTCACGCCGTTCGACGTGCTCGAATGGATGTTGCTGACGTTCCCGTTCCCGTCATACCCATAGCTTAGGGAGATGACCGGACCTCCGTTCCAGGATTGGGTTTTTGAAGCCAACCGATTGCGGCTGTCGAACACGTAAGTGGTCGTGCCGCTTGGGTCCGTCATCCCGCTGCGGTTCCCCGCGGCATCATACCCGAGCATGATTTGGTAGCCATTGCCGGAACCGCGGTTCACCAGACGGCCCATTACGTTGAACGCGTTGCTAATCACGGCACCGTTGAAATTGGTTGCGAGGAGTTGGTTTCCGGCCACGTCATAGGCGAAGCTCTCGGTTTGGCCCCCGGGCATGGTGCGACTGATTCGCCGGCCCATGGAGTCGTACGCGAACTTCGTGATTCGTCCCAGCGCATCGACCTGGTTGGTCTGGTTTCCGGCCTGGTCATAAGCATAGCGGGTCACGATTTGGTTCGTCGTTCCGAACGCGTTGGTGACCGACGTAAGCCTTCCGACCCCGTCATAGCCGAAAAGAGTTACGATCTGATCCTGGTTGGTCGTGGCGACCGCTCTGCCTGCGGCGTCGTAGCTCGTGCCGGTCATCGTGCCGTCAGCGTACACCACCTGCACTTGGCGATTCAATCCATCATACGTGTACCGGGTCACGTGCCCCAGGGCGTCGCTGGCTCCGATCTGGTTTCCGTTGGCGTCAAACGCATAAAAGCTGATATTTGTGGCCGCGGTACCCCAGGCGTTGGTCACCGCAATTCGCTGGCCAGCCCCATCGTAGCCGAAGGCATTGGTGGTGCCTCGGGCGTCGATGGTGAACTGCACGCGGCTGAGGTCGTCATAAACGGTCGTGTTGGTCGCGCTGTCAGCGTAGATCGTTTGCGTCGGGCGGTTCAGAGCATCATAGACGTACGTGGTCACTCGGCCCAGTTGATCCACGCTGTTCGTGCGGTTGCCATTGGCATCGTAAGAGCAGGAGACGCTCGACATGTCGGGGTAGGTTGTGTTGGTGAGGCGACCCTGAGCATCGTAAGCGTAGCTCGTTGTGTGGCCAAGAGGGTCGATGGTAACCTGCTGTCTGCCGGTCGGATCGTAGATGACGGTGTTCGTGCCGGCGTCGGGGTTGACGGTTTGCACCACCCGGTTCTGCCCGTCGTAGATGGATGCAGTGACGGAAGGCACCCAGGTGCCGCCAACCACGCGCCAAACCGTGGAGTTGGTGCGGTTGTTGTTCGCATCGTAGGCAAAGGTGTTGCTGCTCAGGATCACGCCCGAGGCGTCGATTGTAGCGGTGGCGATCAGGTTTTCGAACCCGTCGTAGTAATTGGTTGCCACTGTGCCTATTGGGTCCACCGACTCCACGAGGAGACCTGTCGCCGGGTCGTAGAAGCTGAGGGTTGCGTGCCCGAGAGCATCGACGCTGTTGGTCAAGTTTCCGCTGCCGTCGTAGTAGTTTGTCGCGCCCGCGCAGCCGCACGGTTGCAGGCTGGTGAGCACCTGACCGTACTGGTTATAGGTATAAACGTTGCTGTAACCGAGTGGGTTGATTGAGTAAAGCAGCAGCGAGGTCGTTTGGTCGTAGAACCATCTGTTCGTGGCGTAGGGCTGACCATCCAGAAAGCACACCTCGGTGGTCTTGTTGTTGTTCCCATCGTAAGCCATGAGCTTGATTTGGCCGAGCGCATTCGTCTCAGCAACAATGTTGCCCTGCAGGTCATACACGTAGCTGTTGGTGTTGTTTAGCCGGTCAACGACCACTTCCGTGTTGTTGTTGGTGCTGTGGAAGAACTGCGTCTTGTTTCCGTTGGCATCATCCACCTCGGTCAGCCGGCCTGAGCTGTCGTAAAGGTTCTTGGCAACCTGCGTCCCGTTGGCATTGGCGATGCCGGTGATGTAATGCGGAAACGCCGCGTTCGTGTAGCTGAAGGAATTCGTCGAGTAGGTCCCGGCGTTTCGGTCCACCAGGCTCAGCACCTGGATCAGGTTTTGGTTGTTGTCATACACGTGCTGGACGGAGGGATAGGCGATCAATGATTGGACCAACGGAGCGAGCTAATCACCTGTGAGGCAGTGTTACTCTCGGACGGCGAAATACTCAGTCCCCGCCCATCATCGAAGCGCCATCGAATAAAAGGCCCTCCCGCCCCGGGAGATAGCCAGGGCTGCCCTAAATTACCCACTAGGCGCCCAAGGGTGATGCCGTTGGTGAGCGCCGGGGAGTTAGCGAGATTGGAGTGCAAGACGGGCGGGGCCGGCAATGAATTTACGGTGAAGCTTATATGGAAGCTCAAGCTGCCCGACCACGCGCTTGCTATCATGGGGTCGTCCGATGCGGCCTCTTCGTCTGGAAAGAGGATCCAATCGCCGCGGTAACTCCCAGGGGGCAGGCGCCAGAAGATGTCGGATATTTCGGCCAGCGGTATCAACCCACTGTCACCAGCGAAATCGCTCCGACTGAAAGCGCACGAGACATGCTCGGCGCCAGTGTCCTCCCTGAACTTGGAACGAAAGACGATGTTTGCCGGCAGTGCTGTGTACTGGATGAACGCGCGAACTAACAAATCGTCTCCCAGGAGATTTGGCGGGTTCATTTCTAGAACCGATTCCTCCGGTCGACGAAAGGATAAGCCAAGCCGTCCGACCGGGGCCAACCAGAGATGCTCCATTGGTGTTTGCATGCGGAACGCATCCTTCATCCTGTGGTCCAACTCAGGGTCCGACAGCCAGTCCACAGGCTTTAGCTGAGCGTGCTGGACTAAACGGAGCGTGACAGGGACCTCCTGCCGGAAAGAGTACGCGGGCAGGGCCGCCGTTCCGCCACGTGGAGTCGTTTCGGGCCACAGATTCCATGGGAATCCGCCTGAGCCCGGCCAGACAACCTTCGAACGAGGCTCTCGGGAGGCGTCAAAATGAACCTGGATCCGAGCTGTATACTCTCCAGGTGCTATGATCGGTGCTGCGGTACTGTCGGACTGAAAGCCTCGGCGCAGTTCAAAAAAATAAGGCGCCCCCAAATGGAAAGCGACACCTGGGAATTTATCTGAGCCGTCTTGGCTTGGCGTGAAGGTCGGAAAGCATTGCAGCTTCAGGCGTCTAAAACTTGGAAAATCAACTTCCATAGCTACGAGAACCGGCCTACCCGCCAAATAGTTTTCCCGGACATGAAACCTTGGGTAAACAAGAGCTCTTAGGGCCTTATCCCCAAGATCTCTCGGTAACCGCTGCAGGTCCAGCAGGCGAATTAGTTCGCGCTGGGTCACCTCACTATGACTGGTCTCGAAATCCGCAAGCGCTGCTCGTCCCCGCACCTGCCACCAAGCCGGAAGCGCAAAAAACCGGACTAGCAGACTGGCCCCCACCATGGCGGCTACGACGCCTCCTCGCCGCCGCATTTGGGCATAACGGTTCACATTCATTCTCAGGGCCATCCAATCGGCCAGATTTCCATAAGGGGGCGATGATCCACTTCGGGGTCAGGGGCCGTCCAGATAGGTGCCCCGGTCAATCAACTGGGGAGGCTGCGTTTCGGTCCAGCTAGCCAGCGTTGGGCCAATGGGTGTGCCTACCAGAAAAAGCCTGTAGTAATTGTCTGATTTAAAGGCCGGCACAGTACTGCCAGGGGGCCCGGCGCTGGCACCCGCCCATACGCAGTACCATCGGTCGGGCTGAAATGGCTTTCCTGCCCCGAAGTCGTTCTGTACAAGCATCGCCATCGGGCTGGTATCAGCCGGAGGCTGTGGTTGCCCTTTTTGCCGAAAGCCATTATAGACGAGTATCGGCATAGCTGTATTCCCTTGCCGCAAATAGGCGGTATATGGATATCCGAGATAAAACCCACCGCCAGGGACATCCCAGGCGAGTTGCGGCCAGTTGAAAGCCTTCATACTTACGCTCGAGTTATTGACGAACACGTCACCAATCTCAGGCGGTTCGCTCCCGCTTGCCGCCGTGGCAGAGTCCTGGGTGAGAGCGTAACTGCAGTTTCGGAGCAGTTGCTCCAGTTCATTCTCCGCGCGCGCTAACTGAGCCGCTTTCTTCTTAGCCCTGGCGTAAGTCGGGAGCAGCGCAGCCGCCAATATCACGATGATGCTAACAACAATAAGTAGCTCAGCAAGACTAAGCTCCCCGCTGGGATCCCTCTTACCTACTGGATTGCAATCACCGTAAGTGTATTTGTGCAGGGTCTGTGGATCGGAATTGGCACCCGCGAACGGATCGCGTTGGTTAAAGCGCCCGTTGCTCGGATCGTAATACCGCGCACGGAGGTTATACATGTTCAGCGTCGAGTCGAACTGCTCGCCGCAGTACAGCTTGGTGTTGGTGCCGAGGGCGGAAGACGTATTGGTCTGCGTCTGACCGTAGGCGTCGTAATTGTAATGGCTGGCTAGGCCGGACACGGTGCTGACCAACTGGCGGGTGCTGCCGTGGCCGTCGGGCAGGAAGTAGGAGGGAGCGTTCGTGCTGGCGCTGCACTGGGCGAGCACGTCGTCCCCGATGACATAGCTCTTGGTCAGCGACGGCAAGCCACCGCTTTGATTGAATTCCTCGAGCACCTGCTGGTATCCGGTGCGATTGTTGGCATCCACGAGGTAGGTGTTGGTACTGCTGCTCGTTGCTGAGCCAACGCGGATGCCCTGGTCGTTGTAACAGAAGGCCGTCGTGATACCGCTCACCACTACGCTACTCAGTTTGTTCGCCAGGTTGTAGGTGTAGGAAATGCTGCCGCTGGCGTTCGTTTTTCCCATCAGCGAGCCGTTTAGATCATAAGCGTAGCCGGTGGCGCCATTGGTAACGCCGTTCTGGATGCTGGTCTCGACCAGCAGTTCGTAATTCGTATCAAAGCTCGAAGCCGTGGTATAGTTCGTACCGCCGATGACCTCGATTCGCTTCAGCCGATTGCCTACTTTGTCGTTCTGATAGGCAGTGCTGTACTGGCCCGCCGCAAGGGAGCAGGCGGAAATTTCGTTCGTGAGGCGGTACATCCCGTCGTACTGCCAGGTGAGCGTGTTGGTCAAGTAGCCAGCGCCACCCTCTTGCAGCAGAATCTCTACGGCGTTCGTGCGACGGCCTGTCCGGTCGAGCTTGTAGCTGTACGTGGCCAAGTTCGTTGTGCCGGCTTGGTGCGTCAGATTCGTCAGTCGGTTCAGGCTGTCGTAGAGGTAAGTGGTGACCACACCGTTGGGGAGCGTCACCGTGGAGCGGTTCCCGACCTTGTCGTAAGTGTTCGTGGTCACCTCCGCGTTGGTCAGGACGATGCCGTTTCGCTCGAGGACGCTGACTGCGCTGAGACGCCCGAGCTGATCGTAAGCGTAGGCGATCTGCGAATTTGCGGTGCAGGTGCCGGTGAGCCGACCGGTGGGCAGGTCATAGGTGTAATTGATAACGCCCTCAGGCGCGTTCATCTGCGTCACCCGGCCGTCAAAATCGTAGCTGAATTGAGTGATGCGCGTCGCGGGCGTGCTGGGGTTCCAGGGCGTTGTGCACTGGGCGTGCAGGGTGAAGAAGTCGAACCGGGGATCCGTGCCGAGGAGGCAGACGATCACGCCGTACGTAACGAAGCGCCAAACTATCGAAGGCAAGTAGGGACGACGAGAACGTGAGAGCGTGAGAACGTGAGACGATGTCATGGACGCGGTAGAACGCGTCCTTGCGAGCAGCGCGTTGAGGGCGCAGGTCATCAACTGCCGTCTCATGCGGTAGGGCAACGATAGCACGCCCAAAGCACAAAGGGCAAGCCCTG
>Ga0209517_10005729_pt1 | contig 15655 bp, 9 predicted proteins | sample PeaSoiMetSII2010_FD_187695 | JGI IMG/M metagenome (GOLD analysis project Ga0209517, IMG submission 187695) | Peat soil microbial communities from Weissenstadt, Germany - SII-2010 (SPAdes) (version 2) | ecosystem: Environmental > Terrestrial > Soil > Wetlands > Peat | place: Germany: Weissenstadt... | reverse complement strand
GGGAATTCCGTCTAAATGAGGATAAGGGAGGCAGGCCAGGTCTTCCCGCCTCCCTCTTATTCCCCTTTCGGGGAATCCAACCAGCCTGACGGAGGGCGGCTAGTTGGTCGTGTGTTGGCCTGCCTATGGAACCCTTGTACCACGAAAAAGGTTTCAACTATTTTCAAAAATCTGTCTAGAATTGGGCTGCACCTGCTTCGCTCCCAGAAAGGGCCATGCTATGCCTCGCCCCTCCCACCTGAATCTCGACGATATCCTTCGTTTTCTTCAACTTAGAAATGACCCCGTCTCTATGGAAGACCTCTCTCGCGGCCTCCAGGTGAAGAAAAGTAACCGCCGCCCCCTCCTCCAGATGCTCGCCAAACTGCAATCCCGTGGCCTCGTTGAGGAACTTTCCCATGGACGTTTCCTGCTTCGCCGCTCGCGTCGCGATCCTGCCCCTGCTCCGGAACCACCTCCCGAAAAAATCGCGCAACAGAAAGCAGCGTCTCGCGACGAAATCAAGGGCCGCCTCGTTCTTCATCAGGATGGCTACGGCTTCGTTGTTCCCGATGTCGCCCTGCCCAACGTGGATGGCGATATTTTCATTCCGCGCGACTCCGTCGAAGACGCCATGCATGGCGATCACGTCGTCGCTAAAATTGCCCGCCTCAGCGGCCACTCCGGCGCCCGCCGCGCCGAAGGACGCATCGTGCGCATTGTCGGCCGCGCGCATCCTTCCATCGTCGGCCAGTTCCACTACACTTCCCGCGGCAGTGTGGTCTCACCCTATGACGCGCGCGTCCAGCACGACATCGAGCTCATGGCCGGCGAAGAGCTCTCCGCAACTCTCCGTGAACAGCTTCTCCCTTCCGCCAGGGAATCTAGCCGCCACAAGCGCCTTCCCCACATTCCCAAACTCGACGGCGCTGTCGTTAACGTCGAACTCCTTCGCTATCCACGTGGCGGCGCCGCACCCACTGGCCGGGTTATCGAAATCCTCGGCCGTCCCGGCGATCTCGGCGTAGACACCGAAATCATCATTCGCAAGCATCATCTTCCGCACGCCTTTCCACCTGAAGTTCTGCAGGAGTCCGAGCGCCTCGCTTTGCCCGTTTCCGAAAACGACCGCACCGCCCGCGAAGATTTCCGCGAACTTCCCATCGTCACCATTGACGGCGAAACGGCGCGCGACTTCGACGACGCCGTTTATGTCGAACGCCGCGACGATGGCGGCTGGCTCCTTCAAGTGCACATCGCCGACGTGGCCCACTACGTTCGCCCCGAATCGCCTCTTGATCGCGAGGCGCGTCTCCGCGGCAATTCTGTCTACTTCATCGACCGCGCCGTTCCCATGCTTCCTGAAGCGCTTTCCAACGGCATGTGCTCGCTCAATCCCCGCGAGGAGCGCCTCGTCCTCAGCGCCATCATGCACTTCGATGCCGCCGGTCGCATGCTCAACTCCTGGATGGTGCCCGGAATAATCCGCTCCGTCGAGCGCATGACCTACACCAACGTCAACAAGGTTCTCGAGGGCGATCCGGAAATGACCGCGCGCTACTCCCAGCTCAACCATCATTTCCGCGCCATGAAAGGACTTGCCCTACTTCTCAACGCTCGCCGCACGGAAAATGGCTCCGTGGACTTCGATCTACCCGAGCCCGTCATTTCCTTCGACGAGCAACAACAGATGACCGGCGTTTCCCGCAGTGAGCGCAACATCGCCCACCGCATCATCGAGGAGTTCATGCTCGCCGCGAATCGCGCTGTCGCACATCAGCTCAATTCGCGCGGCATCAAGTCGCTGCATCGCGTCCACGAAAAGCCTGATGGCCGCAAAGTCCTGGAGTTCGAGGAACTCGCCCGCGCTTTTGGCTATTCTCTCGGCGTCGAGGATCTTCACCAGCGTGAAGTCGCCGTGCGCCACGGCCGCGTTCCCGCTCCGGCAAAAGCCGGCCGCCCCGATTCGTTCGGCAAAGGCCGCGAACGCCAGCAACGCGTTGCTCTTCCTGTCGACGACCTGCGCATCACGCCGCAGCATTATCAACGCCTGGTGCAAAAGCTCGCTGGCAAACCCGAGGAGCGCATTCTTTCCTACCTCATGCTGCGTTCGCTGAAACAGGCGCGCTACTCCGCGGATTCACTCGGCCATTTCGCTCTTGGCTTCGAGGAATACACGCACTTCACTTCGCCCATTCGCCGTTATCCCGACCTCATCGTTCATCGCATCCTGAAATGGGCCATCGCTCATCCGGATACGGCGCCGCCCGCTTTCATCAAGCCTGTCGTTGGCGCTGAAGCCACGCTCTACTCCGAAAACCATCTGGGAGAAATCGCTGCGGAAGCCTCAGAGACCGAGCGACGCGCCGCTTCCGCCGAGCGCGAACTCATCAATTGGAAAACCGCGCAATATATGGAGCAACGTCTCGGTGACGAATTCGAGGGTTTGATTATTTCCGTTCAGAAATACGGCTGCTTTGTAGAGCTTTTCGATCTCTTTATTGAGGGTCTTTTGCCCATCGGCGCACTCGAAGAAGCCGCTGGCGCGCGTTGCGTCTTCCGCGAAAGCGATCACGCCATTGTCGCCATGGGAGAATCCGGCGGCACCCGCCGCGGCCGTTCCACTCGCCGCAAACCTGCCGCTCCACTCATCTGGAAACTTGGCGACCGCATCCGTGTTCGCGCCGAGCGCATCGATCCCATGCGCCGCCGCGTCGAATTCGCCCTCGTCTCATCTGCGTAGGGTAAAGCGCGGAATTACACCGGCTTAGTGCTGGCGGTGACCAGGCTTACTTCCGGAAGCGAATTGTTCGCCGTCTCGCTTGCCTGTGGTTTCAGACACAATTCCACGGCTTCCGTCATGTTCTGCGATTCCTGCTGTTTCAGTGTCAACCAATTGCCAAACGTGGCCTTCTCTCGCGCGATTCCGTCCAGATTGCGCCGCAGTCTTTCTCCGTAACGCGCCTTCACGCGCTCGAGTTCCGCCTGAATCTGCACGTTTTCTTCCGCCTTCTGCGCCAGCAACGCTTCAAACTGTTTGCGTTGCTGCGCTTCATAGCCATCAATGGCTTCCTGGCGCACTTTGGCGTCCTGCAACACTTCGTCCACCGAAATACCAGCGGCATCGAGAGCCATCAGCACCGATGCGCGTTTTATCTCCTTCGAGGATCCGCGGATATGCTCGCTGTGCAGCATCTCAATCACCTTGTTGATGCTGTAGCCTTTCCGCGGATTCATGATTCCGGCCGCGCGGTAAATGTCTTCCATGGCCAGCAGCTCAATCTGTGAATTCGCGGCACTCTCTTCAACAGGCTTCGCGGTGACCTGCTCCGCGCGAGGCGTTGGAACGGGCGCGCGAGCCACGGTTTCACTCTTGCCCGTTCCGTTCCCGTCGCCGTTTCCTTGGAGACTGTCCTGGTTTTCGTCCTTGTGTCCCATCTCGAACCATTTGCGCGGCATACGTTTCCTTTCCTTGCCAACTTCCTTTTCCTGGGGAGGCTGTTTCTCTTGAGTTTGTGTACTTGGAAGAGTTTGCATTTGCTGGAGCTGCAGATTGTGAGGAATTTCTTTGATTTCCGTTTCGTTAGCAACTCGCCGGGGAGGAATCGCCGCTGAGGAACTGGCAATCGGCAGCATCGGAACACTTTCCAGTTTCAGCCTGGCCAGCGGAGCTGAGTTCACCTTTACTTCTTCGCGCGGCGCGGCAATCGTTGGCGCAATTGGAACAGTCTTTTCGGCGAATACTTTCTGCTCTGTGGCGCGCTGAAGGCCTACAAGAAAGTCGCGGCCTTCGCTGCGGCAATACTTGGCGATGCCGATGAACTTGTCCCAGCGCCACTGAAGTTTGAGTTTTGTTCCAACTTTGATTTGCGACCTGAGGCGAATGCACGCGCCGGAAACAGACCTGTTCTCCATGCGCGCACGCGCGGTCTGCGGAGTTCCACTCTGGTCTTCCCACGTTGCTTCCACCACGATCATTACCGGAATTCGTGGTTCGGGCGTGACTGCGTTCATACTCCCTCTATCGGCAAAAAGCCGCGTGAATAGAGGAGCAATTGCGTAGCCAGACTGCGGGGCGGTCACTTTCCGCCTGACACTTCCTTCCCTGAAAGCGCGAAACCCCGAATGCTTTGCGAAAAACATTCGGGGTCACCGGGTTTGCTTGTAACGTTGACCCGGCGCTTACTTCGGCATCACTTCGCGTGCCAACTTGCTGGATACCACTTCGCGTATCTCACTGCGTTTCTTCGCGATTTCCAGCGCGGCTTCTCGCGACCCGTAATGTTTGACGACAAGGGTCATGGCTTTGGCGTCGATCTGGTCGAGCGCCGCATAGTTCGGAAACAGGATTCCCACGGCAATGTCCCAATCGTTCGGGCCATCGGTCGTCAGGTTTGTCCAGGCTTTGTAATCCGTGATGAATCCTTCCTTCTTGTACGTTTCATACAACGGCTTCAGGTTCTCGCGGAAATCCTTCCAGAACGCATCGCCCTGACCGGGCTTGAGGTGGTAGTAGGTAACGCGCCACACCGGCCCGACGTCATAGTTAGGATTTTGCGCGTAGCTCGGAAGCGCGCTCAACAACATCACAACAAACAGACTTGTCCACAAAACTTTTCTCATGTACTCTCCTGAATTTTTGAAAATGATTGTGTTCGGCCCAGGTCCAGACTGCGAAGTGCAGGCGCGAGTCTATATGGCCCCTGTGTGCGCGTCAAACGCAATGGTGCTGTCCATTCCGTAGAGGGGTGAATTGCAGCGTTTCCGTTTGGCAAGAAAAGGAACGGAGAAGCAAAAAGATAACGCAGAGGCGCAGAGTGCGCGGAGGAGCGCAAAGGAAGCGGGAAGACGAGACAGGCGGCAGAAGATCGAGCCAGGGGAGATTCCGCATTGGAACGGTTGGTCATGGCCGGGGAGAGAAACAGTTGAAAGTTAAAAGTTGAAAGCTCAAAGGACCCCCTACCCCCCCCGGTTTTTTCGGTACGAATTGGGGAAACGATAGATAAGAAGAGAGTTGGGAGGAAGGGTGTACGGAAAATACGGAGAAAAGGCCGTGTCGAGCAAGCGAAAGTCGCAAACAAGGCTGAAGGAGGTGTGGTTTCTCCTCGCTTTCTGGTCGCTGGTCCCCGGTCGCTGGTATGCCCTCAGCATAACCCGGACAGGATAGCACAGTATTTATCAGTTGTCTATTATAATTTAGTGGGTACTAGTTTAGAAACTGGTACGTGGCCGGGTCCTCCACCGACATCACTTCTCATGGCCATGTTGGGTGGGGGAGAATGAATGCATGGCAGCTTCACCAAACCACGCACCCAGCTTTAACATAGCTTCGCTGGAAAGCTTTTGCGTGAAGAGAAGAGCGAGTCGCTTTTTGGGACGCGAACATGCAACGTAAAACAGATTGCGGTTTCGTTGAAATGTATCCTGCTTGTCAGCGGGGAACCTGTCGGGCGCCCACTCAAGCATCTGATTGAAGTTGTAGAGGTTCCACCCCCTGCCAAGCACAACGAGAACATTCTCAAATTCCGCTCCTTTCACACCGTGTTTGGTGGAAAAGGGAGTCCGTTCATCGAGGAAGCGATCTAGCGCAATGACTTCTGTATAGTGGACGCCCCTCAGCTTATGGAGTGTTTCTAGCGGTGATTCATCCTCGAATTTTGGCTCCGCCCCGAGACGTTCAAGCTCTTTCTCTCTTCGCTCCACGGGGTCCGGCAAGGGTGGGTGTTGAGTCCTCCTAAGGTGATCAATAACCTCGCCAATAGTTCCTGACCTGCGGAGTTGCATGAGCGCATCCATGTCGAGAGCCCAGCGTATTTTGTCATCATGAGAGCGAATTCCCGGGTTCTTGCCTCCCATGGCGGCAAACATCTCTCCAAAGCGCTTGTTCTCATAAGCGACGCACACAGGCTCCAGCGCATCCACAAAGAACGCAATGTGTGGATCTTCTTTGTTGGTGAAGGCATCGTTGTATCGGAATGCGGCAGCAAGATTCCTATACCCTTGCTCTTCTGCCAGAACGTTATGCGTCAGCATCAGAATCTTGGTCTTCTCGGGTGAGAAATCCCAACCGTGAGCAGCTAGCTGTTTCACTAGTGCTTGGAGATACTCATGGGTTATGTCCGCCGGCAGGTCGTCTTTCCATTGTGCACCAGTGCGTCGTTCGCCTGTCCACCCGTTGCTGTGGTACACGGCAACGAAGCCTTCAGCACTCGGGTCTGTCACTTTCTGTATCAAATCGGGGCGCATTTTGTTTAACACGTCGACTATAGGTCTCACGGAGCGAAAGTTTGATTCTTTCTTAATTAGGTGAAGCTCGGGGTGCTCGATTTTTCCGCAAACGCCGCGATAGATCATCTGCCAATGGTCGCCAAAGAAGCCAATCAGTGGCGAGCATTTCATTCCCAAAAAGTGCGTTTTGAGGGACTCAGCAAAGTCCATGTTAGCGTCTTGATACTCGTCTATCAACAAAACTGGGTAGCGCGAGACCAGGATGAGACGGAACTTTTCGAATCTCATGAGCATGACAAAAAGGGCCAGGACGTCGTCGTGGTGAATCGAGATGGACTCGTCGGTCACCTTCCTGTGGCCAAGGGAATAGTCGATGGTTCTTTTGCCAACTCCCCCGGATTCGATTAGCCTTTCCTGCCATTTTTCGAGCGTGGAGAGCTCTGCCCGAAGCTGCGACTGGAAGTCTTTGATTGCCGACCAGCAAAAACCGTGAATCGTGTCGCAGAAGATCGCTGGATGGCGATCAGTACGGGACAGGATTTCATCCTTCGCGACATTGGTGTAGGTAATGCACGCGACCTTCTGATGCTGGCGCAGGAACTCGACTCCATGGCTGGCAATTAGTTGCTTCAGCGCCGTGATCAATGAATGCGTCTTCCCAGAGCCGGCGCCGGCTTCTACCAAGAAGCTCGTTCTTTTTTCCATGCATGCGTAAATTGATTCTTGGGCCTGTTGGGCCGCCTTCTCTGCAGGATTTAGCACGGGGCTAGAAATTTGGCGCCGCTTTCTTCCCGCCCTTCTGTCTCAACTTGGCCGCTTGTGGCAATTCTATGGTTGGCTCAACGTCGCTAGCCGCAAGCCACCTGAGGCCGTCCGCTATGTATCGGGGTACGATCCATTCGGGCTTTTCTATCGCGTACTCCATGGCAAATTTCACCTTGTTCATCGACTCCGGGGTCTTGCTCCAGACTGAAGCTTCCTGATCAGTTGAGGTTTTGCTGCTCAGATCAAACAGTCCCGGATAAGCTAGCATGAAGGCACCTTCAAAACTCCGGCCACAGATCTGCGAATTGATTCCGGGGATTTGGTACGCTAAATGGCGCACACCGGTGGTTTTCTCTGCTTCTGTTTTCCCAATAAGCTGGCTGGGCGAAATATGATCTGCGTCAAACCACTTCTGGAGACAGGCATTAGTTGTGTGCGTTCCCTCGGAGACTTTGCACGATTCAATTCTAGGCTTCTCCTTGTTTTTCCCCATTTTTCCAGAGTCCAAGTCTGTGATTATTAACGTATGCAGCTCCAGAAACTCAAGAAGCCTAAAGAAGCGATGGGCGTACGCGCCTCCAATCTCGATCGTGGAAATATACTCGGCAGAAAGTTTTTTGCTGACTTTTATGATCATCTTGGGCAATAGCAGACGCTCGGACGTGCCTTCGACCATCACGGCCTTGTCGGCAAAGAATAGGTCGCAGCGTGTTAACGTCATGTATTGATGAAGGAAGTCGCGGTCCTCTTTGAGGTCGCCTCCAATACCTAGTCTCATGTCTTTAATGCAGGTTCGGCAGTAGTTGTCAGTCGGCGCAAGCTTCCTGCTCAGGAAATAGCGCATGGAGTCGAACGGAGCAGCATTTGCTACGTGACTGGAATGGGTTGTGACGACGAACTGAACCGGCCAGGGTTTGTTGTCGTTATATCGAGTAACAAAGAGATTCACAATACTGTCGAGTTGACGAATGAAGACTTCCTGCATTTGCGGATGCAGGTGCACTTCAGGTTCTTCTATAAATATTAGGTGAACGCCCGGTCCTACGGGCTTCGCCTTAAACTCCTTAAAAAATTGTAAAGTTCGCAATAGGATGTAGATTAGATTTCGTGCACCGAGGCCGTTGTAACTTTCGGGCAGTGTTACACCGCTCACCCCGGTGTATCGGACCCTCGTGTTGTTTGTAAGCAGCCGACTCACGTCTAGGACCGTCTCGGTGCATAGAACAGGGTCGACTAGTCCCGGGTACCCAAAAATGCTGAGCGCCGGAAGCAACGACGACAAGCTATCCCGGAAACCGCCGTCTATCTGAGTTTGAATGTCCTGGACCGCGCCCTCGAGGTCTTTGACAATCTGGCGGTCACCCTGGTCTGCGGAGTCCAGGCTGGCGCTCTCGAAAAGGCCTTGCAGGATCCCACTCAGCACCTCGCTGCTGCGTTGCGCCGAGTCATCCAGCCCTCGCTGAGCGTTAATGAACCCAGTCTGCACCAGTGCCTTGACTTTCGCCCAGTCAACTGAGGTTTCGTTTGTCGGGTCGCCAGGGTCGACCGCTTTCAGGGTGGCCTTGTAGAGCTTTGGAATCCGATCCCTCAGAGCTCTAAACAGCTCGGGCATTGAGGCTCTCCCTTTCGGGGATTGGTCTGTCGCCAGGTCTTCGAACAAAGCGCCGATCTTGCCGTCTTCCAACTGATAGCGAATGACGATGAGTGCATCCGTCGTTTCTGGATTGAAATCGATTACAAAATCATGAAGCGGGCCAAGATCGGCAGCCTTGGGCTCATATGAAATTGTTAGTCTTGCTTCGATGGCGGGCAGGGCCTCCCTGATTGCGTTTTCTTCGCGTCCCTCACATCTTTGTTGAAAGGCGGTCCAGAATTGCCCGGACACCCCGAGCGAGAAATCTTCGAGGCTGAATTTTGGTTCGTTGCCAGAAAGTAGTCGGCGAAACAGCTCGGTGAGAGAAGTTTTTCCGCTGTTGTTACGGCCGGCGATCACGGTTGTGACCTTCTCGAAAGAGAGGTCAACGTCCTCCAGTAGGCGAAAGTTCTTGACACAAATTCTCGTAACTTGCATGGTCCACTCCACGTGTTCGGACTCGTCTGCGCCATTGCACGTATTCCCAAGGCCCCTGTAAATGACTGTTCCACCGAGGAAGATCGGTTGGGCCAAGAAGAAAACGAGTCTCAGAACAGATTTGTTAATACGATACATCTAAATTCACTCTAGACCAACTTGTCCCACTCTGGGTTGGCGGGTGGTCCGGACTCCCAACTCTTTTTCTTGCAGCACTCGGTGCAAGCCGAACCTCCCCATGTTTCCGTTTCCTCAATCCGACCAAGCACGGAGGGTGCCCAGGTTCGGTTTGGGAACCTGGGTCTTGGGGTTCGGATTCCGAACGAGTACCAGTTTCGAATGTAGTACCTACTAAATAATAGTTGACATACGGTAAATACTGTGCTATGCTCCATTCCCTATGCTGAGGGGATGCCGTTCTTGTGCCATTTCGGAACGCTCCACACCCTCATCCACGCTGAAAACTCCCCTAAGTCTATTCATTCCCGTACATCCGCGACATTCACCGGTAAGTTCAATCATTCCCGTACATACGCAAAAACAGGGGGGGTGGGGGTACACCGTCCAATGCGTCTGCGGATAACTCACTCGTGCATATTACCGAGTGTCTACTTGCAACTAAGATACAAAATGTCGGCGCGCCGACATTTTTGATTCTGCGCGCGAGTGTCCATGGGAACGCCAATCTCCCGATTGGCGTGCGTGGACTGCGCCACGCACGCAACGGCCACCCAAGATGCCATTCGGGAGAATGGCGATCCCAGGGGAATGTGCGACCCCATGAAGAGCCGGAAGAGGGATCCCTCACTTCGTTCGGGGTGACGGAGGGGGGAGGGAGGCGAGAGAACCCGGGAACCGGTCCCGCCACGCGGGACCGGCCACTACAAAAGCGAGAGAACAGCAGGTCCCTCGCGTTGCTCGGGATGACAGGTTTTGTGAGTGAGAAATGCGGGGAATTGCAATCGCCTCTATTGAACCGATTTAATGATTGACTGGTGGGGCGCGGCGGAATATATTCTTAGGCGAAGAACGCCACGCGAAGCTCCTGCTTCCGCGATACCGAGGAGGATGCCATGACTGCATCCGCGACATTGGAAAAAATGAAAGTACCGTTTTACGGCCACGGCCGGCAATACCACAACATCCAGAAAGAGATCGACGACGCCTTCCACGCCGTGATGGAAAGCGAGGCCTACGTGATGGGCCCGGCGCTCGCTCGATTCGAGAAGGAACTGGCGCAGTACTTTGGAATGAAGCATGCCGTCGGGTTGAACTCCGGCACCGACGCCCTGTGGCTGGCGTTTATGGCGCTGGGGATACAGCCGGGCGACGAAGTGATTACCACGGCCAACACCTTTTTCGCCACCGCCGAGGCAATATGGATCGCCGGGGGCAAAGCCGTATTCGTGGATTCCGACCCGGTGACCAATAACATTGACCCCGCGAAGATCGAGGCCGCCATCACCCCGAAGACCGTGGGGATCGTCCCGGTACACCTCTACGGGCATTGCGCCGACATGAAGGCCATCAGCGCGATCGCCAAAAAGCACAAGCTGTGGGTGGTGGAAGACAATGCGCAGTCCATTGACGCGCACGGTGACGGGTTCAAACAGGGCGAGCTGAGTGATGCGGTTTGCACCAGCTTCATCATCCAGAAGAACCTGGGCACGTACGGCGACGGCGGAGCGCTGGTTACCAATCGCGCGGACATCGAACAAACGGCGCGGCGCTTGCGCAATCACGGTTCGCTGAAGCGTTCGGTGCACTCGTATGGGTTCAACAGCCGGCTGGATGATCTCCACGCCGCGTTCTTGAGCGTGAAGTTGAAGCACATCACCGCGTGGACGGACCAGCGGCGCGCGTGGGCGAAGCGCTATACGGATGGCCTGAAGGGCACCAGCTTCAGGCTGCCCAAGGAAATTCCGGGTTACCGGCATGTGTACCATCTCTACGTGATTGAACACGCCAAGCGCGACCACCTGACGCAGTTTTTGGTGGACCATGGCATTGACGCCAAGCAGCACTACCCCATCGCCATTCACCAGCAAGAAGGCTATCCGTGGGGCAAACTGGCGGACCTTCATCCCAGCGTGCCCAACGCGGAGCGCAACGCGGCGCAATGCATTTCCCTGCCGATGTTCCCCGAATTGACGGCGAAGGAAGTGGATTACACCATCGAGGTATTGAAGGAGTGGGACAGCAAGTTTGGCCGGTAACGAACCCGGTTGGGAACAACGAGGAGCGATCGCCGTGAGCGCGAAGAAAACTTACAAAGTGCTGGTTGTGGGAGTGGGGAAGCGCGGCAAGCATCACGCTCTCGCCTTCAAGAATAACCCGCGCTTTGAGCTGGCCGGACTGGCGGATTCCAGCCCGGAGCAATTGGCCAAGGCCGCGGCCGAACTCGGCGTCCAAAAAACTTCGCTGCAACCGCTTGCTTTAGCAAAGGAACTCCAGCCGGATGTTTTCTGTTTCTGCACGCCTCCCCACATCCGGCTGGAGCTTATTAAGGTTGGCATTGCATCCGGCGCAAAGCTGATCGCCTACGAAAAACCCATGGCGCTGTCCATGAACGAGGCCATCGAGATTCGCAAAGCGGTGAACGCGGCGGGAGTAAAGACCGTTGTATCTCACCAGCACCGCTACGGGCAGCACTATCAAAAGGTGAAGGAAATCGTGGAGAGCGGGGCGCTGGGACGTATCCACACGATTCATGCGCACGCAAGCGGCTGGTTCCTGCATATGTTCACGCATATGGTGGAATACATGCGGTGGTACAACGGCTACGCGCGCGCTGAATGGGTGATGGCACAGGCCGCGGGGCGGGGCAAACTCTCTGACAATCATCCTTCGCCCGATTATATTGGCGGGTTCGTTCAATTCGCGAATGGAGTGCGCGGAATCGTGGAGTGCGGCGCGGGTGCACCGGACGTTCCGGAAGTGGATTATTGGTGGCGCAAGAACAAGATCGGCGTCTACGGCACGGAAGGCTTCGCTGAAGTGTTGACCGGCGGGGGCTGGAGAGCCGTCACTAGCCGGCAGCAAGGCGTGCTGTCCGGCGCTGGCTGCATGAACTACGACATCGAAATGCCACTGTACATCGAAGACATGGTGCGGTGGCTGGACGACGACAAACAGGTGCATCCCTGCAATGGGGAGAGCGCCTACGAAGGGTTTGAGATCAGCATGGGCATGCTGCGATCCATGGTGCAGCGCGGCCAGATTAAATTACCGCTGGGAGCAGGCGAACCGGAGATCGAAGCTCTTGGAAAAGTTTTGCCGGATATGCCGGTGCTGGTTTCCAGCGACGTCAATCGCAAGGAATACAAAGTTTAATTCGCGCCCCGAACAAATCTAACGGCTCAATTTGAGGACCCAGGCTGGCTGCGTGCGAAGCGCCTCCGGCAATTCCGGCAGGTCGACAATGACGGAGTTGCCCTGTTTGCGGAAACGGAGCGGCGCGGAAGTTCCAAGGAGCGTCACGGATTTGAGACCGGCGCCTTCCACATCTTTCACTGTGAAACGCCTTCCCGGCCAACGCGGGAGTATGGCGTAGATGTCATCACCCTTGGAAGTGAAGAAAGCTTCGATGGTGGCTTTTCCTTCTTCCGGTTTTGCGGTGAGTTTGGTCAGGTCATAGCTGCTGTTGAATTCCTGGTTGTAATCGAATTTCGGTTGTTCGCCCGCACTCCACTGGCGCGAATGTTTGTAGGGTCTGGTGCCGTAGATGGCCTCGCCGTTTACTTGCAGCCAGGAACCGATTTCCAGAAGGCGTTCCTCCATCAGCAAGGGAATGGTGCCGTCGGCGGCGGGGCCGATGTCCAGCAGCAGGTTACCGCCACGGCTGACGATATCGGTGAGAACAATCACGAATTCCCGGCCGGTGCGGTAGTGATCGAGGCGCTCGGCGCGGTTGTAACCATACGAGAAGCCCATGCCGCGGGATTCTTCCCAAGGGTGATCGCCGCTACTCATGCCAGAAGTGTATTCGGTGGTCCAATAGCCGCCATGTTTATGGCGCGTTTCCTTGCCCCAGCGGTCATCAATCACAACGTCGTTTTTAATGGGCGACTCATTGAAGAGCCAAGCGAGGAGTTCCGGGGTGCGCCACTCGGCGGAGGTCATATCCCACTCGCCATCGGAGAAGATGATGGAAGGCTTGTAGCGGGTGACCAAGTCTTTGAACTGCGGGAACATGTGTTCGGAAACATAGCGCGGCTTATCGGAGGCATAGAGCGGGTTGTACCACTCGTAGAGTGAGTAGTAGAGCCCCATCTTGAGGCCCTTGGCGCGCACCGCGGTGGTGAGGTCTCCAACCAGGTCACGCTTCGGGCCAGTCTCCATTGCGTTCCAAGGACGCGCCCAAGTGCGGGAGGCTTCGCGGCTGGGCCAGAGTGCGAAGCCGTCGTGATGCTTCGAGGTTAGAATGATGTAGCGAGCGCCCGAGCGCTGGAGCACGTCCGCCCAATGGTCAGGATCGAATAATTCAGCGCGAAATTCGGCGGCAAAATTCGGGTAAGGAAAATCCGCGCCATAGACTTTGCGGTGGAAGTCCCAACTGCCGGTTTCGACAGGATCCTTGGAGGTTTTTCCTTCGGTGATAGCGTGCCAATACCATTCCGCGTATGCCAGATTGCCGGGGATAACCGGAGCATAGGCGGGTACGGAATAAAGACCCCAATGGATGATGATGCCGAATTTGGCGTCCGGGAACCACTTCGGCGTGGGGCGCTGGTCAAGCGAATCCCAGGTTGGCTGGTAATTCTGCGCTGTTGCGAGAGTTGCGCTCGCGAGCATGATGAGGGCGCACAGGAAGCCAGCCGCGGCAGTTAAAAGGCTAATTCTTGATGATTGAAGACGCATGTTGAGCCACCAGTTCCGTCAAATTTTCAAAGCCATAGAGAGGCAGAAGCAAGGAAAAACCGGGAGAGCGTTGCCGGTGACGTTGTCGTTTACTGAATCTTAGTTGGTATCACCGGCGAATTCCAGTAGTCAAGAAAGAAGCAGCTCGCGTAGACGGCTGCGGCCCTGAATTTGCGAGGCGTTAACGCTAAGCACAGATTTGGATGGGCTTCGCTGCAACGGAAGACCGCCAACCGGGCGCAGGGGAGTTCTGTTATTCTATTGTGCGGTCCGCTCCTCGGGCGTCCTGCCACGGAAGTACCGCAAATCTGTTGACGAAAGGCTGTGCCTATCTTGAGCACCATTGCATCCACGCGCGCTGCCAAGCGTGCTTTCAATTTCAACGCGGGACCTGCGGCGCTGCCGCTGCCCGTGCTGGAGCGCATCCGCGAAGAGTTGCTGGATTATCGCGGCACCGGCATGTCCGTGATGGAGCTTTCGCACCGCTCCGCGGAATTTGAGGCCATCAACAACGCCGCAGAGCAGAACCTGCGCAAGCTCCTGGCCATTCCGGAAGAGTATGCGGTGATTTTTGTGCAAGGCGGCGGCAGCATGCAGTTCACGATGGTGCCGATGAATTTGTGCCTGCCGGGCAAGCCGGTGGATGTGCTGCACACGGGGACATGGACGGCGAAAGCTATCGGGGAATTGAAGAAGGGCATACTGCACAATATTGCGGCGTCCACGGAAGCGGAGAAGTTCACACGAGTGCCGCGGCGCGAGGAAATCCATCTTTCGCCCGAGGCTTCCTACACTTACCTGTGCACGAACAACACGATTGAGGGCACGCAGTACACAGAGTTGCCTGCTTCGGCGGCGCCGCTGGTGGCGGACATGTCCAGCGACATTGCGTCGCGCCCGATCAACGTGAGCAAGTTCGGGCTGATCTTTGCCGGGGCGCAAAAGAATCTGGGGCCCAGCGGCGTGACTGTAGTAATCGTTCGCAAGGATCTGGCGGAGCGCGCAGACAAGAATCTGCCTTCGCTGCTGCAATACCGCACGCACATCAAGGAAAAGTCGCTGTACCACACGCCGCCGACGTTTGCGGTGTACATCCTGGGCCTGGTGACGGAATGGGTCGCGGCCGAAGGCGGACTGCCCGGGATGCAAGAACGCAACGAGGCCAAGGCTAAACTCTTGTACGACGCGATTGACGGGAGCAACGGATTTTACCGCTGCCCCGTTGAGAAAACTTCGCGCTCGCTGATGAATGTGGTGTTTCGCGTGGCGGGCGGTGACGAGGCCATTGAAAAACAGTTTGCCAAAGACGCTACCACCACGAATTTGATTGGCACGCCGGGACACCGCTCCGTGGGCGGCATGCGCATCTCGCTGTACAATGCCGTGGGGCTCGACGCCGTCGAAGCCCTGACGGGATTCATGCACGAATTCCGGCGCACCCGCGCGTGAGCCCGGCGCCCGGAATATTATCCGGCCGCAAAGAATAGCCGCTGGCTTATGGGAGGAACGATGACCCTCTACTCTAATGTTTTGTTTGTGCACATCGCCAGCGCGCTGGCTCTGTTCCTTGGCTATGGCCTGGAATGGACTGTAAGCGCGTTGCTGCGCCACACGAGCACCACGGACCAACTCCGCGCGTGGTTGCGAGTATACCGCGTGTCACCACCGGTGACCGGTGTGGCGCTGGCGATACTGATCCTGTCGGGTGGTTGGCTGTCCGCAATGACGGGCGGGATGAACCAGGGGTGGCTG
>Ga0209517_10005727_pt1 | contig 15658 bp, 14 predicted proteins | sample PeaSoiMetSII2010_FD_187695 | JGI IMG/M metagenome (GOLD analysis project Ga0209517, IMG submission 187695) | Peat soil microbial communities from Weissenstadt, Germany - SII-2010 (SPAdes) (version 2) | ecosystem: Environmental > Terrestrial > Soil > Wetlands > Peat | place: Germany... | reverse complement strand
CAAACGCCTCGGCATCCCGCTCGAGCAGATCGGCGAGGCGCCACACCAGGCGCCCACGCTCGGAGGGTGACATCGTCGACCAAGGACCAGTCTCGAACGCGCGCCGCGCGGCGCCCACGGCGCGATCAACGTCTTCCGCATCGGCTTCGGCAACCTGCGCGATGACTTCGCCGCGAGCCGGGTCGTATACAGGAAAAATCTTTCCTGATGCAGCTGCGACCCAACGCCCATCAATCAGGAGCTGCCGAGGGGAGGATAAGAACTCGCGAGTCTTCTGGCCAAGAGGGAAAACCTTCGAAACTGCATTCATAAACGTCACTCCGTTAGATGTCCGAGGGAGGCCTCAAGGTTCCAGTTAAATTCTGACGAGACGACAGACAGCCGGGCATGTACCAACACGATTGTTGCTCGAAGGCGGGCTCATGACCCCTACGCCAAAAGCGCCTTAACGCGCCGTCCCGCCTCAAGTCCCTGTTCAATGGCTCCGTCGATAAATCCCCGCCACCCATTCGCCCAGTCCGCGCTAGCGAAGATCAGCCGACCACTCGACGCCTGAAGATCGCGGAGGTACTTGGACCACATACCCGGCCGCAACGTGCACCATGTACCCTTGGAGTAAGGGTCTAGAGTCCACTGATAGCCGAATGTGCGAATCACCTTCGCGTCTGGAATGAACAAGCGCACCGCATTTTGGACTGACTCATTATCATTAACGTCCAAGAGTTCAGGATCGGGGCCAAAGCCGATGAGGTGCGTGTGCCCGTCTTGGATGCCATCGGTGAACAGCCAGTTGAGCGGATTGTGGCTTGGCGCAAGGCAAGCGACATTGCCGTAGTCACCCTCAAGAAGCACATGCAATTTTGTCCCAAAACCCGCGTGCGTCTCCCTTGAAGCCAGGAGCTTCCCCTCCGCAAGGGCCGGCTGCCAATCGATATCTTTGAGCACGTTCAACGGTACCGCCGACACCACCGTCCGTGCGTGCAGCTCTTCGCCAGAATTCGTCACGACGGTAACGTGGCTGTCGTCCTGAATGACCCTGCGCACGGGCGTGTTGAGGCGCAGCTCCGGCTTACCCTCAGCCATCAGCGCGTTGATCAGTGAGACGGTCCCGTCCGTAAAGTGATAACGCGAGATAGAGTCCTGCATGTCCGTGAGGTTGTGGCCCGGTATGGCATACCAGCGCACCATCTCAATCCATGCGAACTTGTCAGTGTAGTTGTGGCCGCATGTCGCGAAGTAGCCGTCGAGCAAGTCGCGATGCAGGCTGCTCATGCCCTTTAATGAGGAGAGACGCTCCAAGCTGGAGATGCCGTCCACCTTTTTATACTCGTCGGACCCAAAGGGATTGTGTGGTAAAGGCAGGATTCTGCGAGAATCGCCCATGTACTCGGCCATGGCCCGCTCAATGTCCGCGCCGACCTTCGCGTTCGATAGCGTGACGATGTCGCCCTTGCTCGTGTGCACGATGAGCTTGTCCGCGGCCGCACCAATCGTTTCCCGCAATGTCAGGCCGCTTCGCCTGATCTCCGACCATACATGCGGCTGCGACCAGTGCACCCACGTCCCACCCATATCGGCCGGGTGGCCGTTGAAGTCTGCAGTAAACGTGCGGCCGCCCAGCCGGTTGCGAGCCTCGAGTAGCAGTGTCCGATAGCCCGCCTTGCGGCACTCACGTGCGGCGGTTACGCCACAGAACCCCCCACCAATTACGATCACGTCGTAGTCGCGCGACTCGGTGGTCGGCGGTGCATCGGACGCTAGCGTGCCGAGCGGCGCGACGCCTGCTAACGCTGCGGCGGTCCCCGCAGTACCGATAAATTGCCGTCTGGTTACAGGCCCGCTCCACCTCTCTGTCCGTGTTTCATCTGTCATCGATCTTGCTCCATTTCCGAATTACTGGTGGCCAAACACGCACGGAATGTCTCCCTACACACCCCACACTTTCACCCGCCCAATAGGTAGCAGACCAGCGCCGCGCGCTCGGTGGCGCTTTTTATCCCGCCAAACGGCATGACCGTACCGGGAACGAAGGTCTGTGGGCTTCTGAGAAACGAATCTAGGGCAATGTCGCTCCACACGATGCCGCTGTCGCGCAACGCAGGTGAGAAACTAAATCCTTCGACCGTTCCAGCGCGGCGTCCATTAAGTCCGTGCAGGCTAGGCCCCGTCATGTGCTGTCCGGCCTGTAGCGAATGACAAGCCGTGCATTTCGCAAACACCTGCTCGCCGAGTACGGCATCACAGTTAGACGCATTGGCACTCATGATAGTGCTCACGAGAATCATGCCCAGTAAGAGATGCGCGGTTATGCACGCGCGCCGACGCCTAAATTCAATCACGCGATCGGCTCCTCGGCGGCCTCCGCCTCCAACCGACAGACCTCCTCGAAGCATAAAAGCTTGTCGATATACGCTTAGTGTCGATCATCTTCCGCCGTTGACCTATTTCAAGTGATACGTGACGGTCGCCCCCCACCAGCGTGGTGGAGCGTAGACCGGTGTTATGATGCTCGCCGCCGACAAGTCCAGATCGTAGACGCGGTAGAGCTTATTGGTCACATTCCTGCAGAATACCGCGACGTCAATGTTCCCTTTTCGATTGATGTATCCGGCACGTACGTTCCCAACGGTGTGTCCGGGCTCGAGGTCTGCGGGCGAGTTGAACGATGAGAAATAATACGGCGTATCCGACTTCGCATCGGCCTCGATCCACCATGTGGAATCGAGCGCGGACCATTGATAACGCGCCTGTGCATTGACGCTCCACTTGGGTGCTTGTGGCATCACACGGTCCGCCACCTGACCACCCGGTAAAATCACGTTCTTTAGGATCGTACTAAGACCGGCCACGCCGAGTTGTAATTCCAGCCCTTTTGCCGGAACAACAGCTAACTCCGCCTCACCGCCCTTTATCCGCGACTGTAGGTTCGCAATAGTTTCGACGAATCCTACCTCCTCGTACGCTTGATAGTCCTTATAGTCGTAGTAGAAGACATCGGCGTTAAACCGCGCTCGCCCGTCGAGGAACGTGCTCTTGGAACCCACCTCGTAGCTCGTCAGCTTTTCAGGAGCAAACCCCAGTTCATTCGGATTTGCCGCCGGCAGCCCTGAAGGTTGGGCAAATCCCCCTCCCTTAACGCCGCGATTGATGCTCCCGTAGAGCATGTTGTCGCGATCAAACTTGTAATCAATTTCGGCCTTGCCGGACGGTAGCAGCCATGAGCGATGTGCTAGATCCGGATAGAGCGAGGTATTGAAAAGCGACACCACCGTTAGCGGTGTGGGCGCATATAGCAAGTAGTTGTCGGTCTTTTCATCTTCCGTGAGTCTTCCGCCCAGAATGGCCGTCCAGTGATCCGAGATCTGCCATTCCCCCTGTGCAAATCCAGCATAGGAGCGTGTCGTGATATTGTAGATATCGCCCGCTGGTCCGCCAAGGATTGCACCCAGTGTGTCTTGTGCCTGATCCTGAGTATAGATATCTAGATAGTACAGCCCGGTGATCCAACGCAGTTGGCCGGCCTGCCCGTTTACGCGCAACTCCTCAGAGAACTGCTGATATTGCTGCCACGTGTCGTAATACACCAGTAAAATGGGCGACGCGTCGGTGTCCTCTCCATAGCGCTTGTGCATGCGCTGAAAGTCCGTGATCGACGTAAGCGTAATGTCCCCGACATTCCACGTCAGGTGACCCGTTGCGCCATACAAGCTTCGATCGAAGATCCCGGCTCCCGGCCGACCGTACGCCTGATTGTAGGGATTGGTGCTCGGGTTGCGATAGCCGTCAATGTCGCAACCGGGACAGGTGCCCCAATAATTCACATTCGATGGTAGTAGGACACCCAGGCCTTGTGAGTTGGGGTATGCCGCCGCCCAGGAATAGGCAGTAGGTACCTCGTGGATGTTGCGAATCCCATATAACTTGAGCAGGAACTCGCCGTTGTCATCCAATTTGAAGAGCAATTGGCCTCGTGCGGCGTACTGATTTTGGCTGCCTCCGTCGGGACCAATGCGATCTGTAACGTAACCGTCGTGGTGGTTTGTCGCAAAAGACAGGCGTCCATCCACGCCGTCCCAAAGGCGACCGCCGAGAGCGCCCTCAGTGTCGATTTCGGAAAACCGGCCTCCCGTAGCCTCGACGTAACCGTCCGAGTCGTCGGTTGGCTTCTTGCTGATATATTGAATCAAACCACCTGTCGCGTTTCGACCGAACAGCGTGCCTTGAGGACCGCGGAGCACCTCCACGCGTTCGATGTCGAAAAGAGAACCCGCTACGGCTCCCATCGATGCCACATAAACTTCGTCGGAATAAACGGCGACAGGAGCTTCCTGGTGATCGCTGTAATCGTTCTGCGACACACCGCGCAGATTGAACACCGTAATCGACGGCGCGAACTGATTGTATTGCAGGCCGGGCACCTGGCGCACGATATCGGTCAGGTCAGTGACCCCTAGCCGTGCTAGGGAGTTGCTGTCGAAAGCCGTGATCGACGTGCCCACGTCCTGAAGATTCTGCTCTCGCTTTTGCGCGGTGACGACCACTTCCGCGAGTTGTTCCGTGCCGCCTTCGGCGCCCTCCTGAGCCACGGCAGGCCGTGAAAAGCAGTGCATCGCGGCCATGATCACGATGGCCATACACGCTAGTCCTCGAGTACGCGCGACGTTTCCTAGAACTCCCGACCGATTGGTGTCCGCGACGAGTTTGCTCGGCGGTGCGCGGCCCGGGTCTTCGCGATTGGACATACAACCCCCCACCAACTTACCGAACTGTGCTCTATTCGAGCTCCACCCAACTAACCCCATGTAGTCTGTCTAAGTCCAATGCGTTCACTGCGCATGAGGCGGTCTAGGTCATCTGTTCTGGACTGTAGGTCGTCTGATCTAGACTGTCAAGAGCCGCAAGCGATGTCGGGAACAAGGCACAGCGACCGAGCACGTTGGCCGCGAGCCAGGAAGGGACTTCTTGGCGTGCACCACGGCACTTGTCGATCCACTTGACAGTCTAGATCAGTCGACCTAGAGTCTAGATATCAGACGACCGAAATCACCCGAGCTCAAAACGAGAAATCCTGCAAGGAGCGCCATGCGATTGACACTAGTGCCGATTCCAAATCGGTATAACGGCCTCACCCAGCGCACAGTCGGGTTGCCGGCTGAGGCCTATTTCGACCCCGCGCTGTATGAAAGGGACGTGCAGAGGATCTGGCTCAGGAACTGGGTCTACGTCGGGAGGTCCAGCAGCGTAGCGACACCACGTTCGTTTCGCACCTTTGAGCTCGGCGACCAACCGATTCTGCTGGTGAGGGATGAGGGCCGCACCCTTCGAGGCTTTTACAATACCTGTCGTCATCGGGGCGCGGCGCTCTGTCGAGAAAGTACCGGGGTGCTGCCTTCGCTCGCGATCATCTGTCCTTATCATGCCTGGACCTATAATCTGCAGGGCGATCTTCAGCGAACCTCATCCAAGCGGCTTCCCGAGGGTTTCGATCTAGCCGACCATTCTCTCTACCGGATCAATGTCCAGGAGCGGGGCGGATTCATTTTCATCGCGCTCACGGATGCGGTTCCCTCGTTCGAAACTACGTTCGACCCGCCCTTGAGCCGGTTGGATGCCTGGCCGCTCCAGGATCTCATCGTAGGCCATGCATCGGTTAAGACAATCCAGTGCAACTGGAAGATCTTCTGGGAAAATTTCACTGAATGCTTGCATTGCCCCGTGGTGCATCCGGGCCTTTCCCAGCTCGTCCCGATTTTTGGGCGTGGACTCATCCTGGAGGGAGATGACCCCAACTGGAGTCTGACCGCGAACGATCCCGATCCGAAATACAAAGGCGGTCTGCGTCGTGGCGCGAGTACCTGGTCGTTGGACGGCGAATTGGTCGGTGTGCCCTTCTCGGGGCTCTCCGATGAGGATCGTCGCCGCGGCGCGGTCTATGTCATCAACCTGCCATCCGTCTTCATCGTCGCACATCCCGACTACGTCCGCGTAGTCAGAGTCCGCCCGCTCGGCCCTGAGCTGACCGAGCTCCACGTGGAATACCTGTTCTCCGCCGAAACCCTCGCGAGCCCGCGATTCGATCTTCACAAGATCGTGGACTTCGCCGATAAGGTCATGTCCGAAGACGTTGCGGTGTGTGAGCTCAATCAGCGTGGACTTCGCGCGGCGCCGCATGTGAGCGGTGTGCTCATGCCCGAGGAGCACCTCGTGCACCAGTTCCATCAGTGGATCGCGTCCGAACTGGCGCGCACCTAGGGTCGTTACGTGACGTGAGCGCCCGGTAACGGGCTTTTCGAGTATTTAAAATAAGATATTGAAAGGGATATGACTGGTGAGTGACCGTACTGCCTTGCCGGGATTCCTGCGGATTGCCACTGCCGCGATCGCTCTACTTTGCGCCGGAGCCGCCGATGCCGTGGATGCAAGTGCGACCAGCACCGCCACCGATACCGACACGCTCGAAACCGTGGTGGTGACGGCGCGCAAGCGCGAGGAATCGCTCGCCCAGGTGCCCATCAGTATCACTGCCTTCACCGCACAGTCATTGGAGGCCTACAACATCCAGTCCTTCGATGACTATGCGACCAAGACACCCAACATCTCGTTCGCCTACGGCGGGGGCCCGACCGGAATTTCAGATGCGAGAAGCGTGGCAATTCGCGGTATCACGGGCCAAAACCTCTTTGGCACCGCGGGCGCGACGGGTTTCTACATCGACGATACACCGATACCCGGCTCGGTCGATCCGCGAGTGCTCGATATCGACAACATCGAAGTGTTGAAGGGTCCTCAGGGCACGCTCTTCGGCGAGAGCTCGCTCGGCGGTAACGTCCGCCTGATTACCAAAAGGCCGAACCTTACCGAGAACAGCATCGGCTATATGTTGCAGGCCGGTGCCACCTCAGGCGGCGGCAGCCCCGATGGCGGAGCCGGGGTCATCGAAAACATCGTGTTGAGCCCGGATCTGCTCGCCGTGCGCGTGGTGCTCTTCGGCAATCACGATGCCGGCTATCTGACGCGCACCTTTCCCACCGACCCCTCGAGCCCTGCCACCGGAAATCCCGACCTGATCGTGCCGCGCACGAGCGTCGGCAATCAGGGTGCCGACACCACCTACGGCGGATCCATCTCCGCCCTGCTCAAAGTCAGCGCGAACTTCGAAGCGCGACTGCGCATCATGTATCAGGATACCGATTATCACGGCTTTCCTACCGCCTTCGCACCGCTCCCCGGATTCGAGCCCAACTACATCATTGCGCGCGCGTTCGATGTGCAGCCGGACGCCATGGACCGCTGGGCCTTGCCCTCGCTCGAGCTCAACTACCATGGCAACGGATTCAGCATCGTGTCTTCATCGAGCTACTTTTACCGGCACAACCACGATCTCGAGGACTCTTCCTACGGAACGCAAGCCATTCTGGCGGGCCCGTACTACGGAGTGAAGAACCTGCCGAATCAGCCTTTCCTGTGGGACGGCGAGCATTACCACAATCAGCTGACGGAGGAGCTGCGCCTCTCGTTCGATCCTATCTATAACATCAGCGGCACGGTGGGCGCCTTCTGGTCGAGAACCCGTACCCTGTTCAGCATTCCGGATACCTACGCCAACGGCTTGGTTGCGGCCACGGTCGGCAACACCGTCGGTGGACCCGCCGCCAATGACCTCATCTGGACGCAACAAAACCCGGCTACGGAACAGGATACGTCGATCTTCGGAGAGCTCTACTACAAGTTCCTGGATCGGTTCACCCTCACGCTGGGTGCCCGGCAGTACTGGCTGAAACAGACCATCGATTACACCGCCAACGGCTACCTGAATTACGGAACGACGCCGAGCAGCCCGCAGGAAAGCACCCAGTCGGGAATCGATCCGAAGGTGGGCTTGTCGTACCAGGTGACCGACGCAACGATGGTCTACGCGTCGGCCTCGAAAGGCTTCCGGGCGGGGGGCGCACAAGCGAATCTACCGGCGTGCCAGCTCGCGGGACTTCCCCTCGATGACATCCTGCATGTGAAGTCCGACACCCTGTGGAGCTATGAGGTCGGGACGAAGACGCAGTTTCCACAATCGGGCATCGTGCTTTCTGCGGCCGCCTTTCACATCGACTGGAAGAACATCCAACAGCAGGTTGCTCTACCCTGCGGCTTTTATGTGCAACTGAACGGTGGAGAAGCGCAGATCAATGGTGGGGAGATCGAGCTCGACGGTCGTGTGACCTCGGCGCTTCAGGTTCGCTTCGGTCTCGGCTTCGAGCATTCCTACATCAACGATCCGGCGATTCTGAGCGTGGCGGGCATATTCGCCGGGAGCCGCGTTCTGGAAACGCCGGCCTGGACGGCTACCGCAGGCGTCGTCTACACGCAACCGCTCAGCACGCAATACGATGGTTTCGTTTCCACCGACTACAGCTATACGGGCAACAGCATCTCGTTGCTGAACGGTGGAAGCGGCTTGATCGGTGAGCGCCCGCCGTTTTCCCTGGTCAATCTGCGTCTCGGTGTGAAGCACGAGAGGCAGGAGCTCTCCCTCAACTTTCACAATTTGACCAATGCGAAGCCCAATCTCGGCGACATCGGCTACATCGGCTACGCGCAGTTCAACTCCGCCGGGATCGTGGAGCCGCAGGTCGGGACCTTGCAGCCATTCGCCGTGCTCCTTCAGTACAAGAGTAATTTTTGACGAGCGATCGAAACGCGACGCTCATGCGCGCGGGGCGGTGTGGGACTGCATGGACGATGCATGTTGCAGGCTCATCGCGTGGAGCACGGGGGTGAGTACAGCCCCCCGGGGCCCCATGCAGCGGACACCCCGCGCGCCGAGCGCGGCACTAGGGCCCCGGATGTCCAAGCACCTACTCATCGAGCAGCGATCGATCGACTACGTGCCCATCTCGGCACGGCACGGCAAGCTCTGGCATTTATGGCCGGTCTGGTTCACGGGAGGAGCTCACCTGGCCACGATTGCGACCGGATTCGTCGGCGTGGCGCGCGGGGGAAACCTCCTCTGGATGTCGATCGCCGTCGTCCTGGGGTGCGCATTCGGCACGTTTTTCATGGCCTTTCACTCCACTCAGGGCCCTCAGCTCGGTCTTCCCCAGATGATCCAGTCGCGCCCGCAATTCGGCTATCTCGGCGCGCTTCTGGTCTGGTGCGTCGCGCTGGTCTCCGGTGTAGGCTACTGTTCGTTCAATCTCGTGCTGGCCGCCGATACCGTCCTGACGCTCTCGGGAAGGAGCCGGCCACCGACGATGTTGGCCTTCGGTGCGCTTGCAGCCACATTGGCGGTGGTGGGTTATGACCTGATTCATGTGGCGCAACGCGTGCTCGCCTATGTCCTCATTGCGGTACTCGCGCTGATGACGCTCGCCGCGATGCGCCTTCATTTCGCACCCGAACAGCTCGATCTAGCAAGCTTCAAGACCGTTCCTTTCCTGACCCAATTATTTGCAGCAGCGGCATACCAGCTCTCCTGGTCGATTTCGGTCTCCGATTATTCTCGGTACTTGCCGCGCGATGTGGGCGTCGCGGCTTCATTCTGGTGGACCTACGTCGGCGCTTTCATCGGAGGAGCCTGGCCCATGCTGATCGGCACCGTGGCTGCCGCGCTTTTTCCGACCCTCGAGCTCACGGCGGCCCTCAAAGAGACCGCGGATATGACGATCGCCGGCTCCGGTTCGCCATTTCTCATCGTCTCGCTTCTCGGCCTGGCGACCATCACCAGCATTCTGATCTACAGCTCGTCGTTGACGCTTCTGAGCATCGCGGATTCGATCCGCCCGCTGCGGCCGACGGTGGGCCAGCGCCTCGCAACGATCGGGTTCGTGCTCGCCGTGTGCTACATCATTGCACTTCTCTCATCGCCGCATTTCGCAGAGGAGTTCGGAAGTTTCCTGGCGATTTTGCTGTATCTGTTCACGCCTTGGACCGCGATCAATCTTGTGGATTTCTACTGGGTGCGCCGCGGTCATTACTCCGTGCGGGAGATCTTCAACCCGAACGGGATGTACGGTCGATGGTGCTGGCGCGGTCTAGTCGCCTACTTTGGTGGTTTCGCCGCCATGATTCCATTCTTCAGCACCGGCCTTTTCACCGGCCCCGTGGCGAAGCTGCTGGGCGGCGCGGATTTGGCCATGCTCGTGGGGTTACCCGTCTCGGCGACGATCTATCTGCTCGCGTGCCGATCGGTCGATCTGGAGGCCGAACGAAGGATCATCGCGACCGTGGATCAAGGGCTCGACTGACTTCTAGCGTCGAAGGTGCAGCCGAGTCCGGAATTGAAAGAGGCAATCCTTAGTAAGGGACGCGAGTTCGCAGTCCGCCGCGCGCTGAAATCGACCGGTATGACCGGGTGCGTTGTCTCTCTGTGGTATGCCGCAGATGGCACCGTTCGGGCTGCGCAACTCGTAAGAAGAACCCCATCACCTCTCATTGATGCGGCCTGCCTCGAAGTGGTCATGGGACGCAAAGTCATCGCACACGATGTGGAATCCGAGGGAGGAGGCCATGCGGAGCTTCCAATCAGCTGGAGCTATGGACCGTGGCGTGGGGCTGCGCCGCATCTAGAGCCTGACCCATCGATTCCTGCTGTCGCTTCCCGCAGTGCGCTATATCCGTTTCCGGAATATCCAGAAGACGCCCTTCGGGAGCGGGCATAAGGAATGTGCAGGCTGCATATCGCCGTCTCCTCAGAGGGCCGAATTTCAGACCTGCAGGTCGCGCAATCGACGGGATTTGCAGCGCCGGACGCCGCTTGCAAGGACGCCATCTACCATTCACAGTTCGTCCCAGCACATCTCAACAATGCGGCTGTCGGGGGTGAGACCGACGTCGTGATCGATTGGCGTCTTCCCGCATCGGTCGGCAGAGCGCAGTAAGGTCATAACGCCCTTAGCCAAGATATTTGTGGGTCAACCTCGGCACAGGCAATGCCAAGATCGAGCGTCGCCACCTTGGTCGAGCAGCGCTTCAGTGCGCACTTCTGACCGGCCACCATGTTCTGGACGCCGACGATCTCCTCGCCGCGAAATAGAAGCATGCAGACCTTTTCCCTTTGTGCGCCGCCCGTTCACGAAGGTTCGAGCAAAGTGAATTCTGTGCGGCTGAGCAGTCGCGCGAAACCGCGATCAAACGTTACCAGGTGGCTACCGATCGTCCTCACTGCGGCAGCGATCCAGGCATCAGTAATGTCGTTTGCGGCGAGGTCATGATCTTGGCTCATTTGCTTCAAAGTCGGCCACTCACGGCCGACCTCCGGCATGTCGACCCCGGGCGTCGCCAGAATGGAATCGATGAATGCTATGGCTGCGCTGATGGGCATAGGCGAGACGAATACCTTGGGGTTCGTTGCCAGGCGAAGAAATCCAGCAGCGACCATCCGCATAATCTCAATGCTTCCACCCGTGTCACACTCGACCATCGCTCGCTCTAGTGGCCTGTACCAACTGATTGTGTACCGATGTGGCGCGATGAATCGGCATATTTCCATTTCACGGTCCGAGGTGCCTTGTCGTAGTGACGGATGTAACGCATGAGTTTTCTCTTCAGGTCGGAGATGGAAGTGAATACACCTCGGGCGATGACATCGCGTTCGACCTTGCCGAACCAGAGCTCGACCTGGTTGAGCCAGGATGAATAGGTCGGAGTGAAGTGCAGGTGAACCTTCGGATGCGCAGCCCAGGAAGTCTTTGACCTGTTGGCTCTTGTGGGCCGAGAGATTGTCGGCGATCACATGGATTTCTTTGCCGCGCGGCTGGTTGATCACGATGTCGGTGATAAACGCGATGAACTCGGCGGAGGTGTGCCGCTCAGCGGTCTTGCCCAGCACCTCGCCGGTCTTGGTGAGCAGAGCGGGAGGCACTCGCGTAGGTGTTTGATAGGTGTTGGCGGCAATCTGCGGGCGCAGCCCACTCATTACACAGAGACCGCGCGGCTGCGACAAAAGGTTCGCGCGCCAACAGCGTTCCGAATTAAACTTGGCACGCGGTAGGTGGGGCACAATCGCCTGGGATCTAAGGAGCGAGCGGCATTGAGGAAGCGAAAAGCGAGTTCGCTGCGACACGCAGCTGGCGTGGAAACCAGCCGACCCCCGTGGCGGCCGACTTCTGGCAGCGTAGAATCTGGCGATAGAACCCGTGTGGAGATTCTTTGGGCGGCGGAACGCGTGCTGGCGACCGCGGGATATGCCGCATTTACGGTTCGCGCCGTCGCGGCCGCAGCCGGCATTACACCGGGAAATCTTGCCTACCACTACAAGACGAAGCGGGAACTCATTCGCGCCGTGATTACGAGCATGATTGCGGAGTACGCCAAAAAGATCGACGATTTCCTTAAGACCCCATCCTCCGAGTCACGGGACGCCTTTGTCGAACTCGTTGCTTGGCTAATCCATGATTCGACAACGCCGGTTACGAGCCGGCTTTTTCGCGAGCTGTGGGCAATGGCACTGCACGACTCATTCATCAAAGAGGCGGTCGAAAGCCTTTACGCGAAGTCGGCCATGCGGATGGTGAACGTGCTTCGGCAATCGCATCCGGAGTTGGGCGCGATCGAAGCAAAGGAAATCGTCTACTTGCTATTGATGATCTGTGAGGGGACGAATCCTATATATGGTACGTGCCCGAGAGGTGGAGCGCCCATTTCCAAGGTTTCGAAGCTGGCAATCGGGGCCCTGTTGCTGTTGGTCAAGGAGCGCCAGACTTAAGCGTGGGCGCAAAGGCCAACCATGGGACGCGGCCGTTCACGTTTACCCAGCCCGAGGACATCCGATATGGGGGACTCCAAGGCAGTGACAAGAATGATCACTTCACGCGACCCTGCGCTTTTGCGGTGCGCGCCATTCCACCAAGCCCCGCCCGAATATCTTCCCCATAGCGCATCGGCATCGCGGTCGTTTTCCAGCGCCCCGCCTGCATCACCGAGACGAGATCAATGTTGAGCGCCAACATGTCCTGCGTCGCCTCGACCCGGATCGAGTGGCCGCTGACTTCTTTTGATGACCGCAACCAGGTTTTTAAGTACCCGACCGTGTCCGGCGAGAGATAGGCTTTACTCCCCTCCCCCGCCTGATCGGTCTTCGAACGCCGAATCATCGCCCGGCCGCTCCCGTCCTCCATGAAACTAAAGTCTTCGACATTGAGCGCGACGAGCTCAGCTCGACGCGCCATGGTGTCGTAGCCGGGGTCCCCTATTGATGAATCGTTCCAGATCACGCATCAACGCGACAATGTCGTCCGGTTCCTGGAGCGGCGCGTTCTGGCGACGGCCGGCTGCACCGCACTTACGATACGCGCGGTCGCCGCCGCGGCCGGCATCACCCGGGCAATCTTGCCTATCACTGCAAGACCAAGCGGAAACTCCTATTCCGCCGCGTCAGTTCGCCTTGCATTCAAGCCGGAGCCGCTCGCGCCGCCTCTGGTCGCCGACGCTCGAGCCAGCGACATAGCGGAATGAGAAGCGCCAGGGCTATCGCGCAGCCCGCCACGGCCAGCCAGCCGATGGAGCGCAGACTGTACGACTCGACTAGAAAGCCCGCGCTGAGGCCGCCCAGAGCGGAACTGACCGGGTAGCCCATGCCGGTCAGCACAGCGAGACGGCCGGGCGGGTCGACCGCCGCTGCAACCGAAAGGATATATGCGTAACAGAAGTACCAGAGGCCGAGGTACCACGCGTAGGTTAGGAGGAATCCGTACTGCGAATGTGCATGGCACACCGCCACAGAGCCAATGCCTTGCAGCAGCAATCCGACCGTAAGTGGCGCAAGTCGACCGAAGCGCGTACCAAGCCATGTCGCCACAACGCCACCCAGCGAGGCAAGCGCGCTGCCAATCGCCGTGAGAACCGAGATGCGGTCCATCGAGAGGCCGATGTGCTCGCCAATTTGCTCCGTGAACGGCCACACAGCGAGCGCGCCGTAGTTAAATGCGAGCACCGCAGCCAGCGCGGTGAGGCCCGGCAAGAGGAATCGCCAGGTTTCGCCGATGGCGGCCGTTATCGGCGCCGGAGCAGCGGTGGTGCCCGGAATGTCCCTAATGAGGAGCACCAACGGAATGAGCGCCGCGCTGAACGCGGCGAGTAGCGAAAACATGCCGACCGGGCCGCGAAAGTGACTGGCGCCGGCGAGCGCGAGATACAGACCAGCGAAAGCTATGGTCATCACAACGGTCGCGACCCCATAGACGCGCTCCGGTGCGGCGGTTCTGGAGCCCGCGGCGGTCGCGCTCGCGCTCACCAGGCCGGATCCGAGCCCGACCGCGCTGCGCAGAACGGCGAGCAGTGCCTCGCTTGTTGCGAAAGCGGACCCTAGTTGCCCCGCCACGATCAGAAGCATACCGACGGCAGCGACCGATCGTAGTGACAAGCGGTTGATCCGCGGAGCGACCAACAGCATCGCCACGGCAAAGGCCAACATTTCAATCGCATAAAGGACGCCAGCGCTAGAGGCGGATAAGCGCCCGCCCGAAATCAATGTGCCCAGAAAATACGGGGAAGCGGTGACACTCGTCTGCGCAGCCGTGAAGCCGGCGGCGATGCTGATGAAGGAGCGTAGCGGCACCGCGTCGCCATCAAGCACGGCGCGTGTCTTCAAGGCGTGGCTGCCGCCGTCTCCCGCGGCCAGAAGCCGTCAATCATAGCGTTGTTCTGTTCGAGATATGGGCGTATCTCGTGGAACACCTTTTCGTACTGGTAGTACCGTATCCATACCATCATGTGATGAATTAGGTGCATGTGCTGGCCTTGGGTCAGCCAATTCGCGCCGGGCCAAACCGAGCAGCGGGTGTTGCGGTAGCGCCCCGTCTCGGTATGGGGGTGGTGCGGAACCCAGGTGAAAAACACCGGCATATTCCTCGATGGCCTTGATGGCTGCCTGGCAGTCGATTCCGTATTGCTTCATCCCACTGCGCAACCACAGTCCGTCGATCCAGACGCTGATACCGAGGGCGATCCGTTCGGCGTGGGAAGGGCTCGTAAGCTGCTTCAGGTTGTAAACGAGGTTGCTACGCAGGCGACGAGAGAACGTGTCTTGCAGGCGCGCGAATTCCGAATTCGTGGGCACCTCGGCAAAAAATGAAATCCAAGCGGCGGCCGTTTCTTGATTGAAGATTTCGGCTGGAAAATTGCCGGCGATCACCGCCGATATGCGTTCCCGAGGCGTCTTAGCCTCTCGCAAGAACAGAATGGAATGCTGCAGGATAAGCTGGAAGGCATGGCGGACGACGGCGCTCAGCAAGTGGTTCTTGCTCTTGAAATAGTAGTTCACGATGCCGTGCGACATGCCGGCCCGCTCGCCGATGCGCGCAACCGTCGTTCCGCTCAAGCCGTATTCCAGGAAAGTCTGGTATGCAGCTTTCACTAGTTCGCGCCGGCGGATTTTCTCGATGCTAGTCTTCATGTCTGATCCTCTCGGCCGATTCATGGCGAGGAGTCGCGGGCCGGAATGTTCTTGACAACCATACAAAAGTCTTGATGATAGGACAATAAATTTCTGTGGTACAGGCTGACCGTCCAGGACGTGCCGATCTCGATTCAGGCGATGACCGCGGAAACCCTGACGCAGTTGAACGTCCAGACCCTCAACGACTACATCAAGTATCTGCCGAACGTTACGACGGCGAACAACGGGCCGGGCCGGAACGAGGTTTTCATGTGCGGCCTCTCCGCCGGT
>Ga0209517_10005726_pt1 | contig 15660 bp, 11 predicted proteins | sample PeaSoiMetSII2010_FD_187695 | JGI IMG/M metagenome (GOLD analysis project Ga0209517, IMG submission 187695) | Peat soil microbial communities from Weissenstadt, Germany - SII-2010 (SPAdes) (version 2) | ecosystem: Environmental > Terrestrial > Soil > Wetlands > Peat | place: Germany... | reverse complement strand
GTTGCGGTGACCCCGACGCTGCTGCTCTACGCCACGGGGGGTCTCGCCTATGGCGAGGTCAACACCAACGAGTCGATCGGCGTGATACCGTCGGCGTTCTCAAGCAATGCCACCAATGCGGGCTGGACGGCCGGCGGCGGCATCGAAGGCGCGATCGGCGGCAACTGGACGGCCAGGGTCGAATATCTCTATGTCGATCTCGGCAAGGTGAACGGATCGTTTATCACTCCGCTTGCCGCCGTGGGCGGCGGCGTCATCGCCACCAACTACAGCTCGCACATCACCGACAACATCGTGCGGGTCGGCATCAACTACAAATTCAACGGCCCGGTTGTCGCGAAGTACTAAAATAGATCTCTTCCTCGGACAGACTTAAGCCCGGCCTTGCGCCGGACTTTGGTTTGTTCGCAAGGAAGCCGCTGAGCTATTGCCCCCCAATCCAGCGCATTCTTGTTGAGCGAGAGCTCCGTGGACTTGCCCGGACTGGCTTGCCTGGAAGTTTTCAATTGGATCAATCGTTTGGCCGCGCGGCCAGATTTTGGCCACAGTTCAGGCCACGGCCGATTATCCACATCTGTGCTTTTCGCGTAACAGCAGTAGCAGCAGTCGGGCAGTATTATGTTGCCCAACATTTGAGGGAGATTTGCGATGAAGCGTATGTTGTCTGGAATTGTCGCGGCCACTGCCCTGCTCGCCACAGGCGCATTCGCTGCCGACCTGCCGGTGAAGACCTACACAAAGGCGCCGGTTTATGTCGAGCCGGTGTTCAACTGGACCGGCTTCTACGTCGGCGGCAACATCGGCTACAGCTGGGGCCGCGCGGACACTACTGAGTCCCTTTCCGACGTCAGGACCGGAGTGGTGCTGGACACCGGTACGTCCCGCAACAACGCCAACGGCGTCATTGGCGGCGGCCAGTTTGGCTACAACTGGCAAATGTCCAACTGGGTGGCCGGTATCGAAGCCGACATCCAGGGCAGTGCAGAGCGCGGCTCTTCGAGCCTGCTGTGCTCGGGCTGTGGCGACGGCCCCTCTGACATTACCTCGGCCCTGACGCAAAAGCTGAACTGGTTCGGAACCGTGCGCGGCCGCGCCGGCGTCCTGGTTACTCCAACTGTGCTGCTCTACGGCACCGGCGGTCTTGCCTATGGCGAGGTGGACACCGGCGGCAGCATCACCGGGCCCACCGTGCAGGGCCCCGCAACCGTCGTCTTGCCAAATCTCAACTCGACGCAGGTGGGCTGGACGGCAGGCGCCGGCATCGAAGGCCGGATCGGCGGCAACTGGACTGCGAAGCTCGAATATCTCTACATGGATCTCGGCACCGTCAGCGCCGGTCCGATCCCCACCAACATTATCGGCACGGCGCGCAATCCTCTTGCTGCTTCCTATTCCACCCATTTTACCGACAACATCCTTCGCGTCGGCGTCAACTACATCTTCAACGCGCCGGTCATCGCGAAGTACTGAACCCGGTCTCTCCTCGGCCAGACTTAAGCCCGGCCCCGCGCCGGGCTTTTGCTCGCGTGGAGCCGATCGCCGGGGAGCCGCTGGACCATTGCCCGCTCCAGTCCTGGTCCGTAGTCCGTAGGATGGTTGAGCCGTTGCGAAACCCATCACTGCCGCAGGTATTATGGCTGCCACCAACTGATGGGTTTCGCGGAGTTTATCATCGGGCCGGCCGAAGGCCGGACCCGGTGGCTCTACCCATCCTTGAACTACAGACCGCGGTCGAACCGGATCAACGATCGGCGGCTACTTGCCCTTCCAGTTCGGCGTGCGCTTGTTGAGGAAGGCGTCCATGCCTTCCCGGAAATCCTCGCTCATATAGGCGCGCAGGATCAGATCCTCGCCCTCGTCGCGCGTCAGCGTCCGCCGGATGCGGCGCACCGCCTCCTTGGTCACTTCCATCGTGATCGGCGCATGACCCGCCAATAGCTTCGCGGTCTCATCGGCGCGGCGCTGCAACGTCTCGACATCGGGCACGACCTCGTTGAGCAGGCCAAGCGCCAAAGCCTCCGGCGCTTCGACCAGCCGCGCCTTGAAGATCAGATCCTTGGTCCGTGCCGGCCCGATCAGGGAGACCAGCCTTGAGATATTGGACATCGAGAGGCAATTGCCGAGCGTGCGCGCGATCGGAAAGCCGATTCTAGCGGACGCCGTGCCGATCCTGATGTCGCAACAGGCCGCAATCCCCGCGCCGCCGCCGGTGCAGGCTCCGGCAATCGCCGCGATCACGGGCACCCGCACCTGCTCAAGCGTGCCGAGCACGCGATCGATCCGCGCCTCGTAGTCGAGCGAATCCTGCGCGGTCTTGAAGGCGCGGAATTGCGAAATGTCGGTGCCGGAGGCGAACGCCTTGTCGCCAGAGCCTGTGAGGATCATAGCCTTGATCGAACGCTCGGCGTTGACGCTCTCGCAGATCGCCGCCATCTGCTCATACATCGCAAAGGTCAGCGCATTGCGCGCCTGCGGACGGTTGAAGGTCAGCCGCGCGATACCGTCTTCGACGGTGTAGATGAGGTCTTCGCTCGCTTGGACGGGGGCGTTCATTGCGCGCTCTTTCTGTTCTTTAAGGTTTTGGTTGCCGTGACGCTAGTGGTCCGATTCTAACATTCGCATCCCTTCTCGGCAGGCAGATTTGCGAATGCTAGAATCAAAGGACCACTAGTAAATATATTTTTCTAGTGGAGCTTTTGACATTCGCTTTCCGAACTTCGGGCTGGGTGGCGGCGAATATCAAATCCACTCCACTAGTTCAGGCGACGGCCGCTTTCGATTTCGGCATCGCCACGACGTCGCGACGTTTCAGGACATCCATGGCGGCGATCACGCCGCCGGAGCGATGCGGCACCTTGGCGAGATCGAACCCCATCTCGACGCCGGACAACGTCCCCATCAGCATCAGATCGTTGAAGTGCCCGATATGGCCGATACGGAACGCCTTGCCCTTGATCTTTCCAAGACCCGTGCCGAGCGACATGTCGAAATTCTCCAGCACCACCTTGCGGAAGGCGTCGGCATCGTGGCCGTCGGGAACCATGACCGCGGTGAGCGACGGCGAATAAGCGTGCGGGTCGAGGCAGACGGGCTCCAGCCCCCAGGCCTTCACCGCCGCGCGGGTGGCGGCGCCATGACGCTTGTGCCGGGCGAAGACGTTGTCGAGGCCCTCCTCCTCCAGCATCGCAATGGCTTCCCGCAGCGCGAACAAGAGGTTGATCGCCGGCGTATAGGGGAACGTGCCCTGCTTGTTGATCTCGAGCATGTCGTGCCAGTCCCAGTAGGAACGGAGCGAGCCGTTCGCCTTGGAGGCCGCGAGCGCCTTCTCCGAGACCGCGTTGAAGCTCAGGCCCGGCGGCAGCATCATGCCCTTCTGCGATCCGCCGACGGCAACGTCGATGCCCCAGGCGTCGTGCTCGTATTCCATCGAAGCAAGGCCGGAGATGGTATCGACCATCAAGAGCGCGGGGTGATTGGTGCGGTTGAGGACTTTACGGACCTCGAGCGGATGGGTGACGCAGCCGGTCGAGGTCTCGTTGTGGATGACCATCACGGCCTTGATCTTGTGCGCCCGGTCGGCGGCGAGCCTCGCCTCGATCTCGTTCACATCGGCGCCGCGCCGCCAGTCGGTGGGCAGGAATTCGACGTCGAGCTTGAATTTCTCGGCAATGCCGCGCCAGAGGACGGCGAACTGGCCGGTCTCGGCCAAAATCACCTTGTCGCCGGGGGACAGCGTGTTGACCAGCGCGGCTTCCCAGGCGCCGGTACCCGAGGACGGAAAGATGATGACCGGCTGTTTGGTGCGGAAGATACGCTGGATCCCGGCAAGGACCGCGTGACCGAGTTCGGCAAATTCCGCGCCGCGATGATCCAGGGCAGGCATGTCCATGGCCCGCAGCACCCGGTCGGGGATGTTGGTCGGGCCTGGAATCTGTAGAAAATGCCTTCCAGTATGCAGGGTCATCGGCGTCCTTCCCGAACAGTCTGTTTCGCAAGCGCTCGAATATCACTATTTGCCGGGCTTGTCCCCCGCCCAGGGCCCACCGTCAATGCCCAAGAGGAAGGGCCCTTCCCCGCCGAATCGAGCCCTTGGGGACCCTAAAAGCCCGCAATCGGCTAGCCGACGAACGCTCCGTGACAGTGTTTATATCGCTTGCCGGAACCGCAGGGGCATTTCGCATTTCGAGCCGTCTGGACGGCGAGGCCTTCGGGATCGCGCAGCACCGAACCGGCCAGTTTGTTCGCCAGCTGCAATTGTTCGGCGGATAGCGAATCGAGCCAGATCTCCGCAGGCATCATGTCGACATTCGGTCTCGCGTTGGCAGGCACGACGAGACCGGCCGCCTCGTAATTTGCGGACCAAAGCGTCTGATAGAAGACAGTCGGCTGATCGATTTGTACCGAACGCAATCCGTAAGTCTCAGCCGCGGCCAGGAACATCCGGTCGCCGATCGGCGTCAGCGGTTTCGGCATGGTCACCCAGTGATGCAGGGCGGGATAGGAGCTCGGGAGATAGAAATAGCAGTTCGTGTCGACGAGATCTGAAGAACCATCGACCATGTCAAGCGGGACCTCGTCAGGCGTCATCAGGTGTCGCCGGGCGATGATGAAGTCGCATGGCTGCGTTTGTTGTGAGGCGGTTTCAATGCACCTTTCGACGTGATCCGGCGCCAGCCAGTTGTCCGCATCCAATAGTCCGATTCCCTCATAACCCTCCGACACCGCCATCAGCGCGCCCAGCCCGCGCGGCGTACCGCCGAAATTGGCATGCGCGGTATCGAGCCTGATATGCCGGACTGGCTCTTCGTCGATCCAGAACTGGGGAAAGCCGTCGGCAACCAGGATATGATCGACATGAACCGATTGCTTTCTGACACTCTGGAGACAGCGCTCGAGAGTTTTCCTGTCTTCCTTGTAGTACGGCGTGACGATCGCGTATCGGCTGGTGACAACGGGCGGCCGGGCAATCGCCACGGGCGCATCGGCGGCGGGCTCTGCGCTGCCTTGCGGTGCCACCGCGATGCCGTCGCCGGCCAATTCCGCGGTCGGCGCGGTACCGAGCTTCTCAACCGCAAAGTGGGCGTTTTGCCTGACCCTTGCATGTTCAGCCTCGGCCAGCTTGCCACCGTCGAGGATACCCGTGCAGGCATCGATACATTCGGCGTAATGTCCGGACCAGAATGCCAGAACCGAGAATTCATCCAAAAGCCCATGATCGAAGATCCGTGTTTCCACGAAGAGCCCGGATGTGGGAGGCGGCTGATAAAGGTGCTTTCTCGCCAGACGGTAGCCCTCCTCGTAACGGCCATGCTTTCTCAGGAATTGCGCTGCCGCGTAAATCGGCTCCACGCGGGACGGGCAGACCCGATGCGCCGCCAGATAGGCTTCAAATACCTCGTCCTCCGGATGGCCCAGTTGCTCCTTCATTTTTGCAACCTGGTACAAACTATAGAAGACCTCCTGGTCCCAACCGCCGAGATTTGCGCGCTCGAGATAATTCCTGATCGCGGGCTCAAGCAGGCCGGCGTCACGGTAGCTTTGTGCAAGGTAAAATCGATATCGGCTAACCAGAAAAGGATCGGTCTCGCTGGCTAGCGCCGCTTCAAAGGTGGCCGCGTCTTTTGCGTATTTCCCGGGGTCCTTGCCACGCGCGCTGTCGTGCAATTCCTTGATCAGCAGACCTAGCGCCAGCCCGCGTGAGAAGTCTCCGGCGCACTCGCGATACTCATGAAGAACGCCGCGATAGACAATCTCCGTCCCGTTCCTGGCGAGTTGAGGCAGCAGGTACACGACGCTGCCCGAACTGACCTTCACATCGTACAAATCGCGATCGAGGCCGGCCTTGAATTCATCGACATCGAAACCTTTGTCGAACTCAATCACCTGATCGGCATCGAGCATCAGGGAATAGTCGATCGCGGACTTTTGGCGCAGTTTGGCCAGCGCAAAGGTTCTGTTGTAGGCAAAATCGCGCCACGGCTCGTCGATCACCTCGCCCGGAATGCCGGCTCTGTCGAGCCAGCGGCGCACAATAGCCTGCGTTCCGTCGGTCGAACCGGTATCGACGATCAGAACGTAGTCGACCAGGCGACGAACGCTCTCGAGACAGCGCTCGATGATGGCAGCCTCGTTCTTGCATATCATGCAGAGTGCGATGGTGGTCATTCAAAACCTCTGCTTGCCGAGCCGCTCTGCCGCAACGGCGCATAACTTATACGGCGGGCGGAAATGCGTGACGAGAGCGAGGGGTCGAGCTGGAAAGCAAAGTTGGCCGAGCGCTCTCGCATCAGCCGAATTCGTTCGTCTGTTGTAAAGGCGCAACAGTCACCGAGCTCAACTTATTCACGTTATTTCAATGAATTATCCTGGATACCCGGATCATTTCCTCAGCATGAGACAGCAGGCACAAAAAACTCGCTTGCTCCCTTCGGCATCGACTGCAAACTTCTCACAACATTCAAAAAAATGAATTTTCGTAACAGGGGCTTTCGTTGAAACGCGTTCTTGTTGCAAGCTCATTTGTGTTGCCGGCCATTATCGGCGGCCAGTCGGTCGTGAACAACGCCGCCTTGGCACAGGGGACCAATTGGTCCGGTCCATCCGTTGGCTTAGTCGGTGGCGGAGCAACCGGAAGCTCAACTCAAACTGACCCCGGTATTCCTGTTGTAACTACGGGACCGACTGGGCCGACCGGACCGACTGGGCCGACCGGGCCTACCGGTCTCCAAGTCCAGAAGTCCGTGGGAGATGGCCGTTACAACACGAGTGGCGGCCTATTCGGCGTCGGAGCCGGTTACAACTGGCAATCCGCGAATTGGGTTTACGGGCTCGTCGGCGACATTTCCGCGGCCCACGTCAGCGGTAGTTCAAACTTCTGCGGCGCGATGACGCCGACCCCTCACGCTTGCGGCAGCAGTCTGGATTCACTGGGAACAATTCGGGGACAGATCGGCTATGCCATGGGCCCGACCGGCAATTGGCTGCCCTACATCACCGGCGGCCTAGCCTTCGGAAGTGTTCATGCATGGGATGCGCTCACCCCCGCGGCCGGTACCGCGACTCAGACGGGCTGGACCCTTGGTGCCGGCGTCGCCGTCATGGTGGTTCCAAACTGGACGGTGAAGTTCGAATATCTGCATGTCGACCTCGGCTCGGCCAATATCTTCAACATCGTTCCGACCGTGCCGGAGACCGTCAGCACCAAGGCCGACGTGTTCAGGTTGGGCCTCGCGTACCAGTTCGGTGGGCCTCCCCCGCCGCCTCCGCCGGTGATGTACCGGAAATAAGCAAGGGTTCGCGATCGGTCTTCCAGCCGGCCGGCCAGCGTCTTTTCGGCGAGCGCGAAATTGACCCGTCCCAGCAGCTAACCCGAAGATATGCTCACTTTATAAGCCGGGCTCCCCAGGAGGGCCGCCGTTCCCAGCTCCGCTTTGACTGGATGATATAAATAGCCGGCGCGGGGAAAGTGCTGGGGGGCCGCGTAAAAATAGGACGTCTGCTGAACCGGTCGATAGACGAAGGTCCCGACTTCTGATCCTTCTATCGAAGATATGTAGTTCTTGTGCATAAGCGCGGTGGGCGTAAACGGGCCGTGTCCTCCGAGATCCTCAATAAGCAAAGAGTGGTGCCGCGCGATGGTCGGGCTAAGAGCCTCGAAATGTCCCCGCCAACTTCCGCTCTGAATTTCCTTGGAATAGCAATCGAGCATCCGCCGCGAATATCTCGCAATGGGAAAGAATCCTCGCGTGTAATTTTCGGGCGCCAGTTGAGCGGGTGCCGCAATCCCTGGCCAGAAGTACCAATCACGGCACTGATCCTTCGGGTATAAATCCGTTCCAATCAAATCGGCCTGGCTGGAAAGGAGAGGTCTGAAGAAGGCGTCCCACGGTCCGGCGAAATCGACGTCATATTCCAACAGCCAAATGGACGAGTAGCCCGCTAATTCCGCACTCAGCATAATCGGCACATAGACAAGGTCGACGAAGCCAGGGATAAACGTTCCGCCACGGGCTTTTTTCTCGGCGTAGCGAGCAGAAAATTTATGCTGCTCCAGGCCATCCGCGGGAATCCGAAAGTCGGCAGGGAGCGAATGCGGGGCGCCTTGGCCGCTGCAATCATGCACCGCCAGATACACGTCCAGAAGGCCACGGGTCTCAGCCTTAAGACGGAGGAAATGCCGATAGATGGGCTCAGATTCCATATGCGTGAGAAAAACAACTGCTTGCATCGAACCCTCACCCCAGAAATCCTAGACGACAAGTCTCCCCAATTGAATACGGCTTTGCGAAATCACTAAGAGCTAGGGGCGTCGCTGCGGCCCACCTCATTCCGCCGCGACGGGCCGTCCGGCGGACAACATCACCTCACCGGCCTCAAAGGGCGTCTCCGGGTGCATCAGGAACGCCGAGAGGCCTCCGAGCAGCAACAGGCCCATCGACATCAGGAACGGCAAATACCAGTTTCCGGTCATGTCGATCACGTAGCCCGCAACCAGAGGCGAGACGATCGCCGCGAAGGCCGAGCCGGTATTCATCAGGCCGGACGCGGTGCCGGAAAATTTCGGCGCGATGTCCATCGGCACCGACCACATCGGGCCGATCGTGATCTCGGCAAAGAAGAAGCCGCCGGAAAGACATAGCGCCACGACCGTGATGTCGTGGATGAACAGGATCGGTATCAGCGAGGCCAGCGCGCCGGCAAAGCCGGTGACGGTGACGCTGAGCCGAGCGAGGCGGACATTGCCGGTTCGCTTGAGAATGTCGTCGGAGAGAACTCCGCCAAGGCTGTCGCCGACCACGCCGGCGAAGAAGACGCCTGAAGCAAACAGCGCCGAGTTCTTGAGATCGAGGCTATAGTTGTTCTTGAAGAACAGCGGCAGCCAGTTCAAGTAAAGCCAGAGGCACCAGCCGTAACAGAAATAGGTCAGCGTGACCGGCCACATCCGCCGCAACAGGGGTCCCCACGGCACCTTGGGCCGCGCAACGGGGGGACGTGGCGGAAGCGACGCCAGCTCTTCCGCGGTGATCGAGGGATGATCCCTGGGCTCGTTGCGGAAATAAAGCACCCAGACCACGCCCCAAAGCAGGCTGACCACCCCCAGCACGACAAACGATCCGCGCCAGGTCAGCCAGACCATCAGTGCGGCGATCAATGGCGGCGTGACGAAATTGCCCAGACGCGCGAATGCATGCGTGAGGCCTTGCGCGAAGCCTCGTTTGTCGGCGGGCGTCCAATACTGCATCGCGCGTGTTGCGGTCGGGAAGGTCGCGCCCTCGCCGAAGCCGAGCGCGACGCGGGCGATGAACAGCGTCACCAGCCCCGTGACAAAGCCGGTCATGATGGTCGCGAGCGCCCAGATCAGGCCGCACCAGAACAACGTCCTGCGCGGCCCGAAATGATCGCCGACCCAGCCGCCGATCACCTGAAACAGCAGATAGGGATAGGCGAAGGCCGAGAACACCAACCCCAGCTGGGTATTGCTGAGATGGAATTCCTTCTGGATCTCGCTCGCCGCCGTGCCGATATTGACCCGGTCGACATAGGTGATGAAGTACATGATGCACAGCATCGCCAACACGACGTGGGTGGGCTTTAACCGAAGCCGCATCTTGCTCAACCTCCCCGAAAACTCTCATTTCCACTATGACGGCCTTGATCCGTCAGCACAAATGGCGCCGATTGATGGCGGTCAAGTTACGGCTTGACCATCTTCAGGTGCGCCGAATTCGACTTGGAGGGCTCCTCCAGCGCCGCCATCGCGGCATCGACGCCGCCGGCGCGATGCGGCACTCCGGCCGCCGACAGCCCCATCTCCACACCCGACAAGGCGCCGAGCAGCATGAGTTCGTTGCACTCGCCGAGATGGCCGATGCGAAACACCTTGCCGGCCACCTTTGAAAGGCCCGAACCGAGCGACATGTTGTAATTATCGAGCACGATTTTGCGGAACTTGTCGGCGTCGTGTCCCGGCGGCATCAGCACGGCGGTGAGCACCGGTGAAAATTCCGCCGGCTCCTGACATAGCACTTCGAGGCCCCAATGCGCCACCGCCGCGCGCGTCGCCGCGGCAAGGCGCTTGTGACGGGTGAATACGTTATCGAGCCCCTCTTCAAGCAGCATGGCAACGGCTTCGCGCAGCCCGTAAAGCAGATTGGTGGCGGGCGTGTAGGGGAAAAAGCCGTTGGCATTCGGCTTGAGCATCTCTTCCCAATCCCAATAGGACCGCGGCATTTTGTTGGTCTTGGCGGCGGCGCGCGCCTTCTCCGAGACCGCGTTGAAGCCGAGCCCCGGTGGCAGCATGAAGCCCTTCTGCGAGCAGCTCACGGTGACGTCGACATTCCACTCGTCGTGCCGGAAGTCGACCGAGCCCAGTGAGGAGATCGTGTCCACGAGTAACAGTGCGGGATGGCCGACCTTGTCCATCGCCGCACGAATTTCACCGACGCGGCTCGTGACCCCGGTAGAGGTCTCGTTGTGCACCACCATCACAGCCTTGATGACGTGGGCCTTGTCCGCGGCGAGTTTGGCCTCGATCGCGGCGGGGTCGGCGCCGTGACGCCAGTCGCCGGGCATGAAATCCACATCGATCCCCCAGCGGCCCGCCATCTGCCGCCACAGGGTCGCGAAATGGCCGGTCTCGACCATCAGGACCTTGTCGCGCGGCGACAGCGTATTGACGATGGCGGCTTCCCAGGCCCCGGTGCCGGAGGACGGGAAAACGATCACCGGCCCCTTGGTCTTGAAGATCTTCTGGCAGCCCTCGAAGACGGCCTTGCCGAGCTCGGCGAACTCGGCGCTGCGGTGGTCGATGACCGGCATATCCATGGCGCGGAGCACGCGGTCCGGGACCGGGCTTGGGCCGGGAATGTTCAGGAAATGGCGTCCCTGGTGCTTGGTCACGGATTCCTCCTCTGTTTGGGCTGCATCTGTCCTGCCAGCCCTGCATATTGCATTCGATTTCACCCACAGCAACCGATAAATTGTGTACAATTTTGGTCGACGGCTCCCCCTCCTTGCTTGTATGTTCCGGCCATGAAACCGATCAATCCAAACGACACGACCTCGCAGGCCCTTGCGGGCGCGGCGGACCCTGCCCGGGAAGAGCAGTCCCTGCACGACGAAATCCTGACCCGGCTGCGGGATCACATCGTCGAAGGCAACATTCCCGATGGCGGCCGCGTTCCGGAGCGCCAGCTCTGCGAGATGCTGCAAATTTCGCGCACGCCGCTGCGCGAGGCGCTGAAGGTGTTGGCGTCCGAAGGTCTGGTGGAGCTGTTGCCCAACCGCGGCGCCCGGGTGCGGCCCTTGAGCGAACGGGATCTCGGCGAACTGTTCGACGTCATGGGCGGGCTGGAGGGCCTCGCCGGGCGGCTCGCCTGCGAAAACATCACCGACGACGAGATCGCCGACATCGAGCGGCTGCACTACGAAATGTACGGTTTCTACCTGCACCGTGACATGCACGGCTATTTCCACGTCAATCAGCTGATCCACCAGAAGATCGTCGAAGCCTCGCGCAACGCCACACTGAAAAGCGCCTATGCGAACATTGCAGGCCGAATTCGCCGGGTGCGTTACTCCGCCAATTTCGCCCGCAAGCGCGAGCGCTGGGGCGAGGCGATGCGCGAGCACGAGACCATCCTGGAGGCCTTGCGCCGCCGCGCCGGCAATGAATTGAGCGACATCCTGTTCAAGCATTTGCGCAACAAGCGGACCGCCGCCGTCGAACATCTGAAAGCGGGCGGCATGGCGGCTTCCGAGCCGGTCTGATAGTTTTCCGCTGGCCGGTCTCATCCGGATTTTTGCATTCAATCAGAGATTCAGAACCTGAAAGATTGCATTTAGCGCTTGGCCAGTTCTGAAAACGCGGCCCATGATACTGGGCGTCATTCCGGGATGGTGCGCAGCACCAGACCTCAGATGTGCAATTGCACATCGGGGAATCTCGAGATTCCGGGTTCGATGCTACGCATCGCCCCGGAATGACGGTCTTGGAGGCCTGGCAACGGGGATGGAATGACGGAGACGGGCTCAACCAGGCTTGCGGAGCGGCTCGCGCGCGAGATCACGGGCGAGGTGTTCTTCGATTCCTTCAACCGCGGTCGCTACGCCACCGACGCCTCGTTCTACCAGATCATGCCGGCCGGCGTGGTGGTCCCGCGCACCGTCGATGAGGCGCTCCGGGCGCTTGCGGTCGCGCGCGATGCGGGACGGAAAGTCACGCCGCGCGGCGGCGGCACGTCGCAATGCGGCCAGACCATCAATGACGGCATCGTCATCGACTTCTCCAAGCATCTCAACCGCATCCTCTCGCTCGACGTCGAAAACCGCAACTGCGTGGTCGAGCCGGGAATCGTGCTCGACGATCTCAACCGGCAACTGAAAAAACACGGGTTGTGGTTTCCGGTCGACGTCTCCACCGCCTCGCGCGCCACCATCGGCGGCATGGCCGGAAACAATTCCTGCGGCGGACGCTCGCTGCGTTACGGCACCATGCGCGACAACACGCTGTCGATGGATGCGGCGCTCGCGGACGGCACGCTGCTGCATTTCGGCGAAGTGCCGCGCGATCTTTCTCATCTCAATTCGAGCGACAGTGGCCTCTCTCTCTTCCGCGACATGCTGGCGCTCGGCGCGCGCGAGGCGGCCGAGATCGCCGACAAGTTCCCGAAAGTGCAGCGCCGGGTCGGCGGCTACAATCTCGATGCGCTTACTCCGCGCAACGCGCCGAACAACATGGCGCATCTTCTGGTCGGCTCGGAGGGCACGCTTGCCTTCACCACGCAGGTCGAGCTGAAGCTGTGGCCCGTGATCCGCAACAAAGTCCTCGGCGTCTGTCATTTCGGCAGTTTCTATGAGGCGATGGATGCCGCTCAGTATCTGGTAAAGTTGCGCCCGATCGCGGTGGAACTGGTCGATCGCACCATGATCGCGTTGGGCCGCGATATTGCGATGTTCAGGCCGGTGATCGATGCGACCGTGCGCGGCGATCCCGACGCGCTCTTGATCGTCGAATTCGCCGAGGAAGACCAGGCGGACAATCTGCAAAAGCTCAAGCAGCTCTCCGAATTGATGGGGGATCTCGGCTTCGGCTGGAACAATTCGCAACGCAAATGGGGCGGCGTGGTCGATGTGGTCGAGCCGGCGACCCAGACGGCGATATCGGATTTCCGCACCTCCGGCCTCAATGTCATGATGTCGATGAAGCAGGACGGCAAGCCGGTCTCCTTCGTCGAGGATTGCGCGGTGCCGCTGCCGCATCTTGCGGATTATACCGAGCGGCTCAACGCGATTTTCGCCAAGCACGGCACCCGCGGCACCATGTATGCGCACGCCTCCGAAGGCTGCCTGCATGTGCGGCCGGTCTTGAACCTGAAGCTCGATAAGGACGTGAACGCGATGCGCGCCATCGCGGAAGAAACCTTCGCGATGGTCCGGGAATACAAGGGCTCGCATTCCGGCGAGCATGGCGACGGCATCGTGCGGTCGGAATTCCACGAGACCATGTTTGGCTCGCGCATCATCGCCGACTTCAGGGAGGTCAAGCAGCGCTTCGACCCCGGCCATGTGCTCAATCCCGGCAAGATCGTCGATGCGCCCAGGATGGACGACCGTTCGCTGTTTCGTTATCCGCCAAATTACCGTGTCAACGAGCTGAAGACCGCGCTCGACTGGTCCGCTTATCCGGGCGCCGGCGGCGGTTTTCAGGGCGCGGTCGAGATGTGCAACAACAACGGCGCCTGCCGCAAGCTCGAAGGCGGCGTGATGTGCCCGTCTTATCGCGCCACCCGCAACGAGAAGGACGTCACCCGCGGCCGCGCCAACACGCTGCGGCTCGCGATCTCCGGCCAGCTGGGACCCGATGCGCTGTCATCCGACGAGATGATGGACACGATGAAACTCTGCGTGTCCTGCAAGGCTTGCCGGCATGAATGCCCTGTTGGCGTCGACATGGCCAGGATGAAGATCGAGGTGCTTGCCGCGCGCAACGCAAAACACGGCCTTTCGCTCCGGGATCGTCTGGTCGGCTTCTTGCCGCGCTATGCCCCCCTCCTCGCCCGCCTCGCCCCGCTCGCCAATTGGCGCAACCGGAGCCCGCTATTGCGCGCCCTGCTCGAACGCGTGGCCGGCATCAGCGCGCAACGCGCCCTCCCCGAGTGGCGGCGCGACGTGTTTGCGCCCGCAAGTGACGTCTTCGGCCCAAGAGGCGGAAACGAGGTCGTGCTGTTCGCCGACACTTTTAATCGCGCTTTCGAGCGCGAAAATCTCGACGCCGCGTTGCGCGTGCTGGTCGCCGGCGGATACCGCGTCCACATTCCAAGACCAGCCGATAGCGGCAGGCCCTTGTGCTGCGGGCGGACCTTCCTCTCGGCGGGCCTTGTCGATCATGCCCGCGCCGAACTCGACCGGCTGGTTGCGGCTTTCGCGCCGTTCGCCGCGCGCGGCGTGCCCATCGTTGGCCTCGAGCCGAGCTGTCTGTTGACGCTGCGCGACGAATTGCTCTCGCTGCGCTCCGACGAGACCGCGAAGGCCATCAGCGCGCACGCGCTGATGTTTGAGGAATTTCTGGTCCGCGAGGCCGCGGCCGGCCGCTTGCAGTTGTCGCTCGGCCCTATCGGAAGCAAGGCGCTGGTGCACGGCCACTGCCATCAGAAATCGTTCGGCGCCTTCAAGCCGGTCGAACAGGCGCTTCGGCTTATCCCGGAACTGAATGTCGAAACCATCGACTCCAGTTGCTGCGGCATGGCCGGCGCGTTCGGCTACGGCGCCGACACCTATCAGACTTCGATGGAGATGGCCGAACTTTCACTGCTGCCGGCCGTGCGCCGAGCCGGGACGGAGGCGCTGGTGATTGCGGACGGAACCTCGTGCCGCCATCAGATCAAGGACGGCACCGACCGCACCGCCCTTCATGTCGCGCGCGCGCTCGCGATGAGCCTCGACAGCGCGCGCGCAAAACCCTAAATCCAAAAAAAATCTCACGCAAAGGAAATTCCCCATGGCCAATCTCACCCTCGATGTCGCTCGCAAGATTCTCGACGCAGCGCTTGCCAAGGCGGTCGAGAGGAAACTCAAGCCGCTCGTCATCACCATTCTCGATGCGCGCGGCGCGGTGAAGGTGACGGCCGCGCAGGACGGCACCAGCCTGATGCGGGCCGAGATCGCCCACGGCAAGGCGTGGGGCGCACTCGCCATGGGCATGGGTTCGCGCGCGCTGTTCCAGCGGGCGCAGGAGCAGGCCTATTTCATCGATGCGGTGAATACGCTCGCGCAGGGACGCCTGGTGCCGGTGCCCGGCGGCGTGCTGATCCAGGACGGCGGCGCACTGCTGGGCGCGGTCGGCGTTTCCGGCGACACCTCGGACAATGACGAAATCTGTGCGGTCGCCGGGATTGAGGCGGCGGGACTTCACTCCAATCCGGGGTAGTTGGAGCGATCTCGCAGGGCTCATTCAAGGCGAAAAAACCTTGACATATGCCACGGCATATGTCAGATTGCAGTATGATTGAAAGGCACGTCAAACTCTTCAAAAATGGGCGCAATCAGGCCGTTCGGATTCCGCGCGAGTTCGAATTGCCCGGAGCAGACGCGATTATTCGAAAAGAAGGTCAGCGGCTCATTATCGAGGCCGCCCCTCCTCGCTCGCTATTGGCAATTCTT